>Ga0070679_100002913_pt1 | contig 15557 bp, 14 predicted proteins | sample KBSC63BmetaG_FD_65652 | JGI IMG/M metagenome (GOLD analysis project Ga0070679, IMG submission 65652) | Corn rhizosphere microbial communities from Kellogg Biological Station, Michigan, USA - KBS C6-3B metaG | ecosystem: Host-associated > Plants > Roots > Rhizosphere | place: USA: Michigan... | reverse complement strand
CGGGAGAAGACGATCGGCAGGGTAAAGATTTTGACTTCGCCGGGCACCTGGATCTGGTGTCTTTACAGAGATCGAATGTGCCACAGGCAGCCGACTTCTATCTATGCGGACCACCTTCCTTCCTTGAAGAACTAACCGATGGTCTGAAAACCTGGGGCGTTCCTTCGTCGCGTATTCATTCCGAGATATTTGGAGCGGGAAGTGGATTGACTCCGGGGATTCAGGCGACAGCAGCGCTTCCTCCACATCCACCTGCGGGGCAGCCTGGTACTGGACCGAAGATATCTTTTACGCGGAGTGGCCTGACCGTGCCGTGGGACCCACATTACAGCAGTATCCTCGAATTCGCGGAGGCATGCGACGTTCCGGTCCGGTGGGCTTGCCGGGCGGGTGTCTGTCATACCTGCGAGTCGGGATTGATCGGTGGCGAGATCAGCTACGCTCCTGAGCCGCTGGACCGGCCGGCAGGAGGGAATATTCTGATCTGCTGTTCGACGCCGTTGTCGGAGTTGGAATTGGATCTATAAAACGTGCGGGGAGTAGTTGCCGTTGCCCTTCTTGTTGTCCTCCCCGGAGGGGATCTGCTGTTGTTGTTGCCGTTGCTGTTGCTCTTGAGATAGGTCCGGGCTTTTAGCCCGAACATTAAACCCGGCCACCGAATTGGCTTTAGCCTCAGGGACATGATTCTAAAGCCCGGGGAGCCACGGCTCCGCGGCGGATTAGCTTTTTATTCTGTATAGTTCCGGGTGGTCCACGTCACCGTAACGCGTCATTCGCAGGTGAAGGCTTCTCGTATTTTGCAAGCCTCAGCCGAAGAGATCGTCCCGGGCGCTAAAGCGCGCTTTTGTGGTGGTGCTTTAAGGTCCGGGCTAAAGCCCGGACCTATCTCAAGAGCAACAGCAACGGCAACACAACCGCAGACCCCGCGGGGATGACAACAAGAAAGACAAGGTCAACTAAAACTGCGTTCCTTCACTCGGGCTTTTTCCCGAAGAGCGTTTTTTGCTTGTTGGAAAAGGAAGGCCCAGGGACCGCGTTAGCGGAAATAGAAATTCAATACTACGCATGCGACGATCAGCGCACCTGCGAAGACCCATAGTCCCCTCGAAATAGGTGAAGCGACGGCTGTACGAGTTTGATAAGTAACTCCGCGCAACTCTTCGATGCTTTTGCGGCGAGTGAAGGTGCTGAGCGTGACAGTAACGGCCAGGCAGATTAAGAAGCCGCATATAGCGCCATAGAAGTTGGCGCTCATCGGGCTTCCATAGACAATCCATCCGGCATGAAACAGCACGTTGTGGCCAATGGCAGTGAGCATTCCAGATATCAATCCCCAGAAAGCGGCGTCTGGTGTCGTCGAGGTTGTAAACATGCCCAGCAGAAATGTGGCTAATAAAGGCGCATTGAACAAGGAGAACAGTAGCTGCAGATAGTCCATCAGATTGTTGTAGCGCAGGGCCATCCATGCCGTCGCTACGCCAAACAGGGTTGCCCCCAGGGCTGCAAACCTTCCTACCCATATGTAATGCGCGTCGCTCTTGTCTTTCCCAATATATGTTTTGTACAAATCATGCGTGCAGATGGTTGACAGGGCACTAATATTTCCCGCAAGGCTGGACATCAGGCTGGCCAGTATGCCGGAAATACCTACTCCAAGCAGGATGGGGCCATAATAATGCGTCATCAATGTGGGCAGCGCCTGGTCAAAGGTAGTTAGCGTCCCCTGACGGAAAAGCGCTGCTACGGTCAGTCCGGGGACGACCACCAGCAGCGGAAAGAACAATTTGAACGAGGCCGCGATCAGAGGTGTCCGCATCGATCCCTGGAGCGTTTTTGCCGCGAGCGCGCGTTGAATCAGAACGAAATCCGTACACCAGTATCCGAAGCTCAACACAAATCCAAGCCCAAAGACGATGCCGAAAATATCCATCGGTGCAAGCTTCGGTTGAATGAGAGACAGCCCGCTCCACGCGTGCGTCATCTGGATTGGTAAGCTGGCCGTCATGCCTTTCAAGCCGTGAAACCTGCGCAGTCCAAGGAAGACAAGCGGCGCGAGTCCTGCAATGGTGACGGCGAGCTGCAGTAGCTCGTTATATATCGTGGCCCTCAGGCCACCGACTAGCACGTAGCACAACACCACCGCAGCCGCGAGAGTGACTGTCTCCTGAAAAGTCCAACCTAAAAAAAGGCTGACGATAAGAGAAATAGCGTAAAGACTAATCCCGGAAATCAGGCCCATCATGAGAGAAAGTGCCGACACACTTAAGACCTGCGTCTTACGGTCGAACCGAAGCCGAAGAAACTCAGGCACAGTGTAGGCGCGGCTTTGCGCGTAGATCGGCATCATGAAGAGGGCAACGAAAATCATCGCGGGAATTGCCCCCATCCAGTAAAAATGGAGGGCCAACATGCCATACTTTGCGCTGGCCGCGACGATGCCGATGATTTCGAGGGCGCCGCAGTTCGCCGCGAGGAAGGCAAGCGCGGTCACAGCGGTAGGCAGGATTTTCCGGGCGTGAAGAAATGTGGTGGCATCCCCTCCGCTTCGCCGGAAGGCATATCCGATGAATAAAGTAATCAGCAGATAGGTTCCGACGATTGCGAGGGTCAGCGGACTGATGGAGGCGTGCATCGACGTCTGATGATACTTGCTGCCGAGCAGGTGTGGCTGCGCAGCTCTACGACTGCGCCGCGACGATGAGAATTTCGATATTGAAATCCGGTGACGCCAGCTGGGGACTTACGCCGGTCGCTCGCGCCGGGGTATTGCCGGCTGGAACCCAGGCATCCCACACGGCGTTCATCTCGGCAAAGAACGCTATGTCTGTCAGCCAGATGGTCGCGGAGAGGATCTTTGTCTTGTCGGAGTTGGCCTCCGCGAGGAGGGCGTCGATCTTCGACAGGACATCTTTGGTTTGTTCGGTGATGCTGCCGCCTCGTGCGTCGAGCGCAACTTGTCCGGCAAGGTATATCGTCTGGTTGTATATGACTGCCTGGGACATGCGTGGTCCTGGCTGGATGCGGGTAATCGACAAGGGACATTCCTCCTGAAAGGCATTTGATACGCTATGTGCTGGTTAGCAAAATAATGAGTGTGCAGCCACTGATTGTTCGTCCTGTCCATCCGAACGATTTCGCGGAGTGGGAGCCGCTATGGAGAGGATACAACCGCTTCTACGGGCGCGATGCGCTTCCAGCGGAGATCACGCAGATGACGTGGTCGCGCTTCTTCGATGCGTATGAGCCGGTGCATGCGCTGGTCGCGGAACGGGGCGGCAGGCTGGTGGGGTTGGTGCATTACCTTTTTCATCGCAGCACCATTCAGATAGAGCCGACGTGCTATTTGCAGGACCTTTATACGGATGAGGCCGCACGGGGCGGGGGTGTGGGGCGGATGTTGATCGAAGGTGTTTACGATCAGGCGCGCAACGCTGGACTCAAGCGTGTGTACTGGCAGACCCACGAGAGCAACTCCACCGCGATGAAGCTCTACGACAAGGTTGCGGAGCGCTCCGGGTTCGTCGTCTATCGTAAGCAGCTTGATATTGCCGGATAATCTTCGTATGCAACTCACCGAACACGATCGTCTTTTCGTCCTCACCGGCGCCGGCATTTCCGCGGAAAGCGGTCTCGCCACGTTTCGCGGTTCCGGCGGTTTATGGAATGGATATCGTGTGGAAGAAGTCGCGACGCCGGAAGCCTGGGAAGAGAATCCGGAACTGGTGTGGCGTTTCTATTCCATGCGCCGGCGCGACGCTCTTGCAGCCCAGCCGAACGCCGCGCATCGGGCCCTCGCGGCCATCGAGCAGAAGATGGGCGACAGGTTCTACCTGTGTACGCAGAACGTGGACGACCTGCACGAGCGCGCCGGTTCGCAGCGCGTCCATCACATGCATGGAACGCTCTTTCAATCGCGCTGCGAAGAGTGCGATGCTGCCTTCGCCGACAGCGCGTCGTACGAAGATGCCGCCAGCCTGCCGAAGTGCAGCGTCTGCGGCGCTGCGGTCCGCCCGCACATCGTGTGGTTCGGCGAAGTCCCTCTGGACATGGAAGGCATTTATCAGCAACTGGAGCGCGCCACTGTTCTGCTGGTCGTCGGCACTTCGGGCTCGGTGTATCCGGCTGCGGGGTTCGTCGATATTGCGAAGCAGCTAGGCATTCGCACCGTTTATATCGGCCCGGAGAAGCCCGCTAACGTGGATGCTTTTAGTGAAGTGATCCTCGCTACCGCTACTGAAGCGCTTCCGGAAATAAGCGTTGTGGCTGGTTGAGAGAAAACAAAGCCCTCACGCGAGGGCTCGCCAAGTTGGCCAGGTTTCGCAAAGAGTCTCGTGGCGAAACCTGGGGCCTGCCGGCATCTTCGCAACGCTGCCCGTGGAAATGGCGCTCGCGTTCTATTGGCTGCACAAGACGACATCGCCGGAAGACTTCGCCGGGTACATGGATATCTGAGCTAATGCGCTGCGGTTGAGATGGCGGGACGGAGCGCGTGGAAGCGTAGACTGGCTACGAATGTAAGGAGGCTCATCGTGGTCGTTGCGGAAGATGCGTATGTAGACCTTGAGACACCGAGCGGGCCGATGAGGACGCATATTGTGCGGCCGGCTGCGGCGGGGCGGTATCCCGGGATCGTGCTGTACTCGGAGATATTTCAGATGACGGCGCCGGTCCATCGCATGGCCGTGATGCTGGCAGGGCATGGGTATGTGGTGGCTGTCCCGGAGGTCTATCACGAGTTTGAGCCTGCGGGTACGGTGCTGGCGTATGACCAGGCAGGGTCGGATCGCGGCAATGCGCTGAAGACTACGAAAGAGCTGAAGGCCTATGACGACGATGCGCGAGCGGTGTTGGCCCATCTTGCGGGGCGAGCGGATTGCACCGGGCGGCTCGGGGCCATGGGGATTTGTCTTGGCGGCCACCTGGCGTTTCGGGCGGGGATGAATCCGGAGGTGCTGGGGACGGTTTGTTTCTATGCGACCGACATTCACAAGGGCAGTCTGGGGAAGGGCATGGCCGACGATTCGATGGCGCGCGCCGTGGACATCAAGGGTGAGTTGATGATGGTGTGGGGGCGGCAGGACCCGCATATTCCCACCGAAGGGCGGATGCAAGTGCTGGCCCGGCTGAATGAGGTGGGGACGCGGTTGAGCTGGCACGAGGTGAATGGGGCACATGCGTTCCTGCGCGATGAGGGTGTGAGGTACGATCCCGAGCTCGCGATGGCGATGCAGGGGCTGGCGTTGGGGTTCTTTCATCGGACGCTGGCGGTGGGTATTTGACGGGTTTGTGGTGGGCGGGAAGTGCTATTCGCCGCTACGAAATGTATTCCCGCAGCCACGGGTCTTCACTGTGGACGAGTTCGTCTGTGGTGCCGTCGAAGACGACCTTGCCTTCGTGGAGGACGAGGAATTTGGTGCTGTCGTCGATGCCGTTGTCGGGGATTTTTGCCATGTGGCCGGTGGCGGGATCGTAGCGGTGCGTGGCCAGGGTGAAGGCGTCCTGCAGGCGGTGCGTAATCAACAGCGAGGTGGTGTGGGTGACGTCGCGCTGTTTGACCACCAGCTCGACGATCGTCGTGGAAGTGATCGGATCGAGGCCGCCGGTGGGGGAGTCGTAGAGGATGAGGTCGGGCTTGTTGATGATGGCGCGGGCGATGGAGACGCGGCGCCTCATGCCACCGCTTAGCTCGGAGGGGAACTTGTCGATGGCTTTTTCCAACTCGACGAATTGCAGCACTTCGACGACGCGGTCGTGGGTCTCGGTGGGATCGACGTGCTCCTCGTTGAGACGGTAGGCTACGTTGTCTTCGACGTCGAGCGAATCGAAGAGGGCGCTCTCCTGGAAGACCATGCCGACGTGGGCGCGCATTTCGTATATCTCGGCTTCGGTCATATGGCCTAGAGACTTGGCGAAGATGAGGATTTCGCCGGAGTCAGGCAACATGAGGCCGTTGGCGAGCTTCATCAGCACGCTCTTGCCTACGCCCGCGGGGCCGAGGATGATGCGCGTTTCGCCGCGCTTGACGCAGAATGTTATGTTCTGGAGGACTTTGTTGTCGTCGAAAGCGATGGAGACGTTGCGGAACTCGACGATGGGCGTGTCGTGTTCGAGGTCTACCGGCGTCCGCTTTGGCGTGGTGACGGATGTCATGCGCTACCTGCCGAAGATGCCGATCATCAACTGCGTGACCAGGAAATCGCCGAGGATGATGAGGACCGAAGAGACGACGACCGCCTGGGTAGTGGCGCGACCTACGCCCTGGGTGCCACCCTTGGTGGTCATGCCGTAGTAGCAGCCGATAGTGGCGATGATGAAGCCGGAGAGAAGCGGTTTGACGAGGCCGCCGACGATGTCTCCGTGCTGCAGCGACATGTAGGCGGTGTGGAAGAACGTCGAGCCATTGAGTCTGAGAAGAACGACGGAAACCAATGCGCCGCCGGCGGTGCCGCAGGCGTCCGAGATGATGGTCAGGAAGAAGAGCATTGTCACAGTGGCGATGATGCGCGGCGTCACCAGCTTGCGGATCGGGTCGGTACCGAGGGCGCGCATGGCGTCGATCTGCTCGGAGACCTTCATCGAGCCGATTTCGGACGCCATGCCGGAAGCGTTGCGGCCGGAGACCATGAGGCCGGTGAGCACCGGGCCCAACTCCTTGACCATGGAGAGCGCGACCAGGCGGCCGGTCATGCCGACCGCACCGAACTCTTTGAGGGACACGGCGGCCTGCAACGCGAGCACGCAGCCGGTGAAAAATCCGGTGAGAACGACGATGGGCAGCGAACCGACGCCGATGGAGTCCATTTGCGTCCAGATATCGGCCGCATATCGCTTACCGGAAAAAATGTTCGCGACTGCGCGTCCGGAAAGGAGCGAGTACTCCTGTACGGAGGCGACTGTGCGCTTGGCGTATGCCTCTGGAGAGAAAAAATTCATGCAGGCGTCGTAAGGCTCAGAGTATCAGATGCGGGAGGGCGCAAGTTGGTGCGTTGATTACGGTGCCCAAACATTTCATGCCGCGAAGTGAGAAAATAGCTTGATGTCCAAAATGATGACAGCGGCGGTGTTGCGCGGCAAGGAAGACCTTCGGGTGGAACAGGTTGCCGTGCCCGAGGCAGGACCGGGAGAACTTGTGCTGCGGGTGGAAGCGGCGCTGACCTGCGGGACCGATTTGAAAGTGTATCGGCGCGGATATCACGCCAAGATGTTGACCTTGGATAAGTTGTTTGGGCACGAACTGGCCGGCGTGGTCGCGCAGGTGGGCGAAGGCGTGACGCAGTTCGCGGTAGGTGACAGGGTGGTGCCACTGAACTCCGCGCCGTGCGATAGTTGCCTGTTTTGCCGGCACGGGCAGCAGAATCTTTGCGACGATCTGCTGTTCAACAACGGAGCGTATGCAGAGTACATTCGCATTCCCGAACGCATTGTGACAAAGAACACGCTGAAAGTGCCTGATGGGCTGCCGCTGGAACATGCGGCGCTGACCGAGCCGCTGGCGTGCGTGATGCGCGGGCTTGAGGAATCGAATGTGCAGATGGGCGACACCATGATCGTGCTGGGTGCGGGGCCGATCGGTCTGCTGTTTATCCATGCGGCGTCGCTGGCGGGTGTGCATGTGATCGCGGTGGTGAAGCGCACCGACCAGGTGAAGACGGCGACGAAGTTCGGTGCGGAGCAGGTGTTGCGGATCGGCGATGTAGACGATCCTGTGGCCGCCGCACGGGCACTGACGCCGGATGGGCGTGGCGCGGACATTGTGATTGAGGCGGTGGCCACACCGCAAGCGTGGCAGTGGGCGACGCAGATGGCGCGCAAGGGCGGGCTGGTCAATTTGTTCGCGGGGCCGCCGGCGGGGACCAAGGTGGAATTCGATACGAACCTGCTGCACTACTCCGACCTGACGATCAAGGCGAGTTTTCATCACACGCCGGCCACGGTGCGGCGGGCGTTTGAGTTGCTGTGCTCCGGGAAGTTTCGGACCAAGGATTTTGTGACGGCAACGGCGCAGATCGAAGATCTGCCCGAAGTGTTTGCGAAGATGATGGTGCGGCCGGCGGAAGGAATCGCGCCGGACATCAAGACGGCGGTGTTCCCGCATGGCCGTGAGGTGCGCGCGTGACCGCAGTGGCCAGTGGAGTGGATGACAACTTAGTTGGCGCGCCGGCGGAGTATCAAACGCCGAGTGTGCGGCCCACGCTGGCGGAAGCACAGGCGTGGTGCAAGCATCTGGCGACCACGCACTATGAGAATTTTCATGTGGCAACGCTGTTCCTGCCGGCGGGGCTGCGACCGCACTTTCATAGCGTGTACGCGTTCTGCCGGACGTCGGATGACCTGGGCGATGAGGTTGCCGATACCGCTACGGGGACCCGGCTGCTGGCGCAGTGGCGGGCGATGTTGCATGAATGCTTTGCGGCGCCGGAGTTGTCGAAGCACCCGGTGTTTGTGGCGCTGCAGCCGACGATTGCGGCGTGTAAGCTTCCGCGCGAACCGTTTGACGATTTGATTTCGGCGTTTGAGGAAGACCAGGTGTTGACGCATCATGAGTCCCTGCAAAGTCTGGAACGGTACTCGCGCTTCTCGGCGAATCCTGTGGGGCGGCTGGTGCTGCTGGTGTCGGGCTATCGGTCGGAAGAGTGCTTTGGGTTGTCGGATGAGATTTGCACTGGCCTGCAATTGGCGAATTTCTATCAGGACATTGTGGAAGACGACGCGCGCGGGCGGCGGTACGTTCCCGCCGATGCCATGGCGCGGTTTGGCGTGTCGGATGCGCAGATTCACGAGCGCAGGTTCGATGCGAACTTTCGCGCGATGATGGAGTTTCTGGTCGGCGATGCTCGCGCGCGGTTGAAGCGCGGTGAGCGGATTGTCGACCTGGTGGACCGCGATCTGGCGGCGACGCTGGCGCTGTTTGTGAAGGGCGGCAACGCGATTCTCGATGCCATTGCGGCGCAGGGGTATGACACGCTACGGTCTCGGCCCGTGGTGACTAAGGCCGCGAAGCTGCGGTTGCTGGCGGGGGCTCTCGGAGGCAAATTGGGGGCGATGGTCCTGCCCGCGAAACGGCAGGTGCGTGCGTGAGCGATGCTCGACTGATTGCGGCTTATGCGGCGTGTCGCGCGATTGCGAAGCGCGAGGCGAAGAATTTTTACTACGCGTTTCGCGTGCTGCCGCAGCATAAGTCCGACGCGATGTGCGCGGTGTATGCGTTCATGCGCAAGGCCGACGACCTCGCGGATGATGAGTCGATGTCGATCGAGGCGCGGCGTGACGCGATGGCCGCGTGGACGGCGGAGTGGCGGGCTTCGCGGGATGGGGCGACGAACGACGATGTGTTTCTCGCGCTGAACGATACGCAGAAGCGCTTCGGTATTTCGGATGAGTTGCTGGAGCAGCTCGTCGCTGGGACGACGCTCGATCTGGAGCCGGAGCCGGAAGGCGTGCGCACGCTGGATCTGCATGATGCGCATGGGTGCGCAGTGAAGATGCAGATTTACACGACGTTTGCAGGGCTGCATCACTACTGCTATCTGGTGGCGTCGGTAGTGGGGCTGGTGTGCATCAAGATTTTTGGATACAACGACCGCCGCGCGGAGCAGCTTGCGATCGATACCGGCATTGCGTTTCAGTTGACGAACATTCTGCGCGACGTACGTGAAGATGCGGAGCGCGGGCGAATGTACATCTCGGAAGATTTGTTTGCGGAGTACGGGGTCGAGCCGCAACGTGTGATGGCGTTGATCGGCGGCGTCATTCCTGGAGAGAAAGACCTGGCGTTGATGCGTGCGGTGGAGAAACATGCGCAGACGATGTATCTGTCAGGCTACGAGTTGATTGCGCTGCTGGACAAAGATGCGCGGCCGGCGATGCGTGTGCTGGTGCGGATTTATCATCGGCTGCTGGAGCGGGTTGCGGCTGATCCTGGGGCGGTATTTCTCAAGCGCGTGTCCGTGCCGACGCGCGAGAAATTAGCGATCCTTGCCGGCGGTGCGGTGGGGTCGCTGAAGGCGCGTGTCTTGCGATGAGTGTGGCGCACGAAAGCGATGTGTTGGTTGTCGGCGCGGGAGTGGCGGGTCTGGCTGCGGCGGTGGCGTTGTCAGGAGCGGGCGCGAAGGTCGCGCTGCTGGAGCGCAAACCGTATGTGGGCGGGCGGGCGTATTCGTATTCGCATCCGGCGCTCGATGAGGTGATCGATTCGCAGCATGTGCTGCTGGGGTGCTGCACGAACCTTGTCGACCTGTGCCGGCTGTGCGGGGCGGACCAACATATTCGCTGGTACGACCGCATTACATTTCTGGAGCCCGGCGGCGACGGACGCGCTGTGCGGCGAAGCGATATCGGGCCGAGTTTTCTGCCGGCGCCGGGGCATTCTTCGTTGAGCTTTCTGGGAGCGTCGATGCTGTCGATCGGCGACAAGGCACGTATTGCCGCAGGGCTGATGGAGTTCCTGCGGGGCTATCCGGCGAGCGATGCGGAGGCGTTTTCGGATTGGCTGAAGCGGACGAAACAGACAGAGCGCGCGATACGGCACTTCTGGGAGCCGGTAGTTGTGGGGGCGCTGAATGATGGGTTCGAGCGCTGCTCGACGAAGTATGCGGGGCAGGTGTTTTACGAGTCGTTTCTGAAGTCGGCGGAAGGTGGGCGTCTGGGGATTCCGGCGCAGCCGATGTCGGAGTTCTACGATGCCGCGGCGCAACTGGCGGAGCGGCAGGGAACAGTGCTGCATCTGCGCGCGAGTGTGGAGTCGATTGCAAGGCTTGCGGATGGCCGATGGCAGGTCACCGGTTCCGACGGTGCAACGCACGTTGCGGAAGATGTCGTGCTGGCGCTGCCGTTCGAGCAGACGCTGCGATTGCTGCGCACGCTGCCTGAAGAGGAAAGCGCGCGCGCTGAGGTCGAACCGCTTTTCGCCCACTTTACTCATGCGCCGATTACGACGCTGCACCTATGGTTCGATCGCGAGGTGACGGCGCTCGATCATGCGGCGCTGCTGGATACACGTATTCAGTGGATGTTCAACAAGACGCGGATACGCAGAGATTCGGCTGCGAATGGGCAGTATCTGGAACTGGTCATCAGCGCCTCGTTCCCGGAGTTGGAGATGACGCGCGAGCATATCCTGTCTTCTGCGCTGGAAGAGTTGGTGAGGTTCTTTCCCGCGGTGCGCGGGGCACAGATTGTGAAGTCGGGAATTCTGAAAGAAGCCCGCGCGACGTTTTCGGTGACGCCGGGGTTGGATGCGTATCGTCCTGTGGCAGCGACGTCGAGTCGAGGCCTGTTTCTGGCTGGCGACTGGACGCGGACGGGGTGGCCTTCGACGATGGAAGGCGCGGTGCGGAGCGGTCGGCTGGCGGCGGAAGCGGTGTCCGGAAATGGGGTGCGGTTTATGACCGCTGACCTTCCAGCCGATGGCTTGATGCGCCTTTTTGCCTGACACGCGACGGCTGCGGTCTGGCAAGACGTATGATCCTCAAAAAAGATTCAACAAATTTCGCAACTTCAACGTTAGACTGCTGTTTCAACCAGCAGCGCTCTGACGCTTCGTTAGATTTCGCTGATGTTTCAACCGCGCCCGCGCGTGGAGGCCCCCTATGCGTCGTTTTGCCTGTTCGTTTGTTTTCCTCGCCGCAGTTTTGGCAGTGGCCGGTTGCTCCGGGGGCGGTAATGCAGGCGGCGGAGGGGGCACGCAGCCGCAGATCACCGTGACTGTGACTGGGCCGGCAACGACTCGGCTATTGACGACGGCGCAATTTTCGGCGGTCGTATCCAATACAACAAACCAAGCTGTGACGTGGCAGGTGAACGGCGTCGCCGGCGGCAACAGCACCTTCGGAACGATTTCGACGAGCGGACTTTACACGGCGCCAGCGGCGATGCCGACTCCGGGCAGTGCGACGATTACCGCGATCAGCCAGGCCTCGAGTACGGCTTCCGGCTTCGCGACGGACACGTTGTGGAACCCCACGCCGGTGCTGAGCAGCGCAACCGCGACGCAGCAAGGCACGAGCCAGAACTATCTTGTCGACGCGGTAGGCAGTGGCTTTGTGCCTACGTCTGCGATCCAGGTTGGTGGCAGCAGCGTGACGACGACGTTCGTTTCCGCGACAGAGTTGCAGGCGACGGTTGCGGTGGTGGCGGGTACGGCGACGATTGCGGTGGACGTGTCGAACCCTGCGCCGGGAGCGGCTGTTTCTTCCACTGTGAATGCGCCGATTGCGAGTGTCATGGTGACTGCGACGACAGCCGCACGGCTGTTGGACCAGGCTACGTTTGGGCCGACGACGGCGGACATGCAGCATGTCGAGGCGGTAGGCATCAACGCGTACCTGAACGAACAGTTTGCTCAGCCAGCGTCCGCGCTCGCACAGATTCCGACCAACCCATTGCCGCCGGCTTGCTCAAACAACGCGACCCCGTGCGCGGAGTCGGAGTGGTGGCAGGCGGCGATTACTGGGCCGGACCAGTTGCGGCAGCGTGTGGCGTTTGCGCTGTCGGAGATGTTTGTCGTCTCCACGCAATCGATCTCCGGCCTTGCGATACCTTCGTACCACAATGCACTGGCGAACGATGCGTTCGGAAACTTCCGCACATTGATGAACGATGTCACGCTTTCGGCCGCTATGGGCGCGTATTTGAACATGGTGAACAGCGCCAAGCCGCCTGCCGGGCAGATCGCGAATGAAAACTTCGCGCGCGAGATGATGCAGCTGTTCACGATGGGGCTTTATCAGTTGAACCAGGATGGCAGCGTGCAACTGGATGGTTCGGGCAATCCGATACCGGCGTATACGCAGGCGCAGGTGCAGGCTTTCGCGCGAGCTTATACGGGTTGGACCTCTGGCAATGCCAGCGGCACCACGCCGCCGAAGTTTCCGGCGGCAACCGATTGGGTCGATCCCATGGGGCTGTATGAGGCGCAGCACGACCTGACGGCGAAGACATTGCTGAATGGCACCACGCTGCCCGCGGGACAGAACGGGACGCAGGACCTGAAGGACGCGCTGGACAATATCTTCGCCTCGCCTAACGTGGGTCCGTTTGTGTGCAAGCAACTGATTCAGCACCTGGTCACGAGCACGCCGAGTCCGGCGTATGTTTCGCGCATCAGTGCGGTGTTTGCGAATAATGGGGCTGGGGTGCGAGGGGACTTGAAGGCGGTCGTTCGAGCGATCCTTACCGACCAGGAAGCGCGTGCCGGCGATACGAACTCTGCTTTTGATGGCGGACATTTGCGTGAGCCGGTGCTGTTCATTACGGCGATGATGCGCGGGCTGAATTTCACGAATACGGACGCGAACGGGTCCTACTACGCGCTGTCCAACCAGAGCGCGAAGTTGAATGAAGAGCCGTATCGCGCGAACTCTGTGTTCAACTTCTTCCCTCCGGAGTACGTGATTCCGGCTTCGACCTTGAATGCACCGGAGTTCGGGATTGAGAATACGGCGACGGCCGTGCTGCGGTTGTCGCTTGCGGATTCGATTGTGAATAACAAGATCAACGGCTTCAGTGTCGATCTGTCGAAGACCAGCGCGCTGGGTACGCTGGCGGCGAATCCGGCGAACCTTGTGGATGCGCTGAGCGTGATGTTCATGCATTCGCAGATGCCGGCCAGCATGAGAACGAACATTATCAACGCCATCACACCGTTGACCAACAATGCACAGCGTGCGCGTGTGGCGATCTACCTGGTGATTACGTCGTCGCAGTACAAAGTGATTCATTAGAACCGGAAGAGGGCCAATTATGCGCGCCAATCGTCGCAGCTTTATCAAATACGCTTCACTCGCGGCAGCGGGAAATATCGCAGGGCTGCGGCCGTTTGGGACGCTGAATGCACTGGCGCAGTCGGGCACGGATTACAAGGCGCTGGTGTGCGTGTTTATGTTTGGCGGCAATGATGCGAACAACATGATCATTCCGTTCGACACGCCGGGCTATAACAGCTACTCCACGATTCGCGGGCCGCTGGCGCTGGCGCAGAACACGCTGCTGCCGCTAACGCCTCTGCCGAACTTCGCGCTGAATCCGAACCTGCCGGAGATTCAATCGCTGTTCAATGGCGGCAGCGCGGCGCTGATTGCGAATGTGGGCACATTGATTGCGCCGACGACGCGGGCGCAGTATCTGGCGGGAAGCACTGTTCCGTCGAACCTGTTTTCGCATCCCGACCAGCAGTTGGAGTGGCAGAATGCCGCGGCCAGCGGAGCGACGCCGACGGGATGGGCGGGACGCATGTCGGACCTGCTGGGCAAAAGTTACAACGGCAGCGCGACGATCCCGATGATTACGTCGGTGGCCGGCGACACGATGTTCTGCAATGGGGCGTCGAGTACACCGGTGTCGGTTTCGCCAGGGAACCTGGGTGGGGCGAGCTGCTCGGAGGGCTCCGAGTGTACGGCAAGGCAAACGGCGGCGCAGGCGTTGCTGACGTTCAACTCCGGTGTGTCGCTGGTCACGGCGGACGATCAGATCACGTCGAATGCCTATAACTACGCGAAGATTTTGAGTGCGGCGACGCAGTCGGTGACGCCGTTGAAGACAGTGTTTCCTGCGAGCCCGCTGGGAGCGCAGTTGCAGCAGATTGCGCAGATCATCCAGGTGCGCGCGGCGCTGGGTGTGCAGCGGCAGATCTTCTTCGCGGGTGTGGGGAACTTCGATACGCACGCCGGGCAGATCGCGCTGCAGAGCCCGCTGCTGGCCGAGGTCAGCGCGGCGATGGGTGCGTTCTACCAGGCGACGCAGGAGATGGCGGTCCAGGACGCGGTGACGAGCTTCACGATGTCGGACTTTGCGCGGACGTTCCAGCCGAATTCGAATACGGGGTCGGACCACGCGTGGGGATCGCACCACATTGTGATGGGCGGTGCGGTGAAGGGCGGCAAGATGTATGGGACGTTCCCGACGCTGGCGCTCGCGGGGCCGGACGACTCGGGGACGAATGGGCGATGGGTGCCATCGACGGCCAGCTCTCAGTATGCCAGTACGCTGGCGCTGTGGTTTGGTGTGCCGGTCGGGCAGTTGCCGCAGGTGTTGCCGAATATTGGGAACTTCGGTGTGAATAATCTGGGGTTTGTGTAGGTTCGGAAAAGGCCAGTCAGCCCCGGCCACGTGGTGCCCGGAGCCTGACTGGCATGGAAGAAAATCAAAATATTCCATGTTTGGCCGAAATCCTAAGGACGGGAAGTAAAACCACGACGAAGGCCGCCGGCGATACCCAGCAATCCAGTCCCGAGAAGTGCAAAGCTGGAGGGTTCTGGGACGGCCGGAGGAGTCAGAGGGCTGCTGAAAATGTAGGTATCTCCGGCAACGATCTTGCTGAAGACAACGCTGAAAGAGCCCGGTGAGAAATACCCTTCGCTCAAGCCCGAGAGGGTGCCAAGATGACAAAGATTCCCCAAGACAGGATCACAGAAGTAAGTGGAGCTCTCGAAGCCGGTGAAGGACGCGGGGAGTCCAGAGAAGCTCAAGCCGGCCAGATGCGGGCCCGAAATTCCTGCCACTTCGTTGGGGCTCGTGAAGACAATCTTGAGCGTATTTGGCCCGAAATCAGCAGACACGTC
>Ga0070679_100002908_pt1 | contig 15570 bp, 13 predicted proteins | sample KBSC63BmetaG_FD_65652 | JGI IMG/M metagenome (GOLD analysis project Ga0070679, IMG submission 65652) | Corn rhizosphere microbial communities from Kellogg Biological Station, Michigan, USA - KBS C6-3B metaG | ecosystem: Host-associated > Plants > Roots > Rhizosphere | place: USA: Michigan... | reverse complement strand
CCGGGCCGCGCAAATTTGACCGCGTTGTCGAAGAGATTGGAAATGCACTGCTGCAGCAGCGTTCGCTGCGCGCGGACATTGCCGAGCGGAGTCACCACTTCGACGGCGACCCCGTGAAGCGCGGGCATTTCGATGAGCGCCTCGCGGATGAGCTCGTCGAGATTCAGGACCGACAAGGTGACGTCCTCCCGCATCAGCCGGCTGAAGCGGAGGAGGTCCCCGGTCAGGGCGTCGAGCCGCACGCTTGCTCGCCGCAGCCGCTGCAGAATGTCGACGGCGTCGGCCGGGATGTCCGCGGCGAAATCGCCGAGAAGGATATTCGTGAAGCCGTTCAAGGCACGGATCGGAGCGCGCAGGTCGTGAGCGACCGTGTAGGCGAAGCTCTCCAATTGTACGATCGTCTCGTGGAGCCGGCCGGTGCGTTCGGTAACTTTCGCTTCGAGATCGATGGCGTGCAGGCTGAGCCGTAACTGAGCCTCGCGCAGCGCGCCCTCGCGTTGCGCGCGGTCATGCGCGATCGCGACGTATTGGGCCAGCTTGCTCAGAAATTCCGTTTCGTCGGGGGCCATCGTGTCGCGCTCATAGGAGCCGAACGCCAACGCGCCGAGCAGCCGATCTCCGATCAGCAATGGAAAACCGGCGCACACCCGCAGCCCCAGGCGGCGCGCATACTCCGCCGTCGACGCCGAGCTTTCTTGCACGTGCGTCTGCACGATGATGCTTCGTTGCAGCGCCACCTGGCCGAGGAGGCCATCGCCGATCGCGAGAGTCGCCAGCGTCCGCCGCACCTCGGGCGCGATGCCGCCCGCCGCCTGCAGCCGGAGTTCGTTGAGCTCGGGCGCAAAGATGTAGCTGAAGTACGTTTCGAGTTTCAGCGATGCGGCAATCCGCGGGAAAATTTTCTCGATGGCGCGCAGCGGCTCCTCCGAACCGATCAGCAACGCCAGCGAATCTGACAGCAACCGGTCATGCTCATGCTGTCGGCGCAGAATAAACGCCTGCGACTCGCGCTGCGTCACGTCCTCGATGATCGTGACCGTGCCGACAATCCCGTGTTCGCCGGGCAGGGGACCGATCCGCGCCGTTTGCAGCATATGCGCGCCGCTCGTGCCGTCGCCTGGGTGGCGAAAAGGCAGCAGGTACTTGTGCAACGACGTGGATAACACCATCCCTTCGCCGCTCAGGGCGCGGCGGAAATAATCGTCCAGCCGGCGCTCCACGAGATCGGGAAAGACCTCGCCGAGCGGGCGTCCAATCACATCGCCGGCTCGAATGCCGCCATGAATCTCGAGCCACTGGTTCCAATCGCGGATGATCAGGTCCCGATCCGTCGTAAAAATGCCGTACGGCGCGATGTCGCGGACCCAGCTCAGCATCGCTTCTTGCACGCCGAACGGACTGCCGGCCGGTTGGCCGGCGGAGGACTGACCCGGCGCCATCATCGGGTCTGGCGGACCTCCCATTGATCGAGTTCCGCGCGCATGCGTTCGAACGACGTGATCCCAAGCACCATGACAAGGTAACCGGTCACGTTGCTGGCACGAAGCTGGAAACGCGTTTGAATCATCAGCGCGTACTGCAGTTCCTCATCGCCGATGCGCATCGTGCGCATGACCCCGCCGACATTGGACACCTGAAGATGCGGAACCGAAAACGTGACCTGCACCTGCAGCAGATTGCCGAACACGCCGAGCCAGGCGTTCAACAGGATATTGCCGACTTCGGTGATGATTTCGCGGCCGGCGCTGTCGAACGAGTCGCCAATGGATTCTTCGTCACTCAGCAGGCGACTGAGCGCTTGCGCGGCTTCCTCGTCGAGCAGCAGAAGGGCGTTGCCCGACAATGGGCCCGAGAAGGTTTGGTTAACGCTCGCGACATCGCCCTGCACCATGGTGCTCAGCTGCGTGCCGAGCTCCGCGATCGGGTGCATGGAGATGTGCGGGACCTCGAGGGTCACGCGATAACCGGTCAACTCCGACAAGGCGCCGGCCGCGCGGCCGTACCCGATGTTGATCAGTTCGGTCAGCGCGTCTTTTTGTGAGCCGGTTAATTCCATATCATTTCTCCCTGCAGCACGCGGCCAACCAGTTCCACGAGGGCGGCGCGGTTGATCGGCTTGTTGATGAATGCCGCGGCCCCGGCTTCGCGGGCCTGGTCGCGGGTCGACTGCTGAATGTCCGCCGTGGCGACGATGACGCGAACGTCCGGGTTCAACTCGCGCATCTTCCCCAGGACCTCGAGCCCGTACATCCCGTTCATCACCATATCCAGGACGACGAGGTCGTGCTTATGGAGAAAGTACCGTTCGATCGCCTGCGCGCCATCCGACGCCTCCTCGACAGTGTAGCCTTTTTCCTCCAGCGCCGCACGGGTCGTGCGCCGCGCCAGCGCGGAGTCGTCCACGATAAGAATTCGCGAGTTCATAGGTATTGAAGAAGAGCTGCGGCGATGCCGTCCAGAGGCACGCTCGCGTCGCTCAAGCCGGCTTCTTCGACGGAGCGGGGCATGCCATAAATGACGCAGGACGACTTGGATTCGGTGATCACCATGCCGCCCTGCGATTTGACCCAGGCGGCGCCTTGTTTGCCGTCGTCACCCATCCCCGTCATCACGACGGCGAGGACGCGCTGCTGCAGGGTTTCGGCGGCGGACTGAAAGAGAACATCGGCGGAGGGGCGGTGCACCTTGTCGAGCGGTTGGAGGCTGAGCTGCGCGACCAAATCGCCGCCCGCATTGCGCCGAACGAGCAGGTGACGGCCCGCGGCCGCGATGACGACCGTGCCGGGGAGCAACGGTTCGCCCTCCGTCGCCTCGACGACGCGGACTTGGGACAGCTCGCCCAGCTTCGTCGCGAACGGGCCGGTGTAGCCGACCGGCATATGCAGGACCACGGCGATGGGCACCGGAAAATCCTTCGGCAGTTGCGGGATGACGCGCCGAAGCGCCTGCGGTCCGCCGGTGGAGATGCCAATGACGATCAAGTCGACTTTGGCGTGAACGGTCGCCGCGGCGGGTGAGAGATTCATCGCGGCGAGCGGGGTAGCCTCGGTCAGCGAGTCGAGCGGAGCGCGGGCCGCCGCTTTCACTTTCTCGACGAGCTCCGTGCGGATGCCGAGCAACTCCTCGGTTGCCAGGGCGGTGGGCTTGCGCACGAAGTCGACGGCGCCGGCGCTGAGCGCCTGGAGCCCGAGTTCGGCATCCTGCGCCGACGCACTGAGGATGAGCACCGGAAGGGGACGGCGCGCCATTTGCGCGCGCACGAATTGAACCCCGTTCATCTGCGGCATCACCAGATCGCAGGTGATGACGTCGGGTTTCAGTTCCTCGACCAAGCGGAGCGCCTCCTCGCCGTCGCGGGCGGTGCCCACGACCTCGATGAACGGGCTGCGGTTGAGCATCTCGCGCACGACTTTTCGGACGAACGCGGAGTCGTCGACGATGAGAGTGCGGATCGGCGTGGAGGCGGATGGCGGCGCCACCGTCTCGGCCTTGGCCGGTTCGCTGGAGAACGAGGAGGTCATGCGTGGCGGGGGATTCTCACGTAGACAAAGGCATTGCCGAGTTCGTGGAGTTCGAAGTCTTGCGTGATCTTGAGCAGCGATTCCGAAGCGCCGACAAACAGATGTCCGCCTCCGGGCATATGGGCCGCAAACGTGGCGACGGTGCGCCGAATCGCGTCGGGCGAAAAATAAATGAACACGTTGCGGCAGAAAATCACGGGTGAGGTAGCCAAAGGCGCGATGTCGGCAGCCGAAACGAGGTTGGCCCGCCGGAATTCGACCGGCAGGAGCAGGTCCCGGCGCAGGCGAGCGCCCTCGGTGGTCGTTTCGAAGTACTTCTCGCGCAATGAGGGCGCGAGCGAACGGAACGATCGTTCGCGGTAAACGCCGAGGCGTGCTTTCTCGAGGGCCGCGTCGCTGGCATCGCTGGCGACGATCGAGATCGGCGCGGAGGCCCAGCCCGCCTCGCGCAACGCGATGGCGATGCTGAATGGTTCCTCGCCCGTGGCGCAGGCGGCACTCCAAATCCGGAGCGGTGCGTCGGTCTGGCGAAACCACGCCGGTACGATCACCCTCGTCAACGCCTCGATCTGCGAAACTTCGCGCCAAAAATACGTTTCCTGCACGGAAAGCGCATCCATCACCCGGAGCCATTCGGCGTCCGCTTCGGCGTCGTACTTCAGGAGGTAGTAATAATCCAGGTACGAGCCGAACCCGTGCGCGCGGACGCGCGGCTCGAGTTTTTCCAGGAGCAGGTCCAGCCGGTCCGGGTCGAAGTAGGTTCCGGTCTTTTCGTGCAGGAGGTCCCGCAGCAGCGTGGGCACGCCCGATGGTACCGACAGAGGAGGGGCGGCGGCGGGGATGGGCATGATCAGCCTCGCCCCGGTTTGCTGGGTGAGTTGGACGCTGATTTCGCCGCGCCGCGCCCGCGAGCGATGCCACCACCGGAGGCGGAGGTGCCGTGCGGCGTGGTTGTGGCTGAGCCGGTACCCGCCTCGCCATCCTGCAATTGCGACCGCAGCCGCTCGGCGGCGAGCGAGTGCTGGATGTTGGCCGAGGTGATGAGCTTGATTTGCTTCGCAATATTCTGGACCGACGACGTCAGGTCGCGGACGCCGCGCGTCTGCTCCTGCATCGCGCGGGCGGCTTGCTCGGATTGCGTCCGCAACTGGTCGGCTGCCGTGGCGATCTGATTGGTGCCCGTTGCTTGCTCGGTCACGGCGCGGCTGACGGTCGAAACGAGTTTCGTGACGCGATCAGCTTCCTTCGTGATTTGCTCCGAGGCCGCCGCTTGTTCCGCGACGGCCCGATGCGTCGACGCCGCGCCCCGTTTCATGGCGTCGACCGCCTGGACCATCTGGGCGGCGCTGGAGGCTTGCTCGACCGTCGCCTTGCGCATCTGCGTGGCGATGACGTTCGTCGCTTGCGCCGCCTTGACGACCTCGCGGGCCGCGCGCCCGTGCTCTCCCATTGCTTGTGATACTTCCTTGGCCACTTTGCGCATTTGACCGCTCGCTTGGACGATGGTGGCGGCGCCGCGCGCCTGCTCCGCCGTGGCCGCTGCAACCTGCTTGGATTGAGCGTTCGTGACGAGGATCGCGTCCGCGACGTGCTTCGCCGCAATCAGCTGTTCGTCCGCGGCGCGGTTGATCTCGTTCACCAAACCGCTCGTCTCGTTGATGCCGTCCAAAATCTTGCGCAGCCCGGCGAGCCCGGCTTCCGACTGCCGATTGCTTTCGTCCGCCACGCGCGCGCCTTCATTGGCGGCGGTGGTCGCCTCGCGAGTCACATTTTCCAGCCCGCGGACGATTTGCGCGATATCCGACGTCGCCTTGGCGCAGCGATCGGCGAGATTGCGAATTTCCTCGGCGACAACCGCAAACCCGCGGCCCGCGTCGCCCGCGCGCGCCGCCTCGATGGAAGCGTTGAGCGACAGCAGATTGGTGCGTTCGGCGATGACGTTGATCGTGCCGACGATGCCCGAGATTTCGCCCGTCTGCCGGTTGAGGTCCCGCATCACGGTCGTCGATTGCGCCATGGCGGAGGTGACGCGGGCGAGGCCGGCGATGGACTTTTCGACCGTGTCGCCGCCGACCGTCGCATCGGCCGCCACGCGCCGCGAAATATCCTGGGTGCGCTTGACGAGCTCAGCCACGTTGCGGCTGGAGCGATCCATTTGGGTCGCGCTGGCGGCGGCGGTATTCGCGGCTTCCGTGATGCGTTCGCTGTTTTGCGCCACGCCTTGAATGGAGCGGGCCATCTCTTCGATCGACGTCGACGTCTCCTCGACCGAGGTGGCCAGCCCTTCCGACATCGCGGCGACCTCTTCGATCGAGGCGGCCATTTCGTTCATCGAGGAGAGCGACTCCTCGGCGGCCGCGCCCAAGTCGTCGGCGTGGCGCGACAGACTTTGGATCGAACGGCTCATTTCCTCGATCGAAGCCGCCGTTTCCGTGAGGGAGGTCGACAAGTCCTCGGTGTCGCTGGCGACGTGTTTGATCGACCCGGCGACCTCGGTCAGGGAGGAGTTCACCTCCGCCATCGACGTCGCGATTTCCTGCGCGCTGCCGGAAACCGACTCGGTCGCCGCGGCGATCTGCTTGATGCCGCCCGCGGTTTGCGTGGCGGCGGCGGCAACCTGCGCCGTGTTGGCGCTGACCTGTTCAATCGAGGCGGCGATTTCGTTGATCGACGAAACCGAGTCGTCACTCGATTGCGCCAAAGACTGCGCTTGGCTGGCCGTGCCTTTGAGGGATTCGGCGAGGTCGGCGAGCTCTGCGATCGCGACGTCGAGCGTCCGGGTGTCGGTCGCGTGCAAGTGGCGGGGTTCGTCCGGCGCGGCGGTGACGTGGTGGGGAGGCGTGGCGGCAGACTTGGACGCGCCGTTGGTGGAGGTTGACTTCGGCATGGCGGAAAGGATCAAACGTTTTGGGACTGAGCAGCGTCGGCCGCGGCGAGGAGCGGGGCAGGATCGTCGAGATTGAGCACCGCAATGATGTCGAGCAAGAGGACCATCCGGCCGTTGACGGTCGCGAGCCCCTGCACGTAGTTGCCGACGATGCCTGGCAGCGGAGCGTCGACCGGCCGGATGGCATCGGCGGGAATCGAGCGAAATTCCCGCGCGGCATCGACGACGAGGGCCACGGTCCGCTCGTGGACCGTGACGAAGATCAAGCGCGACTGGGCGGTGTGCGCGACGCGTTCCAAGCCAAAGCGAACCCGCAGGTTTAATGCGGGGTAGAGCTGGCCGCGCGAGAAAACGATGCCTTCCACGGCCGGGACCGCATTCGGCACCGGAGTTACTTGCTCCAGGATTTCGACATGGAGCACATCGGCGCTGCGCACGCCGTAGGCTGCGTGGCCAAGTTCGAAGATGATATACGGTTCGTTCATGGGGCGAGCGAAGATAGGGCCGGGCGGCCGGCCCCGTGGCGGGCTGGCGGGATGGCGGCGGCCGCCTCACTGAGCGTCGCCGGGTCGAGGATGAGTACGGGCCGCCCATCGCCAAGCTCCGTCGCACCGGTCACGCCTGGCACACGGAGGAGGGGATCGCGGACCGGTCGGACCACGACCTCGCGCTGGCCCACAATGCGATCAACGAGGAGGCCGGTCAGTCCGCGTTCGGTGTTGAGCACGAGGACCGGCAATAACTCGGCCGACGCGGCGGGAAGTGAAAACCAGCGCCGCAGTCGCACGACCGGCACCAATTGGCCGCGGAACGGGCCGGCTTCGGCCTCGTTGAGCTGCCGAATATCGCTCACCGACATTTGCACGATCTCCTGCACCGCGCCTTGCGGCACAGCGCAGCGGTGGTCGCCGGCTGCGACGATAAACGTGTCGGCAATCGAAAGCGTCAGCGGCAGCCGGAGGGTGAATTCGGTGAATTCGCCGGGCATCGTGTGCAGCGACAGCATCCCGCCCAGGTCGCGGATCGCCGTATCGACCACGGCCATGCCCACGCCGCGGCCGGCGGCGCGGTCCGCTTCGTCCCGCGTGGAGAAACCCGGCGTGCAGATCAGACGCAGGATCGCGCGCTCATCGACCGTTTCCGGCACGGCCAGCCCGGCGGCGCGGGCGCGCGCCACCACGTCGTCCGCGTCAACGCCTCGGCCGTCATCGCGGACGCGAATGAGCACCGCATCGCCGGCGGCCTCGGCCGTCAGCCGCAGGGTCGCTTCCCCGGCTTTGCCGCGAGCCTCGCGGTCGGCGGCGGCCTCGATGCCGTGGCTGACGGCATTGCGCACCAAATGCAGCAGCGGTTCCTTCAGCCGTTCGACGAGGTATTTATCGATCTCGGTATCCTGGCCCTCGATGACGATTCGCACGCGTTTGTCGGTGCCGCGAATCAGATCGCGCACCACGAACGGCAGACGGCTGAATATTTCGACCACCGGCACCAGCCGCACGCGCACGATGGCCGCGCGCAAATCGCGCAGCGAACGGATCAAGCCGAGATTCACTTCCTGGAACGGCGCGATGTCGCCCACGGCCTGCGCGATCCGCTCCTGCAACCGTGACCGCAGTATCACCATTTCGCCGACGATGCGCATCAGTTCATCCAGCCGCGCCAGATCGACTCGGACGATATGCTTGGGCGCGTTCAGCAGCGTGTTGTCCGGCGCGGTTTCCGCGGCGGGGGGCGCGCTGCGCTGCCAGTCCGTGCCATCGGCCGCCCACGCGTCCAAATCGGGCGCCTCCGCCGTCACGACCACGAACTCGAAAGCGACTTTACCCGCCCCCTCGATCGACGGTTTCGCCGATGTAATCCGACCGACCGAGGCGAGCCGCGCCCGCACCGTCGTTACGTTGATGCCGCGGGCGTCGAGCTCCGGCGTCGGCCGAAACGTTACGCGCCACTCGGTGCCAGGCGGACCACCGGCCGTTTCCGCCGAGGCACTTTCGCCGGCCGGACGCGTGATCGGCGTGGCATTCACTGCGCCCACGGCGGGGGCGCCCGAGTCCGGGGTGATTTCGCCCACGAGGTCCGCCACCGGCGGCAGCGGCTGCTCCGTTCGAAAGGCTTCGACCGTGGCTTCGAGGCGCTGCGCCGCGCGGGCGAGCAGGTCCAGCACCGCCGGCGTCCACGCGGCCTCATGGCGCGTCAGCCGCCGCAACAGCGCTTCCGCGGCATGGGCGAGCTGTTCCGCCGAAGCGAGGCCGACAATGGCGGCATTGCCCTTGAACGAATGGATGCTGCGATAAATGCTTTCCACCGTCGCATCCGCTGCGCTCGGGGCGTGCTCCAAAGCCACGAGCTGAGTGCGGACATTCGCGAGCTGTTCCTCGCACTCGGCGTAAAAATCCGCGAGCAGTTCCGGGGTGAGCTCGATCGGGTCTTCCATTAGGTCAGCGCGGCCGCAGCATCCGTTAGCCGCGCCTGCATTTGCTCCACGGTGATTGGCTTGACGAAGTATGCGGCGGCGCCGAGCGCTTCGGCTCGTGCCATGTCGCTCGCGTGCTCCGAACCGCTGAGGACGACGACATTGAGCGGCGGCGTCACGGCGTGCTGCCGCAGCCATTCGAGGATATCAAAGCCGCTAAACGACGGTACCTTGAGGTCGAGGAAAACGATGTCGGGGCGCGGCTGCGTGCCTGCGAGCACCGCCTGCAAATGCTGCAACGCGGCGGCGCCGTCGATCACGTGCACCAGCTCCGTGGGCACACTGCATTTCCGCAGCGTCCACCGAAAGAAGAACGCATCATCTTCGGAATCTTCGACCAGGAGAATTTGCACCGTGTGAAGCGTGGACATTTCGAGAATCGACCGAGGGGGCGGTCGTTCGAAAAGCCTTTTCGCCCGCACCGACGAGTCGAGGGGTTTAGTCTCCGGAAAGAGGGTCGGATAATTTCCGATATCCGCGAAAGGGATTCGCATAAACACGTAGAGCCGCCAGTAGGTCTTTAGCCCAACTGGTCGAACCATGTCGGCGATCTGTGGTCAAAGAGCAAATTCCTGATGCATCGACGTTTCTGCAGACCTCGTTGAGGTCCTTCAGCTACACATGCGTAGCAAAATTGCTGGTGCATTTTTCGCCTCGGTCCTTTCTTTCCGTAAGTCATGGGTCAGAAGAAACAGATCAATGCTCGCGTTCCAGACACGCTGCACGAGTTGATCAACGAGCGGGCGCGCCTCATCGAAGAGACACAGGGCGGCTATCTTGGACTGATCGCCCAATGGTGGTTCGCCCAAGGGCACCCGCCCGTGAACGATTACGAGGCCCGGTTGCTTTCACAGCGAAAGACGGGCACCGCGAAATCCTGAGGCGCGATTTTTGACGCCTCGCCCGCCCACCATTCGTGTGCGGAGGGGTTCGGCCCGGGCATATTGCACCGGTGTCCCCGCGATTGCCATCGGCCAGTCCACGTCGCGGAAAAGGGAACAACCCGCGTTGCCGCACCACCATGGGCCCGCATGAAATCATTCCCTTCCCATACCCGATCTCTTCGGATCGTGACCTGTGCTTTCGCCGCGAGCTGTGCGGCGGCGCTCTTTGGTCAGACCTCAACGCACGCGGACGACTCGACCAATAGCTCGGCGACGGCGTCCGACACCACCTCGACCGACAGCACGTCCACCACCTCCAACGGCGAAACGAAGTTGAAACACGCGGATCGCGCCTTCGTCGAGAAAGCCGCCGAGTCCGGCCACGAAGAGGTCGCCATCTCGCAGATCGCGGTGCAGCGCGCCTCGAACTCCGAGGTGAAGAACTTCGCGCAAATGATGGTCGACGACCATTCCCGCGCCAATGAGGAACTCGCTTCGATCGCCACCGCCCGCGGACTTCAACTCAAGCATCGCGCCAAGCACACCGACAAGTGGTCGAAGAAGGACGCGAATGATTTTGACCGCGATTACGTCAAAAAGATGATCGACGATCACAAGAAGGCCATCGACCTCTTCAGCAAGGAGTCGAAGGACGGCAGCGATACGGAACTCGTCGAGTTCGCGCGGAAGACCTTGCCCACGCTGCAGCATCACCTCGACGAGGCGACCAAGCTCAAGCCGATGGTAAAGTAACTTTTTCGGTCACTCGTCTGAAGCGCGCCCCGGCAGGAGCGCGCTTTTTTTGGCTCGGCCGAGGGGTGGCGACCCCGGTTTGGGGCTTTTGGGACCTGCCTTCAAATCCACCATGGCCGGTCCGGCCGGTCGCCGAGGTATGATTCAGCAGGTGGACCGGCCAACGAACAACGCTGCGCGCGGTCCAAGACTTGCGCCACGTCTGTGGCCCAAAACGCACATGAGCACCTGGGGCATCGTTCCGGCGACCGGCGAGGCCAACCGACGACCGGCGGCGCACGCGGGCGGGTTGTCGCATTTGCCAAGTCGCAGCGATGGCGACGCGGGAATTCCGACGGTCAGAAGCGAGTATCTGGTCGAACGGATGATCGAAGGAGGCGCGACGAATCTGTGCTTCGTCATTTCGCCCGGCGAATCGAATCTTGTGCAACACTACGGCGACGACTTCGACGGCGTCGCTCCCCTGTATCTCGTCCAACCGCGTCCCGCCGGCCTCTGCGACGCGCTGTTTCGCGCGGCCGCCGTCATTGGCCCGACCGATCATGTTTTGATGAGTCTGCCCGATACCGTGTGGTACCCCGTCGACGGCTTTGCGTCGCTGCCTGACGATCGGCTGTCGTTGTTGCTGTTTCACGTGACGCCGCCGCACCACTTCGAGGGCGTGGTGATCGACGGCGATGACCGCGTCGAGGGAATCGCGGTGAAGGGCGCCAACTCGCCGTCGCCGTGGGTTTGGGGCGCAGTGAAAATGCCTGGCCTGATCTTCCACTCGCTCCACGAACTCTGGCTGCAGCGCGGGGCCGCCGATCTGACCGTGGGGTCCTTGGTGAATGCCTATGTCGCGAGCGGCGGGCAGGCCTGGGGCGTCCGGGCGGGCCTATCCTGCGTTGCCGTGAATTCCACCGGTCACTCGGGCGAGACGCGCGAAATGCTCGACCATGCCCCCGCGGCGGGCGCACCGACCCGGCGTTCGCCGGGCTACACCGATGGTTGGCGACCACTGACCGCCGCCAAGTACGTGGAGGTATTTCCCGAACAGCGTATCGATGCCGGCGTGTTTCATCGTTTGCGTCGCTAAGTGCGACCCGAAGCGGCAGCGGTCTCGCCAAGCGCGGCGCCGCCGCACGCTTTGCGCTTCGCCCGGTGAAATTCGCCACATGGTTACGTGTCGGGCGATAAAGGCAGCGAGGCCCCGGAAATCTTTGCACCGCGGGCAGAAAGTGCGACCGCGACACGATCCTTTCTGCGCGCCGCGGGTCTAGCACTGGTCCTTTTATCGACACATTCTCATGATTGCCATCCAACCGAAACCCGGAGAGTCGCGCCCCACTGCATCACGCCGAAAAGTTCGCGTCGCCATCATCGGCGTCGGCAATTGCGCATCCTCGCTCGTGCAGGGCGTCGAATTCTACAAGAACGCCCCGGAAGACGAGCGCGTGCCCGGCTTGATGAACGTGAATCTCGGCGGCTATCACGTGCGTGACATCGAGTTCACGGCCGCCTTTGACATCGACGTGAACAAGGTGGGCAAGGATCTCGGCGAAGCGATCTACGTGGCGCCGAACAACACCTTCCGGTTTGCCGACGTGCCGAAGCTTGGCATTCCGGTGCATCGCGGGATGACCCACGACGGTCTGGGAAAGTATCTCAGCCAGAAAATCGAAAAGGCGCCGGGCCCAACAGCCGACATCGTTCGCATTCTGCGCGAGACCGGCACCGAGGTCGTCGTGTCGTATTTGCCCGTCGGCTCGGAAATGGCGACGAAGTGGTACGTGGAACAGGTGCTCGAAGCGCGCTGCGGTTTCGTCAATTGCATCCCGGTCTTCATCGCCTCACAGCCGTACTGGCAGCAGCGATTCGAAGAGCGGCGACTGCCGATCATTGGCGACGACATCAAGTCGCAGGTCGGCGCGACGATCACCCATCGCGCGTTGGTCAATCTCTTCCGCGAGCGCGGCGTGCGGCTCGACCGGACGTACCAGTTGAATTTCGGCGGCAACACCGACTTCCTCAACATGCTCGAGCGCGAGCGCCTCGATTCGAAGAAGATTTCCAAGACGAATGCGGTCACCAGTCAGCTCGGAGAACCAATGCCCGCGGATAATGTGCACGTTGGCCCCAGCGATTTCGTCCCATGGCTTGCCGACCAAAAGTGGTGCTACATTCACATGCACGGAACGACCTTTGGAAACGTGCCGCTCAAGTGCGAAGTGAAGCTGGAGGTCTGGGATTCACCGAATTCCGCGGGGGTGGTCATCGATGCGGTGCGGTGCGTCAAACTCGCGCTCGACCATGGTGTCGGCGGCCCCTTGATCGGCCCGGCGAGCTACTTCATGAAGTCGCCGCCGCAGCAGTTCACGGATCACGATGCGCGGGTGAAAACCGAAGCCTTCATTGCGCACTATGGCCGCAAGGAAGGTTACGTCGACACGCCGCTGCAGACCGCCGAGCAGCCGGTGCGGACCGATGCCGCGGCGCCCGTTGCCACCGAAACAGCAGCCGCGAGTCCGAAGCTCTGAGCCACGCCGCTCCGCGGCTTAAGGCGAGGGGAGGCGGCGCACCGGCTCCGGTCTAACCGAACGCGTTGCAACGCATCCGCGTTTTCGCGCGGATGGGTCACGCACGCGCGCGTCGCGCCGGCGGCGGTCCCGCGCTTGGCGCCGCCATGGCGACGCAGTGCATCCATTCTCCGATCAAATGAGCAAGTGAACGCCATCGCCTCGCCGTTTCGACCGTCGGGCCGAGATGCTCCGGTCGATATTCTGATTCACGTCACGGCGCGATCGTGCCCATGAGATCGGGCGCCGCAGGCACGCGCGTGCGTCCTTCGAACTCGCGCGAGCATTGCAGCGTTCGCGCGCAGGAGGCGGCGTCGCTGGTCGCGCCAGCATTGCAGCTTTCGCGCGCAGGAGGGGTAGGGCGAACCGTCCTCGGTGAGCCGTGGTTCGAAGTGGCGCGGCGGGGACGTTCGCGAAGGTGAAGGACGATCGCAGGCGCGGCTCGGCCGGAGGCCTCGCCCTACCTTTTTCGCGATGGAATCTGGAGAGTGATGAATATCCTGGCGCGATGCGGGCATCGCCAGGAGCGCGCGCCAATCGGTGCGGCAGGATCAGGCGATCCGCCGCACCCCAATCCAACAACCGCTCGACTTAGGCCGCCGCCAGCTTCGGCGTTTCGGCGAGGGCGGCGTCGAATGCCCGCAGCATGGCCACGATCGTTTCGTCGGTCTCGTCGCCCATGTTGGAAATGCGGAATGTCTTCCCCTTGATTTTCCCGTAGCCGCCATCGATCACGAGATGGTGCTTCGTCTTCAGCGTCTTATTCAACGCGGGCAGGTCGTAATTCAAGGTGTTCGCAAAACAGTTCAGCGTGACCGAACCGTAGCCTTCCTTGGGGAACATGCCGAAGCCTTTCGCGAGCACGTGATCGCGGACCATCTTGTTGAGGCGGGCGTGGCGGGCGTACCGATTTTCAATGCCCTCCGCCTTGATGTCTTCCGTTTTCGACTTAAGCGCGTAGATGAGCGGAATCACCGGCGTGCTCGGGGTCATGCCGGCTTCGTGGTTCTTCTGGAACTCGACGAAATCGAAGTAATACCCGCGGCCGGAAGTCTTCGCCGCGCGTTCGAGCGCGCGCTTCGAAACCGACAGCAGCGAAAGGCCGGGAGGCAGCGCCAGCGCCTTTTGCGTGCCCGTCACCAGCACGTCGATGCCGAGTTCGTCCTTCTTGATCGGCAGCGCGCTAAACGAGCTGACGGTGTCGACGATGGAAATGACTTCCGGGAACTCGCGTACCACCTTCATCAGCGCGGCGAGATCGCTCATGCAGCCGCACGAGGTCTCGTTATGAATGATGGTGATGGCGTCGTAGCCGCCTTTCGCCAATTCGCGGCGGACGGCCTCGGGATCGACGGGCTGGCCCCAGTCGAATTTCAGCGCCGTCGCGAGCTTGTCGTCCCGCAACGCGACGTCGTTCCACTTGTCGGAAAACGCGCCGTTCATGCAGTTCAGCACTTTCTTCTGCACGACGTTTCGCAGCGAGCCTTCCATGGAGCCCCAGGCGCTGCTCGTCGAAAGATACACGGGATCCTTCGTGTACGTGAGCGCCTGAAGATCAGGCTGCAGGGCTTGGTACAACGCCACGAAATCGGTGCTGCGATGCCCGATCATGGGTTGCGCCATCGCGCGCAGCGTTTTTTCCGAGACGGCAATGGGACCGGGAATGAACAGTTTGTAGCTCATGGTGAGTGCGCGTAGGCAGTTCGAAAACAGTTTACGCCCAATGCTGCGTCAACCTTCAATCTCGGCCGTGCGCCGCAACTTCCAGCCGTTCCGTTCCACCGTATCGGAATTTCACCGGGCGCACGGCGATTTTCGTCCGCCCCGCCGCAGTCATCGTGCGCTTTTTGGCCCAGCCGCCGCGCGCGCTCCACGCCGCTGAGCAATGCCGCACCACTGGCTAAAGCGTAAGGTCAACGCGCTCGAGCTTTACACGATCGACGTCATCCTCGGCCGTCGCGCCGGAGCGTCGGCCGCGCTGTACGGCGCGTTCTTGCAATCGCTGTCTTTCCTCTGGGCCGCGGGCGCGCGGGCGAAGGTCTGGCTGTATCGCCACCGCATTCTTCGCGACCAGCCGCTGGGGTGTCTCGTCGTCGTCGTCGGCAACCTCACCGCCGGCGGCACCGGCAAGACCCCCGTCGTCGAGAAATTCGCCCGGGCCCTCCGCGATCGCGGGCGCAAGGTCGCGATCCTCAGCCGCGGCTACAAAAGCAAGCGCCCCCCGCTGTGGCGGCGGTGGTGGATCGCGTTCACCCATGCCGAGGAACCGCCGCCCAAGGTCGTCAGTGACGGCGAAAACGTCCTGCTCGACAGCGAAGAGGCCGGCGACGAGCCCTACATGCTCGCCCGCAATCTGCCGGGCGTGCTCGTGCTGGTGGACAAGAACCGCGTGAAGGCCGGCGAGTATGCGATCAAGAAATTCGGGTGCGACACGCTCGTGCTCGACGACGGGTTCCAGTATCTGCCGCTCAAGGGCCGGCTGAATCTGCTGCTC
>Ga0070679_100002904_pt1 | contig 15572 bp, 18 predicted proteins | sample KBSC63BmetaG_FD_65652 | JGI IMG/M metagenome (GOLD analysis project Ga0070679, IMG submission 65652) | Corn rhizosphere microbial communities from Kellogg Biological Station, Michigan, USA - KBS C6-3B metaG | ecosystem: Host-associated > Plants > Roots > Rhizosphere | place: USA: Michigan... | reverse complement strand
AGTCTCCTGCCGGGCGGCGCGACCAATAGCTCGAGTTTCGCGGTGGGCGTCGACACGTCGGCCCCGGGAGCGCGCAGCGGAACCGCAGCCGTGGGGCTCACATCGAACGGATCCGGCACCAGCGGTCTCGGGTTGACCGCGCTTCCCTCCCAGACGGTCAGCGTCTCGGGCAATGTCTTCCAGACCGCGCAGCCCAGCCTCGGCTCGAGCAGCATCAACCTGGGCAACCTGCACGTCGACGCGCCGGCTAGCCAGGCGTTGACCCTGACCAATTCCAGCGCCGCCCCGACCGGGTTCCAGGAGCGCCTCAACGCGTCGTTCTCGAGTACGACCGGTGCGGCAACCGCGACCGGCTCCATCACCCAGCTGGCCCAGGGAGCTACGAGTAATTCGAGCTTGGTGGTCGGCCTGAACACAAGCGTGGCGGGCCCCAGGACCGGGACCGCCACGCTCGGCCTGCAGTCCGACGGCACGGGCACGAGTGGCTTGGCGGCGCTCGGTCTGCCCAGCCAAGCGGTCACCGTCTCCGGCACAGTGTTCCGCTTCGCCCAGCCCAATACCATCGCCCCGATCGACTTCGGCAACGTGCTGACCGGCTCCAACCAGAGCCGCACCGTGACCATCAGCAACCTGGCCGCGATAGACGGCTTCTCCGAGACCCTCAATGCCTCCTTCGGGGCCCTGGGCGGGGCGAATCCCGGCAGCTTCTCGACGGCCGGCTCGATCCTCCGGCTCGCGGCCGGCGCGACCGACAACACAAGCATGCTCGTGACGCTGAACACGAGCACCGCCGGCAGCGCCACCGCGACGGCACAGATCCTCCTCGCCTCCGACGGGACGGGCACGAGCAATCTCGGCGTCACCGCGCTGTCGAGCCAGACCATCGGACTCAGCGGTCTCATCACCGGCACCGTCGGCAACCTCGCCCAGGCGGGGTCCGCTGCTCCAAACCCGGTCGCCTTCGGGAATCACCGCGTCGGCGACCCGGCCACGCAAGTGCTGTCGATCGCCAACATCGCCTCGGCGCCCGCCGAAGGCTTGAACGCATCGATTGCCACTGCCCCCGCGGGCCTGACCGCGGCCGGCTCCTTCGCAGGGCTGGCGCCCGGGGCCACCAACAACACGAGCCTGAATGTGGGGTTGAACACCTCGACCGCCGGGGCGAAATCGGGCACCGCGACCATCACGCTGGCCTCAGACGGCACGTTCAATGGCGGGGTCCCGACCGCGCTGCCGTCGCAGACGGTGAGCGTCTCCGGGAACGTCTTCCGCCTCGCGAACCCCACCGTGAATACCGGGTCGGTGACGCTCTCGGCCCGAGTGGGCGATGCCAGCCCGACCGCGGCGTTGAGCGTGACCAACACGTCGCCGGACAGCTTCACCGAGGGCCTGAAGGCCTCCCTTGGCACCAACCCGGCGCCGTTCACGGGCGCGGGCACCATCGCCAATCTCGCGGCCGGGCAGACGAACGCGACCGCACTGCAGGTGGCGCTGAACACCGCGACCCCCGGGGTCTTCGCCGGTAGCGCCGCCCTCGACTTCGTTTCCACCGGCTCGGGCACGACCGGAGCCCCCGACGCGCCGCTGCCGGGCGGCAGCGTCTCCCTGAATGGGAAGGTCTACACGCCCGCCGTCGCCCAGGTCCAGCCGAGCTCCATCGACTTTGGCATCGTGCACAGAGGCGACAGCGTGACCCCGCTCGCGCTCACGGTCGCCAACACCGCGACGGTGACCGGACTCAACGACACGCTCACCGCGAGCTTCGGCGTCACGTCGACGCCATTCACCGTCTCCGGCACCCTGAGCGGAGTGGCCCCGGGCGGGACCGACGCCACGACCCTGAAGGTCGGCGTCAGCACTTCGAGCGCCGGGGTGTTCTCGGGCTCGGCCGGCGTGAACCTCGCGAGCCGGAACCCGGACCTTCCCGATGTCGCCCTAGCGCCCGCGATGTTGAATCTCGCGGCGCAGGTGAACAACTTTGCCAAGACCGACGTGGCGCTCACCGCGGGCAGCGGGAGCCTCGCCCGCAACCTCACCGCCTTCACCCTCGACTTCGGCAGCATTCTGCAGACCTCCGGTGTTCTGACCGCCAAGCTCGCGATCCAGAACAACATTCCCGGCTTCGAGCCCGGAGACCTCCTCGACGTGAGCTTCTTGCTGAGCAGCGTCGACGGCTTCGAGCTCACTGGCTTCACGGCCCATCAAGGAATCGCGCCGGGTGACTTCTTCGACGTGCTCGTATCGTTCGACTCCTCGATGGCGCTGGGCGCCCACGCGGGTGACGTCCTGATCCACTCACTCGGACACAACGCCTCCGGCTTTGCGGAAGCGCTCCCGGACCTCACCCTCGCGCTCCGCGCGGAGGTGGTAGGCGATCTTGCGCCGATACCGGAGCCCGGGACCCTGCAGCTCTTCGTTCTGGGCGCTGCGGTGCTCGGCGCACTGACACGCTACAGGCGGATCGCGCGCAGGTGACCACAACCCGACTCGGCCGATGGCAATCGTGGGTCACCATCGGCGCAGCCGCAGCCTGCCTGCTGGTTCTGATCAATATCGTCCTGTTCGAGATGAACCGCGGTCTCCAAGCCGAGGTCAATTCGCGACAGCAGTATATCCAGCAGAGCCTTCAGCTCGAGGCGCTGAACCGCGAGATCGTTGCGGCGATCGCCAATCTCGCCGTGCGAAACAAGGACGATCAGCTCAAGGCATTGCTCGCTCAGCACGGAATCACGATCAACGTCGGACCAGCCGGGAGTCCGGCACCCTCGTCGTCGTCCGGCACGCCGGCACCTGGACGGCGATAGGGTGGCTACCTGGTCGCGTGAAGAGCCCGAGCGCCACGTCGGAGCACAGCCCCGGCTCAGGCTGTGGCCGGCGGTGACCTTGCTGACTATTGCGCTCCTCACCTGGCTGGGATTCCAGACCTTCCAGATCGCGCGGGAGCGTGGCGCTCTCCAGCGCGTGAAAGCCAGCCAGGAAGCGCCGCTTCAACAGGCGGGGAAGGTCCGGGCGCAGCTCGACTCTATCGCCAGGAGGACGCTGGAGTTGGCCCAGCAGGGTCACGCAGGCGCCGCCGGCATCGTCGAGGAGCTAGCGAAGCGCGGCCTGACGATCAACCCGAACGCTCCCTCGCCCCCGCCCAAGTAAGCTCGAGTCCCTTCCGGCGGCCGATCAGGACCAGGGCCGCCACCGCGAGCAGCCCGCCTCCGCCGCCCAGCAGGCACGCCGCGCGCACCCCCAGGTGCTCGGCGATCGCCCCGACCAGCAGCGAGCCGAACGGCGTCATCCCCGCGTTGGCCAGCGCGTAGAGGCCCATCACCCGCCCGCGGAGGGCGTCCGGAGTGGTGAGCTGCAGCGTGGTGTTGCACCCGGTGGAGAAGAGGATCTGGCAGCAGCCGAGGGCCACCAGGAGCGCGGCGGCGGGGCCGAAGCGGCCCACGAATCCCAGCCCGGCGGTGCCCACGCTCAGCACCGCGGCGGCCGCGGCCAGCGTGCGCAGCGACGGCCGCCCGCGCCGGAAGAACGCGAGCCCCACCCCGGCCATCACCGCGCCCGCCCCCAGGGAGGACATGAGCAGGCCGAAGCCGTGGGCGCCCTCGCCCAGCACGTCCTTCGCGACCAGCGGCACCACCACGTTGAAGTTCAGCACCAGGATGCTGATCGCCACGATCAGGGTGAGCGTGAAGGCCACCGCCGGGGTGCGGGCCGCGTAGTCGAGTGCGCCCCACACCCCGGCCCGGATGCCGAGGCGCCCGGCGGGATCGGGATCGCCCGGGGTGCGGGTGGCGAGCAGCGCGCCCAGCACCGCCACGAAGCTCAGTCCGTTCAGGACGAAGGCGAGCGCCACTCCGTAGCGGGCGATGAGCAGGCCCGCCACCGCGGGTCCCACGATGCGCGCGCCGTTGAACACGAGCGAGTTGAGCGCCACCGCGTTGGCGAGGTCCGCGCGACCGACCAGGTCCGAGATGTACGACTGGCGCGCCGGAATGTCGACCGCGCGCCCGAGCCCGTAGATCGCGGCCAGCACCGCCACGTGCCAGTAGCGCACGTGGCCGCTCCACACCAGCGCGGCCAGCACGAAGGCCTGCAGCATCATCGCGCCCTGCGACAACAAGATGATGCGTCGCTTGGGGAAGCGGTCGCTCAGGGCGCCGCCCACCGGGGAGAGCAGCAGGATCGGGGTGAACTGGAGCGCGGTCACGAGCCCCAGGTGAAAGGGCGAGCCGGTCAGCTCCAGCACGAGCCACGCCTGCCCCACGCTCTGCATCCAGGTGCCGATCAGCGAGACGAGCTGGCCGCTCCAGAACAGGCGGTAGTCGCGGTGGCGGAGCGCGGCGAGGCGCGCCGGCCGCGGGCGGACGGGTCCGGTCACGCGCGAGGCGCTCAGGAGGCGGCCGCCGCGCGGTGGACGCCCAGGCGGTCGGCGCGCTCCTGGAGCGCGGCGCTGCCGAGCCGCTCCGCCCACTTCGCGAAGCCCGGATGCGGGCCGCGCCAGCGGAGCCCGTCCACGTCGACGCCGATCGGCGCGTCGGCCCGCAGGGTGGCGAGGGTGCGGAAGAGGAGCGCACGCTCGCGCTGCTCGCCGAGCGTCGCGGCCAGCCGCGCGGCCCCGCGCACCGGCACCTCCCACTCCGCCGCCGCGGCCGGGATCTGCTCCAGATGGCGGTAGCGCGCGAGCACCGCGGAGGCGGAGGCCGCCCCCCAGCCGGGCAGGCCGGGAAAGCCGTCGGCCGCATCGCCCACCAGCGCGAGCCAGTCGGGGATCGACGCGGGCGATATTCCAAACTTCCTCATCACACCCGCTTCGTCGCGCACCTCGCGCTTGCGGCGGTCGAGCTGCACCACGCGGTCGCCCCGCACGCACTGGGCCAGGTCCTTGTCGGGCGTGGCGATCACCACCTGGGCCACGCGCGCGTCGGCGGCCGCGAGCGCCGCCGCGGCGGCCAGGGCGTCGTCGGCCTCGAACTCGACCATCGGCCACACCACCACGCCGAGGGCGGCGAGCGCCTCCTCGAGCGGCACGAACTGGGCGAGCAGCAGCGGGTCGATCCCCTCCCCGGTCTTGTAGTCGGCCCAGAGGCGGTTGCGGAACGACTCGATCACGTGGTCGGTCGCGACGCCGACGTGGGTGGCGCCCTCCTCCAGCATGCCGAGGATCGAGCCCACCACGCCGCGGACTGCACGGAGCTCGGGCGGCGCGCTCCGGTCGTAGGCCGCCGCGGGGGAGAGGAAGTAGCGGAACAGCTCGTAGGTGCCGTCGACCAGGTGCACGATCACGCCCAGAACGATACGCCAGCCAACCGGCCGGACGCGGTAGAATCGCCTCGTCATGAAGATCCGCATCGGGGTCGGCACGGGCGGCGGCTTCGCGAGCGCCGAGACGCTCCTCGAGCTGGTGGCCGGGCTCGACGCGCTCGGCTTCGACTCGCTGTGGCTCTCCGAGGTGCTGACCGGCCCGGTGGTCGACCCGCTGATCGGGCTCGCGTGGGCCGCCGCGAGCAACCCGCGGCTCAAGATCGGCACGACCGCGCTCCTGCCCGGGCGCAACGTGCTGCGCCTGGCCAAGCAGCTCGCGAGCCTCGACCGGCTCTCCGGCGGCCGCCTGCTCGTCACCCTGGTGCCGGGGCTGACCTACGAGCCCGAGCGCCTGGCGATCGGGGTGGAGCCCAAGCAGCGCGGGGCGGTCATCGACGACGCGATGCCGCTCCTCCGGCGGCTCTGGGCCGGCGAGACGGTGAGCCACGAGGGTCCCGCCGGGCGCTTCCACGACGTGCGCCTGTCCCCGCTGCCCCTGCAGCAGCCGCTCGAGATGTGGCTCGGCGGCACCGCTCCCGCCGCGCTCGAGCGCTGCGGCCGGCTGTCGGACGGCTGGCTGCCGTCGCTCTGCACGCCGGAGGAGGCCGCGAGCGGGCGGCACGTCATCGAGGACGCGGCCGCGCGCGCGGGGCGCGCGATCAGCCCGGAGCACTTCGGGCTCAGCGTGGGCTACGCGAGCGTGCCGCTCGACCCGGAGGCCGCGCGCACGCTGGCCGCGCGCCGGCCGCGCGCGCTCGAGCTGACCCCGGTGGGCTATCCCGCCCTGCGCCAGACCATCGAGCGGTTCATCGCGGCGGGCTTCTCGAAGTTCGTGGTGCGCCCGCTGGTCGCGCCCCGCTCCTGGCGGGCCGAGCTGGAGGCCCTCGCCGCCGCGGTGGGCGACCTGCAAACGTGATCCGGCACGCGTGATCCGCGCCGTCGACGTGAGGTCCGCGCTGGCCGAGCTCCCCGCGCTCGAGGGCCGGAGCGCGACCACCCCCGCCGATCAGGTGAAGGCCGCGTTCGCGGTGCTGGCCCCGTTCCGCGACGGCAGCGTCTTCGCGGGGCGCTTCTCGGGCGAGACCGCCTGGGAGCGGCACGCCAGGGGCGACGAGCTGGTACAGGTCCTGGACGGCGCGGCCACGCTCACGATCATGACCGCGGAGGGGCCGCAGTCGCTGCCCCTCTCGGCCGGGATGCTGGTGGTGGTCCCCCGGGGCCACTGGCACCGCTTCGAGGCGCCCGGCGGCGTCACGGTGCTGAGCGCCACGCCGCAGCCCACCGAGCACTCGACGTCGGCGGACCCGCGCGGCGCCTAGCGCGGCGCCCGGTCCGCGCCGCCCGTCCGCCGGATCAGCGCGGCGAGCACCCAGACCCCGGCGAGCGCGCCCGCCGCCGCGAGCAGCGGCGCCACCGCCGGCGGCAGCGCCGCGGCCAGGCGGCCGGCGAGAACCAGAGCCGTGAACGCGGCCGCGAGCGTGCCGCCGACGAGCCCGAGCCAGCGCCCCAGCGCGGCCGCGACCACCGGGCCCTGCACGTGGGCGCCGCGCGTGCGCGCGATCAGGTCCACCGCGCCCAGCAGGAGCACGAGCGTGAGCCCGAAGGCCAGCGCGGGCTCCACCGCGAGCAGGCGGTCCTCGATGCGGAGCGCGGCCGCGTAAGCCACCAGGAACACCACCGCGGCGCCGCTCGCGGCCCAGCGCCAGCCCGCCGCGATGGCGAGCCCGGCCAGGCCCAGGCCGAGCAGGCCCACCTCGAGGACCGGCGGCACCGCGGTGGCCAGGCGGAGCAGCGCCAGGGCCGCGAGGGCCGACGCGGCGGCCAGCCCGCGCGTCATCCCGCGCTCGCGAGACGCACGCGTCTCCGGCGCGCGCGCACGAGCGCCGCCTCCAGGGGCTCGGGCGGCTGCCAGTCCATCACCACCAGCCCCTGCCGCCGCAGCGCGGCCAGGTCCGCGCGGCGCTCGAGCGCCCAGAGCCGCGTGGCCAGCGTCTCGAGGCGCGCCCCGTCCACCAGCGCGCGCGTGACCGCGACCGGGGAGACCACCAGCACCGCGAGGTCGAAGCCGCGGGCGGCCAGGTCGAGCACCGCGCGCGCGAAGCGCGGATCGAGCAGCGGAGTGATGGCGATCACGAGGGCCCGGGACGAGAGCACGCGCGGCGGCACCCGCGCCAGGTCCTTGGCCACGTAGGTGAAGACCACCTCCGCGCGCAGGAGCCCGTCCGCGAGCCGCTCGTACTGCACCGCGCCCGATCCGGGCCGCACCCAGCTCATCACCCCGCCGTAGGTCACGAGGCCCACGCGGTCCTTGCGGGCGAGGTACGCGGTGGCGAGCGAGGCGGCGGCCCGCACGCCCAGGTCGAGCGTGGTGTGGGGCGGCGCGCCCACCTCGGCCAGCGTGTCGAGCATCAGCACCACGTCCGCGCTGCGCTCCCGGTGCCGCTGGGTCACGTAGAGCTGGCCGAGGCGGAGGGAGGCCCGCCAGTTCACGTGCCGGATGCGGTCGCCGGGGGCGAACTGGCGGACGTCGCCGGGCTCGATGCCCTCCCCCAGCGCGGGCGAGAGGTGATCGCCCACCGAGGCCTCCGCGTGGGCCGGGCGCGGCAGACTGCGGAGGGCGACCGCGCGCGGGAACACCCGCACCGCGAGCGGGGCCACGTGGCGCCGCTCCCACGCGCGCAGGCCGAGCCGATCGCGAAGCCGCACCCCGACTGCCTCCACCTGGTGGACCCCGCGCCGCGGGAAGACCAGCTCGTACCGCCACTCGACGGACTGGCCGGCCCGCAGGGTCATGACCGCCCGGTGGCGGCCCCCGCGGACCTCCGTGCCCGCCGGGCGCGGCCCGACCAGCTCCACCAGCGGCACCGCGGTGCGCGCCTGCACGGTCACGGTGACGGTCAGCGCGTCACCCTCGAAGAGCCGATCGGCCGAGACGCGATGGGCGACCGCGCAGCCGGGCGGGGCCGCGCGGCGGGCGAGCGCGCCCAGCACCAGCACGCCGGGCAGCGCGACCAGCAGGAGCTCGGCGCGGGCGAGCAGCACCGCGAGCGAGATCGCCCACGCCGAGACGGCCAGGATCGAGAGCGCGAGCGGGGTGGCCCGCCCGCTCATCCGGGAGCTCGGGGAGCCTCGGGACCCGGCGCCGGCACCTGCTCGAGCAGGCTCTCCACCACCTGCGCGGGCGCGATGCGCGCGGCCCACAGCTCCGGCTTGAGGATGAGCCGGTGGGCGAGCGCGGGCCCCGCCATCGCCTTCACGTCGTCGGGCAGCACGAAGTCGCGCCGGTCGAGCGCGGCCGCCGCGCGCGCCAGCTTGAGCAGCGCGAGGGTGCCGCGGGGCGAGGCCCCGAGCGCCACGCGGGGATCCGAGCGGGTGGCCTGCACGAGGTCCACGATGTAGCGCTCGATCACCGCGGCCACGTGCACCGACTCGAGCGCGCCCTGCATGGCCCCGAGGTCCGCCCGCGAGATCACCGGCGCGAGCGTCACCGCGTCCGCGCCCCGGTGGCGCCGCCGGGCCAGGATCTCGACCTCGTCCTCGGGCCCCGGATATCCCACCGAGAGGCGCATCAGGAAGCGGTCGAGCTGGGCCTCCGGCAGCGGGTACGTGCCCTCCAGCTCGATCGGGTTCTGGGTCGCGATCACGAGGAACGGCGCCTCCAGCGGGAAGCGCTCGCCCTCGACCGTGACCTGCGACTCCTGCATCGCCTCCAGCAGCGCGCTCTGGGTCTTGGGAGTGGCCCGGTTGATCTCGTCCGCGAGCAGGAGGTTCGTGAAGATCGGCCCGCGCCGGAACTCGAAGCGTCCCTCCCGCTGGTCGTAAAGGAAGCTGCCGGTGATGTCGCTCGGCAGGAGGTCCGGCGTGAACTGGATGCGCTTGAAGCCGAGGTCGAGGCTCTGGGAGACGAGGCGGGCGATCAGGGTCTTGGCGAGCCCTGGGTAGTCCTCGATCAGGATGTGGCCGCTGGCGAGCACCCCGGCCAGGATCTGGCGCAGGACGAAGCCCTTGCCCACGATCACCTGCCCCAGCGCGGCCAGCACCTCCTGGCCGCGGTCCGCGACCGCCTCGATCTTCACGGGCGCTCCTCGAGGCGGGCGATCACCGCCTCGATCGCGTCGAGCGACGGGCCGCGCCGGCCGGGTCCGGGCCGGTCGGCGGGACGGGCGAGGTCGGCGGCGCCCAGCCCGCGCAGGCGCGGCCAGAGCACCACGTCGAAGTAGCGGCGGCGGCGCGCGCCCGCGGCCAGGTCGTCGCGCAGGCGCAGGAAGCGCGGATCGAGCGCCACCTCCGGCGCGGGCGCGGGCGGGGCGTCGACCCCGCCCGCGGGCGCGGCGCCGAGCGCGTCGCGCGCCCACGCGCGGGCGCGCAGGCAGCCGATGGCCACCAGCGCCGCGCAGCCGAGGCGCGCGGCGAGCGGGCGCCACGCGGGCGCGATCGTGAGGTAGGCCGGCACGGTGGCGGCGGCGAGCAGGCTCAGCCCGGCCCCGCGGGCGATCAGGCGCGCGGCCGCGCGGCTAGACGGAGCGGGCATCACGCGCGCTCGCGTCCATCGCCCGGCGGATCTCGGTCAGCGCGTCGACGGCCCGGTCCCGCTCCGGCGCGCCGAGGGGCCGGTCGCTGAAGCGGGCCAGCTCGAAGAGGCCGGTGAGCGTCGGCACCGCCGCGCGCGGCAGCGGCAGTCGCGCGAGCGCCTCGCGCATGAACTCGCCCGGGGTGAGCCACGGACGGCGCGGCAATCCCGCGGCGGCCGCCGCGCGCTCGAAGCGCGCGTAGCAGCGGACGATCGCCCGCCGCGCGTCGCCCTCCAGGTGCAGGTCGTCGAGGCTCTCCTCCACCGCCCCCGCGAGGGGCGCCTCCGGCGGCGGCGCGGACGCCTCGTCCCGCCGGAGCGAGCGATCGCCGAGGACGCTCCAGAGCGCGAGGCCGAGCGCGCCCAGGCCGGCGGCCACCGCGAGGGCGCCCACGATCCAGTGGTAGAGCGCGGGCGCGAGGAGCGTCTCCCCCGCGGGCAGGTCCAGACCCGCCGCGAGCCCGCTCACCCCCGCGAAGAGCCCGCCATCCAGCACCGCCCGGCGCCAGAGGTACGCGAGCAGCACCACGTTGACGAGCGAGAAGACCACCGTGATCCGCCGGATCCACGTGGGCACCGGCGCGAGCTCCTCGTCCGGAAGTGCCCCGACCGGCCGTCGCTCCCGCGAAAGGATGCGGCGCACGAGGTCACCCAGGAACACGAGCAGGGCCAGACCGAACAGGGTGACAATGACCGCGGTGACGGGCGCCGGGAGCCGGATGACGCCGACCGCCTGGTCCGCCTCGTCGACCGCCCCCGCCATGCGCAGGGCGGCGGCCAGCGCGATGATGAAGCCCGCCGCGAGCCCGGCCCAGGCGGAAAGTGGCGCCACGGCCGCCACGATGCCGGTTCCGGCCAGCCTCCGCAAGGGGTTTCCTCGCGCCGCGCCTTTTCTCCCGACCCTGTCGATCCCCCGGCGGGGCGGTCGACCATGGACGGAAAGCGCCGAGGGGCAGCATCGACCTTCAACCCGGGAGGGCCGTCGTCATGCCGGCAAAGATCGCCATCGCCGTCGCGGTGGTCGTGGTGGGCCTGGTCGTCGTGGTCGCGCTCCAGCCGAAGGACTACCGCGTCTCGCGCAGCGCCACCATCGCCGCGCCGGCGCCGGTGGTCTTCGCCCTGGTCAACGACTTTCACAAGTGGGCCGCGTGGTCGCCGTGGGCCACCGTCGACCCCGCGATGAAGCAGAGCTTCGAGGGCGCACCCGCCGGAGCCGGCGCGGCCTACACCTGGTCCGGCAACCGCGAGGTGGGCGAGGGCCGCATGACCATCGTGGAGAGCCGCCCGCCCGAGCGGGTCCGGGTCAAGCTCGACTTCGACAAGCCGCTCAAGGGCACGAGCATGGCGGAGTTTACTTTCCGGTCCGAGGGCGATCGCACGGTGGTCACCTGGTCGATGACCGGCGAGAAGAGCTTCGTGGCCAAGGCCATCCACCTGGTCCTCGGGGTGGAGCGGATCATCGGCCGGCAATTCGAGAAGGGACTCGCCGCGATGAAGACCGCGGCGGAAGCCGCGCCCCGGTCCTAGCGTGGCGGAGCGGGCGAGGCGTCCCGGACCGGCTCCGCGCCGTGGCGGGCCGGCCCGGGCTCAACTCCCCTGGTTGGTGCGGGGGTCGCTCACCAGCGTCCAGTCGTCCACGCCGTCGGTGGTGGGCATCGCGGCGGTGGGGGTGGTCTCGGTGCGTCCCTTGCTGGGCGAGAACCACACGAAGTCGCGGGAGGCGGGGCCGTTCGCCCCCGGGGCCTCGATCTCCGGCCCGCTGGTCCCACTCTCGCGCCGCTCCGCCCGGCGGGCCCGCTTCGCGTCCTGCTTGGCCTTGCGCTGATCTTCCTTGCGGCGACGGTCGCCGCGGTACATCGCCGGTCGCTTTTGCGCCATTCGGCTCCTTTCCCGGGTCTTCCTGCTTACTTTACATGAGGGACGGCCTCGTCTGCCGAGTTCCCGATCCGTGCCCGGTCGGCGTCGGCCCGGGCGCGGCCTCCGCGGACGTGCGCCCTTCTTGCGAACATCGGACGAGGCCGGAGGCGCGGCGGGTGCGGGAAACGTCCCAACACCGGGAGCGTCGCCCGATGACCCTGCCCCGCCTGCTCCGTGTCGTGCTCGCCGCCGGCGCGCTGTCGCTCGCCGGCTGCGCGGGGGCCTCCCTCTGCGAGGCCGCCGGCGGCAGCTACACCGGATCCACCTGCACCCGCTGGAGCCCGGGCCAGGAGGCGGCGTCCGAGTGGTGCCAGGCCAACGGCGGGGTGTACCTCGGCGGGCAGGATCGCTGCGAGTGGGGATCGGGCGGCCCCTGACGGCTCGCGTGTGCCGCCGTACGTCGCGCCCGGTTGCCGCCCGGTCGGCGCGGGTCGAGCATACGCGCGAGAGGAGAGATCGTCATGACCACCGCATACCGCGTGGACCCGCGCACCGTCGCCGGCGTCGACGTGATGGGCCCGATCATCGAGTTCCTGACCCTGCCCGAGGAGGGCGACGGCGCGCCGTGCACCATGCGGGGGACGATCCCGCCGGGCGTGGTGGTCCCGCTCCACAGCCACCCCGATCCCGAGACGTACGTGAGCCTGTCCGGGGAGGCGGAGGCGCTCGCCGGCTCCGTCGCGGAGCCGCGCTGGATCGTGATCCGGCCCGGCGACGTCTTCCACGTTCCTGGCGGCGCGCGGCACGCGTTCCGCAATCGCACCGACGCACCCGCGGTGATGCTCGTGATCAGCACCGCCCGCATCGGCCGGTTCTTCCGCGACGTCGGCACCCCCGCCGCGCGCGGCGCGGCCCCGCTGCCGCCCTCCGGCGAGACCATCCGCCGGTTCCGCGACACCGCCCGGCGGTACGGCTACTGGAACGCCACGCCGGAGGAGAACGCCCGGCTCGGGCTGGTCCTGCTCGCGCCCCGCTGAGCCCGGCTACCCCGGCTCCTTCGGGGCCTTCGGCATGATGATCCAGAGCAGGAGGTAAACCGGGAGCGCGATCGAGAGGAGAACGCCCGGCTCGGGCTGGTCCTGCCCGCGCCCCGCTGATCCCGGCTACCCCGGCTCCTTCGGGGCCTTCGGCATGATGATCCAGAGCAGGAGGTAGACGAGGATGCCGGGGAACGCGATCGAGACGATCGAGATCACCACGTAGAGCACCCGGACCAGGGTCGGATCCCACCCCAGCCACTCCGCGATGCCGCCGCACACGCCGGCGATCATCTTGTGGCGGCGCGAGCGACGGAGGGGCACCGGGCCGGTCTCGCTCACCAGCCGAGCGGCCGCGCGAACGACAGGGAATGGCCGTCCGGGTCGGTCACGTGGAAGTAGCGCTCCCCCCACGGGGCGTCGCGCGGGCCCGCCTCCGGCCGGAGGCCCTGGGTGAGGACGTGCCGGTGCATGGCGTCGACGTCGTCCACGTAGAAGATGATCCGCACGAGCCCGCCCATGGAGCGGGCGCCGCCCTCCCGGGTGAGGTTCACGTGCTGGCCCGCGATCCGGAACGAGGTGAAGTCGGCCTCCTCGCCGCCGTAGGCCATCGTGAACCCGAGCGCGGCGTAGAAGCGTACCGCCCGCGCCATGTCGGCGGTGGCGAGGGTGATCGCGTTGATCGAGCGGATCACGCCCGCCCGCGGGCCACGTGCGCCTCGTGGACGAGCCGGGCCGCGGCCACGTCCTCGATGGCCAGGCCGACCGACTTGAACACGATCGTCTCCCCGCCCGGCACCGTCTTCGTCCCCGCGAAGATCTCTCCGGCCTCGGCGTGCACGGTGGCCCCGGAGAGGATCACGTCCCCCGACTCCTGGCCCACCGCCTCCCGCGAGTCGGCCACCAGCACGCTCCGCATCGCGGCGTCGTCCAGCTCGCGCCAGGTGGGCCGCGGCGCCCCCACCGCGTTGACGAGGGCGCCGCGCTTGAGCCACGCACCCCGGAGGACCGGCGTCTGCGAAGCGGTCGCGGTCACCACCACGTCCGCCCCGCGCACCGCGGTCTCGGCGTCGGTGGCGGTCGCCCCGTGCTCGCGGGCGAAGCGCTGGGCGTGCTCCGCGGTGGGGCTCCACACCCGCACCTCGTCGAAGCGCCGGACGCGTCCGAGCGCCTCCAGATGGGCCTGCGCCTGGACCCCGCTGCCGAGCAGGGCCAGCACGCGGGCGTCGGGTGCGGCCAGGCGGCGCGTGACCGCGGCCGAGACCGCGGCGGTGCGCCTCTCGGTGATGAGGCGGCCGTCCATCACCGCGAGGGGCTCGCCGGTGTCCGTCCGGCACAGCACGATGATCGCCAGGTGGGTGGGCAACCCCCGGCGCGCGTTGCCGGGATAGAAGCTCACCAGCTTGAGGCCCATGGCGTCCTCCGCCACCGCGGGCATGATGCCGAGGTAGCGCTGGCTCTCCTCGATGGTCAGCATGGTCCGCACCGGCTGCATCACGCGGCCGGCGGAGAGCGCGGTCAGCGCGGCCTCCATGGCCGCGATCAGGGCGTCCCAGTCCAGCAGCGCGCGCACGCGCGCCTCGTCGAGGTAGCTGATCATGTCGCGGGTTATCTTACCCGCCGGGCGTGGGGCGCGGTGGAGTAAGATGCCGGCCGGGAGGGCCCCCGATGAAGCGAAGCGTCGATCGCATCCTCACCACCCACACCGGCAGCCTCCCGCGCCCGCCGGACCTGATCCGCACGATGTTCGCGCGCGAGGAGGGCGTGCCGGTCGACACCGCGGCACTGGCCGCGCGCATCCGCCTGGCGGTGGCGGAGGTGGTGCGCAAGCAGGTCGACGCCGGCCTCGCGGTGGTCAACGACGGCGAGGTGAGCAAGCCGAGCTACGCGACCTACATCAAGGACCGCCTGACCGGCTTCGGGGGCACGAGCCAGGCCCTCCAGTATCGCGACCTGGTGGACTTCCCCGAGATGGCCAAGCGGGTCTTCGGCGACCCGGGCCGTGCGCGTCGCAAGACGCCGGCCTGCACCGGCCCCATCGCGGTGCGCGACCCCGCCGCGGCCCAGGCCGACGTCGACAACCTGAAGGCGGCGGTGGCCGCCGCGCCGGCGGAGGACGTGTTCGTCAGCGCGGCCTCTCCGGGGGTGATCTCGCTCTTCTTCCGCGACGATCACTACCGTGATCACGAGAAGTACCTCTTCGCCATCGCGGACGCCATGCGGCACGAGTACGAGACGGTGGCGCGGGCCGGCTTCACCCTGCAGCTCGACTGCCCGGACCTCGCCATGGGGCGGCACATCCAGTTCGCGGACCTGGATCTCGCCGCGTTCCGCCGGATGGCGGCCCTGCACCTGTCCGCGCTCGACCACGCGGTGGCCCGCATCCCGCCCGAGCAGCTCCGCATGCACCTCTGCTGGGGCAACTACGAGGGGCCGCACCACCACGACGTCCCGCTCGCCGATCTGCTCGACCTCGTCTTCGCGGCGCGGCCGCAGGCGGTCTCCTTCGAGGCCGCGAACCCGCGCCACGCCCACGAGTGGAAGGTCTTCGAGCAGGTGAAGGTCCCGGCGGGCAAGATCGTGATCCCCGGGGTGCTCGACTCGACCACCAACTTCATCGAGCACCCCGATCTGGTGGCCGAGCGCATCACGCGCTTCGCGCGCCTGGTGGGCCGCGAGAACGTGATCGCGGGCACCGACTGCGGCTTCGGCACCTGGGTGGGGCAGGCCGCGGTCGATCCCGATATAGCGTGGGCGAAACTTCAGAGCCTGGCCGAGGGCGCGCGCCGCGCCTCGCGAGAGCTCTGGGGTCG
>Ga0070679_100002903_pt1 | contig 15573 bp, 13 predicted proteins | sample KBSC63BmetaG_FD_65652 | JGI IMG/M metagenome (GOLD analysis project Ga0070679, IMG submission 65652) | Corn rhizosphere microbial communities from Kellogg Biological Station, Michigan, USA - KBS C6-3B metaG | ecosystem: Host-associated > Plants > Roots > Rhizosphere | place: USA: Michigan... | reverse complement strand
GGCGGGCTCAAGATCTCGAGCTACGCCGAAAAGGGCGAGGACTACGATGTGCGTGCGCGCGCCGAGCGACAGTTCCGCTCCGACGCGCGTGGTCTGGCGCTGGTGACGGTGCCGTCGGCGCGTTACGGATCGGTGCCGCTGTCGGAGGTGGTGTCGTGGAAAGGGGCGACCGGTCCGTCGGCGATCAACCGCGTCAGCCGCCAGCGCTTCGTCGTCGTCCAGGCCAACATCGCGCCCGGCTACGGCGAGAGCGACGTGCAGTTCGCGCTCGAGAAGATCATCGCCGACCTGCACCTGCCGGCGAGCTATCACGCGGCGCCGCAGGGGCGCTCGAAGGAGACGGCGCGCGCCGGCAAGAGCTTCCTGCTCGCCTTCGCGCTGTCATTCATCTTCATGTACCTCGTGCTGGCGGCGCAGTTCGAGTCGTGGCTGCATCCGATCACGATCCTGCTCTGCCTGCCGCTGACGATTCCCTTCGCCTTCTTGTCGCTGCTCATCTTCAATCAGTCGCTCAACATCTTCACGGCGCTCGGGCTCCTCGTGCTCTTCGGCGTCGTGAAGAAGAACTCGATCCTGCAGGTCGACCATACGAACAACCTGCGTGCCAAGGGGCTGCCGCGCGACGAGGCGATCCTGCGCGCCAACAAGGATCGACTGCGGCCGATTCTCATGACGACGATCGCGTTCGTCGCCGGCATGATCCCGCTCGCGGTCGCGCGCGGCGTCGGTGCCGGGCTGGCGCGCGCGACCGCCGGCGTGGTCATCGGCGGCCAGAGCTTTTCGCTGTTGCTGACGCTCCTGGCGACGCCGGTCGCCTACTCGCTGTTCGACGATCTGTCGCGCGCGGCCAGGCGCACGTTTGGCAGCAAGGACGTCCGCGACAAAGGCGAAGCCGAGCTCGACGCCGACGGAGCGGCGCCGCCGGCAGATCCGCCCAACAACAACGCATCCGCTTCGGGGTGAGAACGAAGCCCCGGCGAGCGACGGTTCAGGCGCGCAAGGTTTCGTGGAACAGGGTCTCGAGCGCGGCGTAATGGCGCTCCGCCGCCGCGCGATCGTAGACGTCGGCGTCGTCGACTGCGTAGCCATGCTTCGCGTCGTACTGCTCGATCGCGTAGCGCACGTGGCCCGCGTCGAGCTCGGCGCGAAGCTTGGCTTCGCTGTCGGGCGGCAGGTCGCCAATCGCGGGTCCGAGATACAGGCGCGACTTGATCGCCTTGGCGCGCGTGTGCGGGCTGTCCGGTTGGTCGTTCACGAGGCCACCAGGATGGAATGCCGCCGTTGCCGCAATGCGATCGCCGAAGATCGTCGCCGTGCGAAAGCTCGCGTTTCCGCCCATGCAGTAGCCCGTCGTCCCGATGCGGCCGGTGACATCGGCGCGCGTCGCCAGATGGTCGAAGAGCGCGCCGATCGTCTTCTGCAGGCTCGCGTAGGCGATTGCGGGCTGATAGTAATCGGCCATGAACTTGGCTCGCCGCTCGGGATCGGCAAAGACCTGGCGTAACGCACCGAGCGTCACTTGGCCGCCGAACAGCGGCGCCAGCGGCGGCGAGCGGTGGAAGAGATCCGGCTGAAAGACGATGTAGCCGCTCGTCGCGATCCGCTGCGCGATGCGCGTTTGCGCGGGCCGCAGGCCGGCTCCGTCGTGAAAGAGCACGACCGCGGGACGCGGCTCATTGCCGTCGGGGACTACGACCTCCGTCGTGCACGGTCCATCGCTCGTCGCTATCTCGATCTTGTTTGTCGTCATGTGCACCATGCGCTCCGTCGCTTTCGACCGAGTCGCATTGTGCGCGCTTCCTACGCTCGCGTCGACCGGTCGACGGGCCCGTCGCCGCGATGCTACACGACTCAGCGCCAGCTGCGCGGCGTCGTCGCCGACGCGATCAGCACGATGACCGCGATCGCGATCACGCCGAGCCACGTTGCTGCGATGACGGCACGGTCGGTCGGGGTCTGGCCGACGATCTGTAAGAGCGAAGCGTCCATGCATGCACCAAGATAGGCCGGCGCGCACGGCGGCCATCGATCTCAGTCTTGGAACGGCGACGGAGGCGGCAGGCCGAAGTCGCGCACCACCGCCATGTGCTGCATGTTGCTGGCGCCGCTGTCGGTCGCCAGCGCCGGCGCGAGATCCGAGATCGGCGAATAGACGCGCGTGTCTGCGACGAGCCCATGGTCGAAGACGTTGCCGCCGAGCTCCACCGGCGCGGCCTTCTCCTCGAGCCGCGCGTTGGCCAGCACCCAGTCGTACGGCTTGTTGCGATTGGTGCTGGTGTTGTCGACGCCCGCCTGATCGACGGGGTATGGCCCGCTCGTCGCCAGCACCGACGAGAGCGTCTGCACGCACGACTCGCTGCGCGTCGACGTGTTGAAGTCGCCGCCGAGGAACACATACGCATCGATGGGCAGGGCCTGAATGTGCTGCACGAGCTCGGCGGCCTCGGCATCGCGCTCGCCGGCGCTGCTGCCGAGCAGGTGCACGCTGATCGCGTACAGGTCGATGGGGCCGGGGATGTCGATCTGCGCCCACACGAAATCGCGATCGCTCACTTGCGTGTCGGTCCACTCGCCGGCGGCGACGATCGGATAGCGGCTGACGATGCCGTTGGGGATCGTTCCCGACGCCTGCGCGCGCGTGAACGTGTATTCGGTTCCGAACGCCGCGTCGACGAACGCGCGCAGCTCGCCGGTCGAGTTGCCTCCGACGTTGAACTCTTGAACCGTGGCGACGTCGGCCGCGAGCCCGCGAAAAATGTCGATGCCGGGCTGCTCGTACGACTGATTGTTCCCGGACGTCAGGTTGCCGGTGACCAGGCGCAGATGATCGAGCGGGCGCGACGGAAGATCGAAGTAGCGCGAGGCGTCGAGGATGACCTGCAGATCGGGCGCGCCGCCCGCCGCCATGTCGCTCGGCGCGTCGTCAGGATCGGCGCTCGAGCAAGCAACCGCAGTCGCCGCGCCAACAACGAGGAGCGCCATCTTCAGCGGGAACACCGGCATCCAGATTCCGTCGAGGGAAGCCGCCACGTCAATCACATCTGCGTCATTGCGCTCATTTCGGCTGAAGCACCAATTCCGCGTCGATGGCGATCTTGATGGTGTTTCCCACGACGATACCGGGACCCTCGCCCGGGTAGTCCCAAACCAGGCCAAAGTCCTTGCGATTGACGGACGTGGTCGCCTCGATGGCGCGACGTATGCCGCCGGCGTGCGTGAACGGGGCCGAGGCTGTGACCGCGAGAGTCACCGGCCTGGTCACCCCGTGCATGGTCAGGTTACCGGTCACGGAGTACGCGGTGGGACCAGACTTGGTAACGCTGCTGGAGACGAAGGTAATGACGGGATACTTGGCGACGTCGAAGAAGTCCGAGCTCTTGAGGTGAGTGTCGCGCTCCTCGACGCCCGTCGTGATCGACTTCGCGTCAATGGTCGCGTCGACTTTGGAATTGGCGGGCGTGGCTTCGTCGAACGTGACGGTACCGGAAGGCTTCTGGAACATCCCCCGCACGTTGGACAACACATGCTTACAGGTGAACTCCACCGAGGAGTTTTCAGGGTCGAGATCCCATTTCGAAATCTGGGGAACAGCAGGAGCTGGTGGCCTATCCACATCCGTCGAGGCGGGTCGTGCGGTCGCGGTATCCCGGGACTTGCAGGCAGGAACCGACAATAGCGCGATCACGGCGAGCACCGCCTGACGCATGGAAGGTCTCCAAACGGGTCTCATAGAATCCTCAGCTGGAAGTGACAGGCCCCTTGCCGTGATGCTCACACCGCTCGGAGGACCTGTCTACGTCATTCGGCCCGGCCACACGCTGCAGCTCGTGCGCGAAGATCGCGACTCGGGAACATGAGGTCTCCCTACTTCGACGGCGGCGCTTGCGCGGGCCCCTTCGGCGCCGGCTTCGGAGTCGACGGCGGCGGCGTCGTGTCCTCCGGCTCCTCGACGGGAAACGGCCCGTACACCTGCGCCGGCGTATTGCCGCTGCGACCAAACTCCACCCAGAACTGGCGGCCGTCCTCGGAGACGAGCAGGAAGGTCTTGTGCGCGCTGCCCGCTTTGCCCTTCTCGGTCACGTCGATCTTTTTCGCGCTCGCCGGCGTCCGCGCCGACGTCTTCTTGGCGTCGAGATCGGTCTGCGTCAGCTTCTGATAGGCCTTCTGCACCGGCGCCGGTGCGGCCGACAACTGAGCGATGACAACGATGAGCGCAAACGACATGGCGACCCTCCCTCACTAGTGAGCTTACAACAAAGATTCGGCGATCATCGATAACTCGTCATTCTTCGTTCAACGTTCTTCGAGAGACAATGCGAGGCATGAGTCGCCCAAGATTTCTGAGGACGAGCGCATCGAGGTCAGCACGCGCGATTTGATGTTCGTCTACGAGACACTCGGCGAGATGATTCGCTTCTTTCATCAGCCCATGCATTGGCCCGCCAAAGCCGATGTCGAGCGCTTCATGTCCGAGTGCTATTACAAGAAGCTCTACGAATGGACGTCTCCGATCCCAAGCTCGGCAGCTCGGTTGCCGGCCGCTATCAACTCAACGACCGCCTCGGCGCGGGCGGAATAGCCGGGTGGCGGATGCCGTGTCGACTTGTATCGAGACAGCACCCGCCACTCCGGCTTGAACGAGAGCAGTGAAGCCCGAGCCCTACTTCCTTTGTTTCTTCAGCTCCGCGTCGATCAACTGCGCGAAGCTTTCGTACGGCATCGCACCGTTGATGAAGTGCCCATTGACGAAGAACGCCGGCGTGCTGTTGACGTTGACCGTCTTGGCGTACTCGACGTCCTTGTTCACCGCGTCCTTGAACCTGCCCGAATCGAGATCGGCCTTGAACTTGCCGACATCGAGGCCGATCTCACTGGCGTACTTTTCCAGCGACGGGCGATCGAGCGCCTGCTGATTGGCGAACAGCTTGTCGTGCATTTGCCAGAACTTCCCTTGCGCGTTCGCCGCCGCGCTGGCCTCGGCCGCCGCCTGCGCATTGTTGTGGAACGGCAGCGGGAAGTTGCGGAACGAGATGCGGACCTGGCCGCTGTATTTGTCCTCGATCTGTTTGATCGTCGGCACGACGCGCGCGCAGTACGGGCACTGGAAATCCGAGAACTCGACGATCTGCACCGGCGCTGCTCGCGGGCCCTTCGACGGTGCATCTCCCGCGTTGACCTTGTAGACCTTGTCATTGGCAGGAGGTGCTGCTGCCTGCGGCGCTGCGACCACCTCCGCTTTGGCCGTCTTCATCAACTGGTCGTAGTACTTGCCGTAGCTTTCACCGTGAGAATGCGCATCCGCGTCCTTGATCGCTTCCTCGATCTTCGCTTTGAAGCTGTCATACGGAAGCTGTCCAACGAGAGACTTACCGTTGATGAAAAACCAGGGCGTGCCATTCGCGCCGATTTGATTCGCTTCCTTCGTTTCGAGATCCACTTTCTGTTTCCACTTGCCGGCGTCTAGGGCTGATCTGAGCTTCTCGACGTTGAGGCCGATTTGAGCCGCGTACTTCTCCAACGACGCACGATCGAGCGCCTGCTGGTTCTTGAACATGAGGTCGTGCATCTCCCAGAACTTGCCCTGTGCCTTCGCTTCCAGCGCCGCTTCCGCTGCAACATGAGCGTTGTTGTGGAACGGCATCGGCAGCTCTTTGAATACCAGGCGCACATCCTTGCCGTATTCCTTCAGCAGTTGATCGAGCGTTGGTTCGACGCGCCCGCAATACGGACACTGGAAATCCGAAAACTCGACGATTGTTACCTTTGCGTGGCGCGCGTCGGCTCCTTTGATCGGCGCATCCTCAATCATGACGCGATAGACGGTGTTCGGATCAGGCTGCCCCGGGCGCTGCTGTGGCTGTTGCGGTGCGGCGCCCTCAGCTTTGTCTTTTCCGTCTTTCGTCAGATCGGCATAGAGGTCGGCAGGCTGTACACCTCGCTTTAGCGCTGCGTTGGCCGCGTCGATCTCTTTCGCGATGATCGCTTTGAAGGACTCCGTTGGTAGCGCGCCGCGGGCGAAACGGCCGTTGATGAAGAAAGCTGGCGTGCTGAGTGCGCCGAAGCGCATCGCGAGCTGCTGATCATTTCTGATGTCCTGCTCGATTCTCGGATCGCTCATCGCGGCGCGGAATTGGGAAACGTTCAAGCCGAGATTCTGCGCATAGCGCTCGAAGGTCGATGAATCGAGGTGCGCCTGATCGGAGAAGATCTTGTCGTGCATCTCCCAGAACTTCCCCTGCGCAGCGGCGGCCATCGCAGCCTTCGCAGCCGGCATTGCATTCGGGTGAAACGACAGCGGGTTGTTCTTCCAGACGATGCGCAAATCCTTGCCGTAACCCTGCTCGAGCTCTCGCAGCGCCGTCTCGACGCGGCCACAATACGGACACTGGAAGTCGGAGAAAACGACCATTGTGACCTTCGCCGTTTTCGGCCCCTTCGCAGGCGAAAGGCCGAGAGGGACCTTATAGAGGGCATTGGGATCGGCCTGCGCCGCCTGCTGCTGCGGCTGCGGACGTTCGGGAGGCGTGGCCGCGGGCTTGCCGTGCTCGGTCACCACGTCGTAGACGTTCGCGAGCTTTGCGCCATTACTCATGGCACGCGTGGCATTCGCGATCTCTTCATCGATGACCTTCTTGAAAGCCTCGAACGGCTGCGCTCCCGACAAAAAACGCCCATTCACGAAAAACGCAGGCGTGCCGCTTGCGCCAAACTTATTGCCCTCTAACGAATCAGCTTGGATTTGCGCGTCGTACTTCTTCTCGTCGAGGGCGGCTTGGATATCCGATCCCGAGAGACCCATATCCTTCGCGTATTTCTCCAAGGACGCGCGATCGATCGCGCGTTGGTTCTGGAAAATCGTGTCGTGAATCTTCCAGAACCCGTCGTTTCCCTTCACGGCATATGCGGCCATTGCGATCTCGGCCGCAGGCTTTGCGTTCGGATGGAACGACAGCGGCTGATTCTTCCAGACGATCCGTACGTCCTTGCCGTACGTCTTGACGATTTGCGCGATGGTCGGTTCGACGTTTCCGCAGTACGGGCATTGGAAATCCGACCACTCGACGATGGTTACTTTCGAATGAGCGGGACCCTTCGCCGGCGAGTTGCCGACGGGAATCTTGAACCGTTCGACGTTGCTGTCCGGAAGCGCAGCCGACGGGACATTCGCGGTCGTGCTGTCGTTCGACTTACTAAACTGCTCGCCTACGAACACGCCGACGGCGAGCGTGACGAGCATAGCGATAATGGACGTACCCTTGCTCATGGTACACCTGTGCCTGGCTTAGAGTTCTGAGTCGCTACGAGTCTGGATTCTTGGATCGATCAGACGCGTGGCGGGCGATCGAGCCGAGGCGGAGGAGGAGCGAGAGCGCGCCCGGGAGCCGAAACGAAGAGCGCGCTCGCAGGCGGATCGAAGATCTGCAGGCGTCCCGCTGACGCAATGAGCGCACCGTCGGCGGATGGAAGCGGAGACACGATCATCACGTGTCCGCCATGAGCCGTCGACAACAGTACGACGCGGGTTGCAGCGCCATTGCGCAACGTGGGGACATGCGGTGTATGCCCGATTCGAGGCTCCTCGGGCAAATCGCAGGAGCCGATCATCGTCGTCAGGTACGCATCTTCGCAACTGAGAATGGCTGAGAGAGTCGGGCGATCGTTGACGACAGGAGCCGCGAGGCATTCGCGCGAATCGTCAGAATCGCAGAGGCCCTCGCCGTAGGCCGACGGTATCGCGTTTAGCTGTCGGACCAGCGGGCACTCCCACGACGATCCGTCGTTACATGACGGCGTCATAAACGGCAGCGACTGCAGACCTTCCGCGAATGCTTCTCGCGCGCATTCGGGCAACTCGCCGGAGCTGCACTCTACGCTCGCCGGCGTCGGAGAATACTCGACGCGAGGCGTACCCTTGACCGGGGCCGCCGCGACTGCCAGCGCTAAGAGATACGTCCCGACGGACAGCATCTAATCGACAGAATACCCCCGAGGATTACGAATGCCAAGACGGTACGCCCGAAGTCGAAGCTTGGGTCAGGAGTGACGCAACGGATCGTCCCGATCGTCGAGCTGCGCGGGAGCGGGCGAGCCGCTAGATCCTGATGGAGCCGCGGCAGGCGGCGGCCCGCCTGACCCCGAGGTGCTGTGAGTAAGTAGACGTGTGAGCTCCTCGGTCGCTTTCTTGACGCGGAGTCGTACAAGGCCGAGCGACGAACGGTTGTCGAACAGCACCGCCAGCACTGCACGCTGTCCGATCGCCGAGACGTGCACATGGCTGTCTTCAGCTCGATGAAGCTGGCCAGCAAGCTGTTTGTCAGCGATCAGGTCAGAGATGGACTTCCCGGCCGCTGAAAATAGCGATCGCGTGGCATTCGCGTCGAGCATCCCTGCGTCCCCCGCCGCCCCTATCTGCTGGCCGTCCACGTCGAGCAGAACGATCGACAGCGCGTTGCTGTCGAGCCGTAGCCGCTCGCAGATTTGATCGATGGGGCTCATATCAGCCGTGGAGCGATACTCGATCTTCGATGAACTGGCGTCGCCCGGTGTCGCGGGTTGCGCCAACAGTGCTCGACGAGCGGCGGCGTAACTCTCGCCCGTCTTCTTCATGCGCTCGCGGATCAGCTTCTTGAGGTCACGCTTCGTCGTCATATCGAACTCCGAACACGCCGGCCGGCGGCCCGCCTCGTCGCCCGACGTGATGGAGATCGACCATTGACCCGGATGAGAAGGCGCTCACCTTTGCCTCCGACGAGGGACCCTGAGGCGGAGGGTCCAAGGAGGTGACGCGTCGGGCCGACGCACGTCCAAGGATACAACTCGCGCCGAGCGCTGGCAAACGCCCGTATTTCGGTTGGCGGTTACTGCGAGTAAGCTGAATGAGATGGTTGCTGCACGCTGGCTAGCTTCAGCGGGTCTGGCGCTAGCAATCGCGGTGAGCGGACATGTCGAGGCCGCGCCCAACAAGTGTGCTTCGGCGGCGACTCTTCGCCGAGCGGATGTCGAAGCGGACCTCGTCTGGCTTGCGAACAGTTTGAAGGATCGCTGGGCCTACGCAGAGGCGCGACAGAACGAAGGCGTGAACATCGACGCACTCGTCTTGGACGCATTTTCGGGTGGGGCGCCTGCGATGAGTCGGTCGGACTTCATGTCGAAACTGGAGCGATTTGTCGCCGCTCTTCACGATGGACACGCTGCTGTGTTCGACTCCCCCGGCTTGTTGCCATCGACCCAGTGGCCCCGGCGCTGCCCGATCGACTTCGCGCCCTCGTCCGAAGGCGTCGTCGCCTCGACGAGTGCATCCGGCATCTCGCGGGGCGATCTGATCGAAAGCATCGACGGACTACCGACTGAAAAGTTGATCGTAGACCTCATGGCACGGACACCCGCGTCCACGACGACGGCCCGACGCTATTGGGCAACAAGGTCTCTCGGGGCGACACATGCTCCCTCAACGAGGCTCGTCGTCGTCGACAATCACGGCACAAGGCGCGAAGTGACCTGCCCGACGGAGGTACGCGGCGTAGGTGGTCACGAGGATTGGATTGAATGGCGCGTGCTCGACGGCAACATTGGATATCTGCGTATCCGCTCGTTCCTTCCGAATCCGAAGCCCAGCTTCGAGCTCCTCGACTGGCTGCACGAACTCCAGCGCGGGACCCTATCCGCCGAACAATATCGTGATCGCTTGAATGCTCCGTCGCGAGAAAAGATTAGAACGGCATTCGTATCGCTTGCACAGACGACAGCGCTCATCCTCGATCTGCGGGGCAATCTTGGAGGAACTGATGTCTTGGGCACGGAAGTGGCCTCACATCTGGTGCCTTCAAGTTACACGTACTATCGCCTATCGGCTCGCGAAGGGAACGGTAAGTGGACTCAACCCTCGCCTGCACCGATCCCCGCAAAGCCACCGACATACACGAAGCCGCTCACTGTTTTGATCGATGAGGGAACGTTCAGTGCCGCGGACAATCTCGCCGCGTTCATACGGGACGAACGGCCCGCGATATTCGTCGGGAGACCGACAGGCGGCGGCACCGGCGCCCCTCGTGACATCACCCTCCCCCGCAGTTGCGCCCACGTCATGTTTTCGACGATGCGCATCTTCAGCCCGAAAGGCCGAATGATCGAAGGCGCTGGGACGACGCCCGATATCGCCGTGCGATGGACCAAGAGTGATTATTCGCTCGGTCGAGATCCTGATCTCGCCGCCGCGCTGCATGCCCTCCAAACCGGCAACGCGCTCCCAAAGAGTAGGCCTGCGCCGTAGCATTGGCGTTGCGACGGCGACCTACGGCAACGAAACAACGTCCGCGAGAACCTCGTTCGCGTACTTGTGGCTGGTTCCCCCGTCGAGACCACCGACGAGGACGACAACGCGTCCTTGCTTGGCAACACTCATCCCGCCTCGCAGAAGGCAGGGATTCGCAGAGACGACCTCTGCAAATCGCCGCGCCGCATCCTCGCTGCGCCAAGCCGTTATCCATCGGAACATGTGCCGTGATGGCGGCAGAACGGGCACAGCTGCAACGGCAACTCGCGACGCTTCTAACGGAACTCGAAGAGCCGTCCTTCGACGGCTTGAAGAAGTCCTCGCCGTTTTCCGTTACGTCGAGCTGTCGTCAGAACGTGTATTTCGCACCGGCGGCAGTGGGCATCGGCACGAGAACGACGTTCGATCGCTCACGCACTGGCGATTGCGTGCCGTCGTCGGTGACGCCGCGAACATTTCCGGCGACGACGAAGACGCCAATCGTTTCGCCGGCGGCCGGTTGATATCCGGCCATCGCGCCCCACCGCGCGTCGTAATACCAATTCTTCGCCACCTGCTGGTCTGCGCCGACGTTGCCGCCCGACTGCGCCAGCCCCCGCCAGAACTGGACCGCGGCGGAGGCGTACCAGCGCCCGTTGATGCGCTCGGCCATTCCGAGCGTGTATTGAAGCGAGCCGGTCCAGCCGGGCGGCGTGACATCGGGCCAGTTGCCAGGTCCGTCTCGCTTCGAGAACTCGACGTGAACGCCGTCCATTCCGTTGTATTGGAATTCGAGGTCGGTGATGGTCGTCGTCACCGGCCAGTCGGCGAGCCCAGCTGGGTTGTCTTCGATCGTCGCGTCGTGCAGGTCGAGCATGCTCGGGGCCATCGTCAGGTCGGGCGCGAGCGCGAGATCGAATGCCTGTGGCGGTCCGCTCAGGTCCGGAGGCGAGCCCATGTCGGCTTCGGACGCCAGCACGGTCCAACCGGCGGAGCAGGTTCCGACTCCACCCGCTCCCGTCGCGGTGATGGTGAACGAGTGAGCTCCGACGCCGCCGCCTCTCGCTCCGGTGGCGCTCAGCATCGAGTTGCACGCGATCGGTACGGCGCCGCCACCGTCGACGGAGTAGCTGCAGGTGACGGCGTTCAGTGAGGTCCAGGCTCCGGTGAACACCGTCGTGAGCCCGCCGCTCTGCGGGCTCACCGAAACCTGGCAGGTGGTCGCAGGCTTTGATTGGCAGGCCGCGAGCATCCCGCTGATGGCGACGAGCGAGCGTAGAATTGATTTGGTCATGACGTCACTGCCCGTTTCCGAGCCGACGTTGCGCTAGAATCGGAGTGCTGCGCCGCGCATGCGGCCACAGCGAAGAGGAACCGAGCCGTGCATCTCTTCATGACGTGCCTCCTTGCCCCCGCCTTGAGTGCCGGATTGTTCCAAATCGGCGATTCGGGCGCTTTCACCGAGGCGACGTTTTTTCATGTTTACGCGCCAGCTTTGGCCGCCGAGTTACTCTCGCACTGCCATGCGGCTCGCTGCTGACATCGAGGACTTCTGGCGCGACCCCATTGGGGGCTATTTCGTCGAGCGCGCGTTCTTGCAGTTTTGTGCTGGCGCCCATCTGTGGGGCTACATGATCTGGGGCGACATCGGCGAGAGCGATCTACGCGCGCTCGCCCTCAGCGTCGGACACAAGGGATGGCATGACTACCAGCCCCACCGTTCATTCATCGATCTCAGCCGCGTCACATCGGTCGACACCAGCGCCTACGCGATCCTTCGCGACGCGCAGGCTGCCCATCGCGACGAGCTGGCGCGACGGATCACGAAGATGGTGATCGTTCGTCCCGACAGCATCGTCGGCGCGATCGCCGAAGGCATTCAGCGCCTGGTCTCGTTTCCCCACCCGGTAGAAGTGGTCGCCACCGCCGAGGAGGGGCTGCGTCGGCTCGGCGTGGAAAATGTGGCGCTGTTGCCGACGCTCGAGGCCGCGCGCGCGAGCCTCGAGTCGAGCGCGCGTGTCGTCGCCGACCTGCACGCCGTGCTCGACGCGCATCTGCCGGAGCTCGCATTGCCCGCCGTCGCGAAGCTGCTCGGAATGTCGCCACGCAGTTTGCAGCGAAAGTTACGCGAGCTGGGCACGAGCTATCAGGCGGAACGCAGCCTCGCGCAAATTCGTGTCGCGCAGCGGCTCATGTCGCAGACCGAGGCGACGCTGTCGCAGATCGCGCTCGATGTCGGGTGCCGCTCGCTGCAGCATTTCAGCACGCTGTTTCGGCGGATCGCGGGCGAAACGCCGAGCCGATGGCGAGTCGCGCATCGCCGGTGACCGCACGCCGAAAAACGTCGAACGGCATTGCCGACGCCTTCGTGAAGACCTCCTAAGCGCGTCTGAGGCTGGTGCTCGAGACGCCGACGCTTGAACGTGGTGCGAGCAACGTGGCTTGCCGACCCCCCCACAGGCTCACAGGCGGGGCGCCTCGACGGCGAGCAGCGCGTCAGCCGGCGTCGGCGACGCGGGCAACGAAGTCGTGCACGCGCCGTAGCGTGCGGTCGACGTCGGCCGGCGCCAAAAAGTCGCGCGTGCGCGAAGGGTTCGCGTGCGTCGCGGCCATGGCAGGCGGCGCTAGGTCGGCTGGACGTCGAGTCGTTCGAGCGCCACCGCGCACGCCTTGTACGACGGCTGGCGCGAGTAGGAATCGAACGCGGGAAAAGTCAGACGGTTGGTCTCGGCGTAGTGCATCGGTACGAATACCTGCCCCGGCGCCACCGAGTGCGTGAGGAACGCGCGCGCCTGCAGCTGCGCGCGCCGCGACACCACGCGCACCCAATCGTTGGGCGCAATCCCGAGCCGGCGCGCATCGACCGGGTTGACCTCGACGTAGATCTGTTGCGGATGCAGCCGCCGCAGCACCGCCGACTTCTTGGTGCGCGTCTGCGTGTGCCACTGGCTCGACGAGCCGCGGCCGCTCAAGAGCGTGAACGGCCAGCGCGCATCAGTCGCCTCCGGCAGCGGCCGCGGATTCTCGAAGACCAGGCGCGCCTTGCCGTCGGCGTGGAAGAAGCGCCCATCGGCGAACAGGCGCCGCTCCTGCTCCGGCGGCGACGGCGCGCCCTCCGGCAGCGGCCACTGCACGCCACCGCACGCGTCGAGCATCGCGTAGTCGCGGATGCCGCTGATGTCGCACGGCCGGCCGCGCGACAGCTCGCGCAGCAGCTCGAATACCGCCTCGGGATCGCGCCAGCGACGGAACATCTCGCCGCAGCCCCACGACTCGGCGACCAGCTGGAAGATGCGAAAATCGGTCAGCGCGCGTCCCGGCGCGCGCGCCACCGGACGCACGACGCCGATGCGTCGCTCGGAGTTGATGAACGTGCCGCTCTTTTCGCCCCAGCCCGCGGCCGGCAGGACGAGGTGCGCGAGCTCGGCCGTCTCGGTCGAGTAATACATGTCCTGCACGACGAGAAAATCGAGGCGGCCGAGGACGTCGAGGAAGTCGGCCTGGTTGATCCAGGAGTGCGCGGGATTGGTCCCGATGATCCACAGCGCGCGGATCTTGCGCGACAGGACGCCCTCGACGATTTGATCGTAGGCCAGGCTCGGCTGCGACGGGATGCTGCCGACCGGCAGCTCGAGGATGCGCGCGACGTCGGCGCGATCGCGCTCGTCGGTGAATGCGCGCCCGCCGAACAGGTTGGTCGTGTTCGACCACAGCCGCGAGCCCATCGCGTTGCACTGGCCGGTGATCGAGTTGGCGCCGGTGCCGGGCCGTCCGATGTTGCCGGTCACCAGCGCCAGGTTGATCAGCGCCTGCGCGGTGCGCACGCCTTCGTGGCTCTGGTTGACGCCCATCGTCCACCAGAACGAGACGCGCTTGCCGCGCGCGATGGTGCGCGCCAGCGCGACGATCTGCTCGGGCAAAAGGCCGGTCGCTTCGGCCACGCGCTCGACGGGAAACGCGGCCGCGTGCGCGCGGAGCGCGTCGAAGCCGACGGTGTGCTCGCGCAGGAACGCTTCATCGATCGCGCCCATCTCGACGAGCACATTGAGCAGGCCCGTGAAGAAGACGAGGTCCGACTTCGGCTTGATCGGCACGTGCGTCGTCGCCGCCATCGCGGTCTCGGTCTTGCGCGGGTCGATGACGATGATCTCGGGACGATGGCGATTGCGCGACAGCCGCTCCCACAAGATCGGGTGCGCGATGCACAAGTTCGAGCCGACCAGCACGACGACGTCGGACTCCTCCAGATCGGCGTAGCTGTAGGGAGGCGCGTCGAAGCCGAACGACTCTTTGTACGCGACCACCGACGTGGCCATGCACTGGCGCGTGTTGCCATCGCCGTGGACCATGCCCATGCCGAACTTGGCGAGCGCGCCGAGCAGCGCCATCTCCTCGGAGACGATCTGCCCCGTCGACAGAAAGGCGACGCTGGCGGCGCCGTGGCGCTCCTGCACCTTCTTGAGGTTGTAGACGAACGCGCGCATCGCGCGCTCCCAGTCGACCGGCTCGAGGCGTCCGCGCGCGTTGCGCAAAAGCGGCGTGGTCGCGCGATCGTCGGCGCCAAGCGGCGTCAGCGCCTCCCAGCCTTTGGGACAGGCCATGCCGAGGTTCACCGGATAGCCGCGCGCCGGCGTCAGGTTGATTGCCTGCCCCTGGTGCAGATGCACGGTGAGCGCGCAGCCCGTCGAGCAGTAGCCGCACACCATGTTGGTGGTGGCGTCTGGCTGCAGCCGCGCGGGAACGCGGCCGAGGCCGAAGCGACCGGGCTCGAGCAAGAGCTCGCGCGTCAGCGGGCCGTCGTGCTGACGCAGCAGGGTTCGCATCAGCTTTCGCATCTACTTTCGCATCTGGCGTGGCACTACGCCGGCCCGCCCGGCATCTTCGGCGCGGTGGCGGCGGTGAAGAAGAGCCAGCGCTCGCACAATTCGCCGGAGAGTGTCAGCGCGAACAGCGCGAGCCCGACACCGCGCCCGTCGACGTGGCCGGAGGCGACGAACGCGGGCAGGAGCACGCCGCCGATGACACCGCAGGCGAAGCGCACCGCGGTGACACCAAACAGATCGCCCGTCATGAGGATCGCGGCGCGCTTGAGCGCCGTGTGCTGTCGCCGTCGCAAATGACGGAACACCGACGCTTCGTAGGCGAGCTTGAGAAGAGCCCCCAGGCAGAGCGCGCGCGCCAGCGCCGGCGACGGGCCGCTCAGCATCAGCGTCGCGACGCCGAGGACGAACGCGGTGGCGAAGAACTTGAGGCCGGTGGTGGTGGCGCTCCAGCATTCGCGGCGCGTCGCCGCGTAGACCATCACCGAGCAGCCGACCGCG
>Ga0070679_100002901_pt1 | contig 15583 bp, 11 predicted proteins | sample KBSC63BmetaG_FD_65652 | JGI IMG/M metagenome (GOLD analysis project Ga0070679, IMG submission 65652) | Corn rhizosphere microbial communities from Kellogg Biological Station, Michigan, USA - KBS C6-3B metaG | ecosystem: Host-associated > Plants > Roots > Rhizosphere | place: USA: Michigan... | reverse complement strand
CATGGTCTGCGGCGGATCAAGGTGGAACCGGAGACATTGGTGGAAGATTTGCGGCGGACGTTGTATCGCGAGCGGTATTTGAGACTGTTGTGATGCGATCGGCGGGTGATGGGTGATGGGTGATGGGTGATGGGCGACGGGCGACGGGCGACGGATGAGAGCGAGGGATGGAGAGAGTTGCGCGAGGACGGCGAGGGAACCGGGGGTGTCCGGAGCGCGAGCCGAGGCAATACTTCCGGCAGTATCGGAAGTATTGCCTGGTCGCGTGGAGGACACCCCCGGGCCCGAGCCGCCACGATACGACACAACGACTCATCGCTCATCGACTCAGCGACACGAAAAGGCCCACCGATCTGACGATCGGCGGGCCTTTCGAAAATCCTCAAGCCCTCACGTCTGCGGCCCGAGCGTCTTGTTCACCTTGGCCTCGACCGCATCGAGCTCCTTTCGCAAAGTCTGATAGCGCTCGATCGCGTCACGGCCGATCTTCTGATCCGCCCGCGACGTCATCCCCGCGAGATACGTGATCTGCGTCTGGAGACCCGGACGCCCGTACCGTACACCCTCGTCCGGCCCGAACAGCGTCGCGGCCAGCGCGTCGACCTGTGGCGTGCGCGCATTCGTCCGCGCCTGACGCACACGAGTCGCCACTCGGCCCACCTCGGCCACCATGTCGCGCATCTTCACGTTGTGCTCATACTGCTCCTTCAGGTCCGCCGCCGTGACCTTGTCGGCCGTGAGACGCGGATCGATCACGAGCGCCAGCGGCTCGGTGTCGCTCCACGAGCCCATCGTCATCTTCACGCGATACGCGCCGGGCGGCAGCATCGAACCGCCGTTGTCGTTGAAGTCCCACGTCAGGCGATTCATGCCCGTGTTCCCCGTGAGCCGCACCGGCGGCGCGGCGCGGCGGAACGCCGGCGCCTCGTCATCGCTGTTCGCCGCCGGGCCTTCATCCGCGGCCCCCGCCGCGCGCGCTTCGCTCGAGTACGAGCGCACCACTTTCCCCGTCGCATCGAGAATGTCGATCCTGATCGGGCTCGAGGCACCGCGCGCGAGGTAATAGTCGATCATCGCGCCGTACTGCGGGAACTGCGCCTGCCCCGACGTCGCTTCGCCGCCGCGACCACCCGGACCGCCTCGTCCACCGCCGACGCGGGCGCGGATCGCATCACGAGGCTTGAACAACACTGCGGCAACATTCGCGGTCTGCCCAGCGATCTGCTGGAGCGGCGTGATGTCGTCCATGATCCAGAACGACCGCCCCTGCGTCGACACCACGAGATCGTTGTGATGGATCTTGATGTCGGTGATCGGTACCTGCGGCATGTTCTGATTGAATGGCTGCCAGTGCGCACCGTTGTCGTACGAGAGGAACATGCCGAATTCCGTGCCTGCGTACAGCAAGCCCTCGCGCACCGGATCCTCGCGCACGACGCGCGTGGGCCAATCCGCCGGAATGCCGTTCTTGCCGTCGGTCAACCGTTTCCAGGTCGCCCCGTAATCATCAGTCTTATAAATATAAGGTTGGAAATCGCCGAGCAGGTAACGATACACCGCGTAGTACGCGGAGCCTTTGCGGTGCGGCGACGTCTCGATGTACTGCACGCGTCCGCCCGGAGCCAGATCCTTCGGCGTGATGTTCTTCCACGTCTTGCCGTTGTCGCGTGTCACATAGAACGGACCGTCGTTCGAGCCCGTCCAGATGACGCCCGGCTCGAGTTTGGATTCGCTGATCGCGTAGAGCGTGGAGTAGAATTCCTCACCAGTCACGTCGCGCGTGATCGGCTCGCCGCTGCCGCCCTGCGAGGGGCCCGGCGGATTCGCGGTGAGATCCGGCGAGATCTTCTCCCAGGTCACGCCGCCGTCGTGCGACCGATGCACGTACTGCGATCCGTAGTACACGACGCTCGTATCGTGGAACGACACTTCCATCGGCGAGACGCGCTGGAAGCGATAGATGAGATCCTTCGCGTCGTTGCCGTAGAGCGACTGCCCGCCAACCCAGTAGTTCTGCTCCTGCCGCGTGTTCATGAACATGCGGCCGAACTGTCCCTTGCACGCGCCGTAGACGATCTCGGGATTCTTCGGATGCGGCATGATGGGTCCGGTCTCGCAGCCCGGGCCTGAGATGAACGGCTCCGTCTCGCCGGGTACCGGCATGCTCGGCACGATGACGGTGCTCGCATCCTGCTGTGCGCCGTACAGCCGATACGGGAACTGGTCGTCCAGCCACACGCCGTAGATCTCGGCGGTGGGCTGATTCATCTGCGTCGACCACGTGCGGCCGCCATCCTGCGAGACGTTCGCGCCGCCGTCATTCGCCTGGATCAGGATGTTCCCGTTCTTCGGGCTGATCCAGATGTCATGATTGTCGCCGTGCGGCGTCCGGAGCGTCGCCCAGTGCGCGCCGCCGTCGGTCGATTTGTAGAAATTCTCCGCGCCGGCATAGACGACGTCGGCGTTCGTCGGATCGACGCCGAGCGTCGTGTAGTAGAACGGACGCGTGATGAGCTGTGCGAAATCACTAATGAGCTTCCACGAATTGCCCTGGTCCTCGGAGCGATAGAGCCCGCCGCCGGGCTTCGCTTCGACGAGCGCGTAGACCCGGTTCGGGTTCGCCGCGGTCACCGCGATGTTGCCCTTCCCCACGAGACCCGTCGGCAGGCCGTTCGTGACCTTCGTGAAATGCTCGCCGCCGTCGGTGCTCTTGTAGAAGCTCCCGTTCACCGCGTCGGGCGCACCGCTGATGATCGTCCACGGCTTGCGCTGGCCGTGCCACATCCACGCGTAGACGACATCCGGATTCGCGGGATTGAGCTCGAGATCCGCGGCGCCCGTGCTGTCGGAGAGGAAGAGGACCTTCTTCCATGTCTTTCCGCCATCGACGGTCTTGTAGATCCCGCGCTCCGCGGTGTTCTTGAACGCGTTGCCGATCGCGGCGACCCACACGACGTTCGGATTCGTCGGATGAACGCGAACGGCGCCGATCTGGCCGACGTCGTACAGCCCCATGAAGCTCCACGTCTGTCCGCCGTCGGTCGTCTTGTAGATGCCGCGGCCGGTGGAGACGTTCGAGCGTATGTCGTCCGAGCCCGTGCCGAGGTAGATGGTGTTCGGATCGGATTCGGAGACGGCGATCGAGCCGGTCGACGCGACGGGCACCTTGCCGTCGGTGATCGGCTGCCATGAGCCGCCGGAGTTGGTGGTCTTGAAGACGCCGCCGCTCGCGACGCCCATGTAGAACGTCGCGGGCTGCGACGGCACGCCGGTCACGGTCGTGACGCGTCCGCCGCGCGGCGGACCGACCATCCGGAAGCGCAGGCCGTGAAGGAGCGTCGTATCGACCGACGCGAGCATGGCCGGACGAGCCAACGCCGACGGACGCGGCGCGGTTCCCTGCGCGACGACGGGGCTGGCCGTGAGCGACAGCGCGCTCGCGAGGGTGACGGCCAGAGAAGAGCGAGCAGACATGCGAGAGCCTCGGGCTACGAGCGACAGAGTTGTTTCGAGCGCGAACCATTCCACGCAAGCACGTACAAACTCGCCGATGGGGAGTCGTCGTCGCTAGAGGTGGCGGGTGCGAGCTTTTATCGCTGGCCGAGTGGGCGGGTGATTCGCGATATTCAGTGGGTGCTCACTATCCGCGCGCCACAGATCGCGATTCTCGCTCGCCTCACGGAGGCCGGGAGCGAGGACCGTGCACTTCGCCACCTGCGCAACTGGATTCCGCAGGTGTGCGCAACCATGAGCGAGGACGAGCTGCGCGACATCATAAAATGGGGCCATGCGCGGGCGCGCAGCCACGGCGTTCGGCGCGAGGTCGATCGGTTCCGCTACCTGAACATGATGTTCATGTTCGGTTTCGAGTTCGACACGGATCCGCGCTACCCGTGGGCCGCGGAGACGCTGGCCGCCGACAAAACTTCGCGCCCAAAAATGGATTTGTTGGTCGACCGCGCGATGCTGCACTGTTCCCGCACCAGCGACGCCGCGCGATGACCAATCCGCCACTCACCGCGCCGGTGCAGCAACCCGGCGCGTCGGTTCCACAGGACGCCGGCCAGTTGGCGGCCGGCGAGCGATCGGCCAGTCAGGCGGCGTCACCGGCGCACGACGGCGAGCAGCCGTGTCCCAGGACCAGCTTCTTCGCGATCCGCGTGATCGACGACAAGGACGCCGTCGTCGAAGGTCTCACCCTCAAGCTCAAGCTCCCCGAGCTTGGCGAGGTCGAACGCGTGACGTCCAGAGCGGCAGATCCGCTCAAGGTCGAACAGCTCAAGCCAGGCGGCAAAGGCGACGTGAAATCGATCGACGCCGGCGAGTTCGTCTGGGTAGCGGTCGGCGACTTCTCGTAACCACGAAACTTCATGGCCCGAGTTTTCAAGCCGCGCGCCGACGCCATCGAGCACCCGCCCGCCGAGAACGAGGTCTTCGGCGACATCGTGAAGAACAAGTGCGAGGACGCGGATCCCAAGATCACCCTCGAAGAGGTCGCGCTGTTCAACTGGGGCACCAAGGACAAGAAGGAGATCGTCCGCGCGCTCGTCGAGTTGATCGGGTGCAAGGAAGTCGACGAAGCCGATCCCGCGAAATGCAAGCTCGATCCGGCGCGCGGTCCCGGCGGCGGCGCGAAGATCCTTCTTCCAAGAGTCCTCAAGAAGGAAAACCTCGCGCTCGACACCACGCACACCCTGAAGGTCACGAAGCCGCTGCCCGCGACGGCGATCGCGATCACGAGCCTCGACAAGTGGTTTCTCCCAAACGACGAGACGTGCGACGTCGGCTGGAGAGTCGAGGGACTCGAGGCGCGCGCGACGAAGCTCGACATGGAGGTGTACGCGAGCAGCTATGCGAAGGCCACGGCGACCGTCAATGGCGAGTTCGTCTCGTACACCTACGCCGATCTCCCCGACACGCCCATCCTCAAGAAGGAGCTCAACGCCAAGGCGACGGAGCGATCGACGGGAACCGAGACTTCGTGGAAGGGCGAGAGCGATGCCGCGGACGGGATTCTCAAGCCGCGCGGCGACGTGAAGCGCTACGTCAACGCGGCATCGTCGCCCTACACGGTGATGCTGCGCTATTACAAGGATCCCGACCACAAGAAGGCCGTGCTGCGCGTCGGGTCGTTCTGGCCACGGTGGTCCGGCAGCGGCGCCAGCCGCGCGGTCGTTGATGATTCTCTGAAGTTCACGTGGACGCTCAAGGACTGCCCCGCCGGCCTCCAGGGCCAGTTCCAGATCTTCGACAAGGACGGTGTCATCGTCTGGCGCCAGGCACTCACGCCAGTCGAGTGCGGCAACGGCGATCACACGCACGACTGGTCGTCGGGCAAGACGCTCATCACCGAAGCGAAGATGCCCTACCGGGTTCAGATCCAGGTCCACACCGCGCTGGACAAGGATCCCGGCATGGGCCTCGCCGCGATGCACACGGAAGTGCGGCTCTTCACGCATCCCGAGGTCGGCACGCACGCCGACGATCACGAGCGGGAGCCGCAGGTGCTCGCGTTCGCGATGGCCCCATTCTACTCCTACAATGGCGACGCGCCCGCGGAAGATTCAGCGAAGGGACGGAAGCTGCGGCTCGCGAAGGCAGGATACCACCCCGGCCCGATCGAAGATGGCGAAGCGCAGGCGCCGTACGTCATGGCGATCAAGGAATTCCAGCGCGACCATGCCAAGCCAAAGGTGACGCGGGCCCTGCTCGCCGACATTCCGCTCGAGCGCTTGCGAGCGAACGGCGTGATCACGGATGAGACCAAGAGGCTGATCACGGCCCAGGCCGCCGGACGTCGGCCTCTGTATGCGACCAGTGCGCGCGTCGACATCACGGACGAAGCGGCGCTGCGCACCTCGCTCAACGACAAGGCGACGTCGATCATCGCCTGGGTGGATGACCGTCACAACTACACGACGGCCGGCGCGGACTATTCGGCGTACTACGCACCGAACATGGGCCTCGAGGATTACCGCGGTCCACAGGATGCCGGCGTCGATTGCAAACAGGCCGCGGATGAACGGAGCATCTCCCGCTCCTGGCTGCCCGTCGAGGTGCGCATTCCGCTGATGAAGAAGTCGGATACGCTTCAGGACGCGAATCCCACCGTGCCCGAGGTGACCGACTCGATGCGCAACGCGCTCGGCCCCATCCGCGTCGATTGGACGTTTCGCGATCTCCCGCCGGAATACCGGGTCAACGCCGCCGAGTACAACGCGACCCGCGTCCGCTCGCTCGCGTTCCTCACCGCCGCCATCGATGCGGACAAAGGCACGCACAACGGCAAGGACGCGTGCAACTGTCCCGAGCCGCGGGGCGGCCTTCGCGGCGCGGACTACTTCAAAGCTCCGTTCGGATTCGATGACAAAAGTCTCATGCCGTGGAAGGCGGAGGCCGACGCGGGCGTGAGCACGGTCTGCTCGGTGGCGCACGACGATCTCGGACAGGATGCTGCCCAGGTCTTCGCAGCGCGGCGCGGAACCGCCGGCATGTATCTGCGGCCGTCGATCATCGCTGGCGACGGATATCAATTCCGCGCGCAGGTGAGCTTCCGCGACATGCCGACCGCGGCGACGCACCCGAACTGGAAGGTGCTTCGCGACCGCTACGATGCGACGAAGCTGCCACAAGCGCACTCCGCTCCCATTCGGCTGTGGCGCAAGGATTCGTTGCGCGGCCACGTCCAGTGGACCACGCCCACAAACTGGGGCACGCACGACGTTCGGGTCCGGGATTTCTACGAGCCCGCCATGGTGCACTTCGCTCAGGAGGAGACCAGCGCCAGCATTCGCCCCACGGCGCTCTATGCAGGGAGGAGCGGCACCAATGCCTACAAGGATCTGATCGCGGGGTACGTGACGGGCACGATGGGTCAGAATCCGAAGACCGATCACTATCGGCCGAAGTCCGAGATGGAATTGAGTGACGACTACCTCTGGCCGTGGACCACGGCGAAGCACCTCGGTGTCCAGTTCGTTCCGCCGACCGGCACGGCCGTCGGCGGCTATTGGGCAGCCTTCTGGGACACGATCGATGGCGAGACGTGGTCGCCGTTTTGCGACCCGCTCGCCTACGACATGCTTGCCAAGTTCGAGCTGGCCAACGCCGCGCTCCGCGGACATCTCATCGGCGAGTTCCGCAGCTCGCCCGCGTGGTACGCGGAGAAGTATCTGTGTACGAGGAGCAACACCCACGATCAGCTTCTGCTCGAGACGAGCCCCACCGGCGGCTCCGGTATCGGTGAAGGATGCCGGTTTCCAAATTGCACCGGCACGCTCGTCTCGAGCATCATGGAAGACTACGAATGCGACCGGTGTCAGGCGACGACGCGCGCATCCATCACGCTGAACACCGCGGGAAAGGCGTGCACCACGCCGTGCTCGGGCACACTCCAGCGCACGAACCAGGCGCCGGTCGGCTTCTTCCGCGGTCTGGTCAGCGCGTCCGGCTCGGTCCAGTCGACGTACACGTGTGACAAATGCGGCCGCACGCACACGTCGGTTGACGCCAGCGCCGCGGCAGCCGCGGTGACCATTGCCTGCGGCCAGGTGTGCCCACGCCACGGAACCATGCGCGCCGTGGCAGGCAGCAGAACCGCGCAGGACATCAGTGGAGTGACCAACGGCCTTCCTATGGCCTCATGGGGCGGCGCGCTCGGAACCTTGTTTCTCGATACGGCCGAGGCTGCGCGCACGTTCTGGGCTCACGAGATCGGCCACCACAAGCACCTGTCGCACGCGGGCGACGTCATCGCGCACGCGGCGAGCCCGAGTCAGCACGATCGCGCCGCGAACACCGTGAGCGCCGCCGTGCAGGCGGCCGGCGATGTGAATACACAGAAGTGGGATCGCGACTGCATCATGAGCTACGTGAACACCGACGCCGGCGACGATCGCGGATACTTCTGCGGAAAGTGTCTGCTCAAGCTGCGCGGCTGGAAGGTCGAAGGAATCGCTGACCCCGCGGGCAATGTCGCCGGACCTTGAACCACGCCGCGCAGCAATGCGACGGATCCACGCATCACCGCGCCGTGCGCGTTGGACGGCAACCTGTGTGCTCGTCGCGTTCGCGATGGCGTCGCGCGCCGTGTCACAAGTCTCCTCGAGGAAGGCGGGCACCAGAATGAACGCCGTGATCGCAACCTTTCCGACCGAACCCGCGGTGCTCTCGGGCCAGGCGTTGACCGTTCGGACCATCTTCGACAACCGGGGCGGCGAGGCGATCGCCGCGCCGATGCGCGCGGCGCCGTCGCAATTCACGTATCGGCTTCGCTCGCAGCAAGCCGGCGGCGTCGAATACAACCTCTCCCTGGAAGCGACGATTCGCCGCCGATCGCCCGAACGCCCCGTTCTCCCCCGGCCGCAGACCGAGATGCTCGCGGCCGGCGCGCAGCACGAACGCTTCGAGGAGATCGCCGACTACTGGAACGAAGGGTTCGCACCGGGCGATTATTGGCTGACCGTGGAATATCCCGCCGCGAGCCTTCAGTCATCCAGCTCGGCGGTCACCGTTCTCCCGGTCGCCGCGGAGAGCTTCTCGAGCTTCGTGAGCGTCGATCATCTCTCGAGTGTGTTGGCGCACCGTCGTCCGACGGGCGAGATCGTCCTGCTCGATCGCGAGAGCCGGATTCGCGACCCGCGTGAAGGCGTGTTTCGACTGCGACATTCGCTCGAACCGGGTGCGCCGGTGACCGTCGCGACCTCGATCGACATCGCACCCGTCGGGAACGGCCGATGGCTCGCGTGGCTTCGCGGCGGAAAGCTCGAGGCGATGCACACGTGGGGCGACAAAGTGCTGCAGACGACGACTCCGCTGGACGCGGCGGGCGCCTTGCTCAGTCCCGGTTTCCAGATCGCCGTCGGAACGGCGCGATTCGCGACCGTTTCGTCCGAGGGACGTCTTCACACCTTCGTCGCGTCAGGCAACGGCCTCGAGAAGAGTTGGACGGCCGAGCTCGGATCACCGGCGGCCGACGCACGATGGAATGCCCAGGCCGACGGCTCGGTCACCGTTGCATGGCAAGACCCTTCGACGGGCCGAGTTCTGCGGCGCGCCTTCACGGCCGACGGAAAGCCGCGAGACGCTGCGCCGCAGACCGTAGTTCCCGCGCGCCCGCTCGCGTGGGGCTTCGCACCGTCTGGTGCACCCGTGATCTGGGCTGTCGCGAACGATGGCAACACCCCGGTGATCGCGCGCTTACCCCTAGGCGGCGAGCGAGCGCTGACTCGGCTTCCGGAGCTCGCCGGGATCACCGCGTGGGATTATCTCGATCGGCCGAGCGGCGCTGCCATCGCGGTCATCGCGCACGACAAGATCTACGGAACTCCAGTCGCAGGCGCCGCATGGAAGCTGGTCGCCGACGCGCCGCGCGCGAGCCACTTTCACGTCGTGTCGCTCGACGGACGCAGTGTTTACGCCGAGTGGATCGAAGCCGGCTTTGGCGTGCGGAGGGCCAGGCTGCCCTGATCTCACGCCGAATCCAGACGCTCTGGGCACGGCGCGTGCGCTCTCGTCCGCTTCATTGCGCGGAGCACACCATGTTTTTCAAATACTCATATCTGTCGCGCCTGCTTGGAGCGGCGACGACACTCAGCGTCCTCGCCGCCTGCACAACGAAATCGAATGGCGAGCACAGCGCCGGCGGCTCGGTCGACACCGCCGTCACCCGCACCACCTCGATCACGCCCGCGGCAGGTCCGGGCGTGCAGGTCACTCGCACCGACGGCGCGAGCGTCACGAAGGCGACCGAGTACAAGCTCACGAACGACAACTTCGCGCACTTCATGGCCGCCGCCGACAGCATCGCCGCGCTCGAAGGACGTGACACCACCGTTCGCTCCTATCTCGCGCAACCGATCGCCGGCGCGGGCTCGACCGACGCCGACGCAGGTCTGCGCTGGCTCGAGAGCAACGGCGACCTGAGCAATGCCATCAACTCCGCCGGCATCTCGCCGCGCGATTATTTCGTCGCTGCGATCGCGATCGCATCGGCCGAGCGGTTCATGAACGATCCGAAAGCCGCTCCGCCGACACCGACCCTCACCGAGAACGCGGCATTCCTCAAGTCACACGCGGCGGATCTCGAGCGGCTCTCCGCGTTGCGCGAAGGCCGGCCGGTCGTGACGACGACCGCGCCCTGATTTTTTCATTCCCGACTTCTTCCGGCGGGCCTGCACGGCTGGTATCGTGAACGCGATTCCAACCCTGGCCCGCCATGTCCGTTCGCTCGTGCACCGGCCCCCTCCGAGTCGCGCTCGGTGCATCGCTCATCGCTCTCGCCGCGCCGCAGCAGAATCGCCTCGGCGCGCAGCGTCCCTCCATTCCGACGCCCGCGTCCATCCTCGGCTTCGAGCCCGGGGCTGATCGGCATCTTCCGAGCTGGCAGCAGATCACCGACTACTTCACCGCGCTCGACAAAGCGAGTCCGCGCGTACAGACGCGCGTGCTCGGCAAGACGACGCTCGGCCGTCCATTTCTCGCGGTCTTCATCTCCGATTCGAGCACGCTCGCGAACCTCGAACACTACCGGCAGATCCAGCGCAAGCTGATGGACCCGCGCCGGCAAGCGCCGGGCGAACGCGCGAAGCTGCTCGATGAAGGCAAGAACGTCATCCTCGTCACGTCGGCGATTCACTCGAACGAATCGGGCGGATTCACGACGCCGATCGTCCTCGCCGACCGTCTCGCGCGCGCCGCCGATCCCGAAGCGAAACAGATTCTCGCGAACACGATCATCATCATCGTGCCGTCGCAGAATCCCGACGGCGTCGACATCGTCGGCGACTACTATCGCTCGACGCTCGGCACGCCGCGCGAAGGCAGCGAACCGCCGGTGCTCTATCACAAGTACGTCGGCCACGACGACAACCGCGATTGGTACGCGTTCACACAAGTCGAGCAGCGCTACACGGTGGATTCGCTCTACACGCCGTGGGATCCCGAGATCGTCAACGACATTCATCAGCAGGGCTCGAACGCGGGACGCATCTTCATTCCGCCGTACATGGACCCGATCGAGCCGAACATCGACCCGATTCTCACCGCGGCGACGAACGGCCTCGGCATGTCGATCGTGTGGCGGATGACGAACCAGGGCTTCACCGGCATCGGCAGCAACGCGTCGTACGACCAGTGGTCGCCGGCACGCCAGTATTCGCTCTATCATCGCGGCGCGCGTCTCCTCACTGAGACGGCGAGCGCGCGGCTCGCGACGCCGATCGACATTCCGTTCGAGGACCTGGGTGCAGGCCGCGGCTACGAGGCGAAGACGGTGACATGGAACTTCCCATCGCTGTGGACCGGAGGCCGCTGGGGCTATGGCGACATCGTGCGCTACCAGACGGCCGCGAGCTGGGCGCTCTTCCTCGACGCCGCGCTGAACAAGCGCGCCTGGCTCGAGGGCTACGCCGCGCAGGCGGATCGCGCGGTCGGCCAACTGCCGGCGTGGGGTCGCGATCCGTGGCCGTCCGCGATCGTGATTCCGAAGACCCAGCCGGATACGCAAGCGCTCAAGCGGCTCATCTGGACCCTGCAGCACGGCCAGGTCGAGATCCGCGAGTCGACGGCGCCGGTGACGGTCGAAGGCAAGTCGTACCCGGCGGGCAGCTACGTCATTCTCACGAGGCAGCCGTTCGGCAGCTACGCGAAAGCGCTGCTCGAGCGACAGCACTATCCCGATCTCTTCGAATATCCAGGCGGACCGCCGAAGCGCCCGTACGACGTGACCGCGCACACGCTGCCGCTCATCTTCGGCGTCGACGTCGCGCACGTCACAGGGGCCGCCCCCGCGACTGGTCCCGTGCTCAAGGAGATTCCCGAGCCGACGTACACGTCGCCGCTGAGCGGCAAGACCACGCGCCGCATCGCGCTCTATCGACCGAGCACGAACGAGCCGATCGACGAAGGCTGGACCCACTATCTGTTCGATCTCTATCGCGTGCCCTTCACGTCGATCTCCGAGAAGGACATCGCCGCTGGAAATCTCAACGATAAGTTCGACGTGATCGTTTTCGCAGAAGGGGGCGTTGGCGGCGGTGGACGCGGTGGTCGTGGAGGCCGCGGCGGTGGCGGAGGAGCGGGCAGCGCGAACGAATCGAACGCCGCAGAGGTTTTCTCGTCGCTCGATACGTTCGCGAAGAACGGAGGCGACATCCTCGCGTTCAACACGTCCGCGCCGTCGCTGATCAATGGGCTCAAGCTCCCCGTGAAGAACGTCCTCGAGGGCGTGCGCAACACGGAGTTCTACGCACCAGGCTCACTGCTCGCGGTCGAGATCAAGCGCGATTCTCCCGTCGCGCGCGATTTCACGGCGACGACACCGGCGATCTGGTTCGAGAACGGACCGGCGTTCGAGATCACTGATCCGACGCAGGCCACCGCGGTCGCGACTTACCCCGCGTCGGGCAACCCGCTGCTTTCCGGCTGGCTGCTCGGCGGATCGAAGTTGAACGGCAAGGCAGCGCTGGTCGACGTCCGCCACGGTCGCGGCCACGTTGTGCTTTACGGGTTCCGCCCACAATATCGCGGACAGTCGATGGCGACGTATCCGCTCATCTGGGACGCGATCCTCGAGAAGTAAGACCTTGGTCCAACGTCACGCGTGATTCGTAGCACAGCCCGGTAATCGTCGCCACGCGACCATTCGAGTTCCGTGATGAGGTCGTGTGGTGTCAGCGCGAGGCGCACTCGGCCGTTTTGCGCTGGTTGCCGTGTGTAAGTCGATTCGTCAGAACCTTATAGGACCTTAGGTGTACAAGCCGCCGAGCCCGCACAACCTCCCGCCTGCTCCGCTCACCGCACTACCTCCCTCCTCTCCGGTAGTCCCCCCGCATGCAGTCACGCAGCGCTTCTTCGCTCGTGGGGCGAGTCCTCACTCTTGCGGCCGCCATGCTCGCCGCGACTGGGCTCTTCAGTTGCACGACGTTCCGACTCAGCGCGCGTGACGGCGTGCTCGCGGACAACTCGGACGCCGGCGCGATGCCGGCAGTCCGCGCGACGCTCGACGAGGTGATGTCGGGCGCGCCAGGGACCTACATCGATCGACTGCTCGACGATCGCGACTCGACCATCGAGCGATGGCCGGCACGGGCGGGTGACATCGTACACATCTGGGTCGACTCGTCGGCGGAGTGTCTGACCGGCGTGCAGGCCGTGTATCCTGCGGCGGTTCGCGCGGCGTTCCGTGAGTGGGCATCCACGGGGATCCCGCTGACGTTCACGTATGTCCCCTATCCAGGCCAGGCCGAGATCCGCGTCCACTGGACGGATCATCTCGTGAAGAAAACGGGATCGACCACGTGGCGGACGGACCGAAACGGATGGTTGCTCAGCGGCGACATCACGCTCGCGACGCACATCAGCGACGGCGCGTCGCTCGACGCACGGGGCATGCGCGCGATCGCGCTTCACGAGGTAGGCCATGCGCTTGGATTGAGCCACAGCAGCGATCCACACGACATCATGGCCCCGCTCGTGCGGGTCGATGACCTCAGCCTCACGGATCGCAATACTATTCGACTGCTCTATTCGCTGCCGGCCGGTCACGTGCAGTGATCCGGCCTCGCGGTTGATTTGACGTCCTTTCAATCCGGACAGCGTCATGCGCCCGATCCGACTGTTCCTGCCTCTGTCTCTCGGCGTGCTCGCTCTCGCCGCATGCGATTCGTCCGCCAAGCAGCGCCTGCGCGCGCTGGCGCACACCGATTCGCTGCGGACCGACTCACTGGTCTCGCTCAAGAACGATCTGCTGAACGAGGTGATGACGTCCACGCAGTTCGTCAACGATCTCAACGGCGAGATGGCCAAGCTCAAGTCGCATCCGCCGAGAACACTCAGCAATGCGTCGCTCGGAGCCGAGTCCGATGCGGCGGCGATCAAGGAAGAGCGCGCGAACGTCGTGAAGCGCATTCAGGAGCTCGTGGCGCGGCTGGACTCGAGTGAAGCGCGCGTCGCGTCGCTCCGCGCGCGCGCCGCGCGGTTGTCCGATCACGATTCCTCGCTCGTGGGTCAGGTCGCGGCGTACGAGCGAACCATCTCCGAGCTGCGGGAGACGGTCGCACGCCAGAAGACCGAATACGAGGCGACGATCGCCAAGCAGAACACGCAGATCGCGTCGCTGAACATGAAGATCGACACGGTCACGACGCAGAACGTGCAGCTCGCCGGCGAGAAGACCGCGCTCACGGACACGGTGAACGAGCTGACCACCGAGCGAAACACGGCGTACTACGTGATCGGCACCAAGGACGAGCTGATCCGCGAGGGGATTCTGGTCGAGGAAGGCCACAAGCGACTGCTGATCGTCGGCAGCCGGAGCGTCTCGCCCGCGCGCGACCTCGATCCGGCGAAGTTCACCCGCATCGATCGCAGCAAGGACCGCGTGATCAATTTCCCGGCGGGCGACTACATGATCTTCAGCCGGCAGAATCCGATCTATGCCGCGCCGTTCTCGTCCCACGACGGAAGACTCTCCGGCGGGTTGCGCATCGAGCAGCCGGATCGGTTCTGGGAGCCGTCGAAGTTCCTGATCATCGTGAAGGCCTGAGCACCTTTAGCCCGCGCGGCGCATCGCGCGGCGCAGCGTCGCATCGACTTCTTCGACATCCGCCGGGACGATCAACGTGTCGATGCTGTGCTCGAGCGCGAGCGCTCGCACGCGGTCGAGCGCCTCCTTCGTTCCGAACACCACGACGGAGATGCGGCGCATGGCGGCGCGACCGAGCGTCTCGTCGGTACAGGCGCCGGCATCCTCGCAGTTCAGCAGACACACCTTGGGTCGCACCCGGCGCATGCTTTGATCGGCATTCTCCGGCGGTCTCGCAAACTTCACGGGATAGCCGAGGGTCTCGATGAGCGCCCCCAGCAGGGCGGCCGCAATTGCGTCCGCCGAGAGAATCAGAATCATGAGTCGCTGCGATCTGGTCCCGGTCCTCGGGTGGCTGAGAAATTGTGACCCACCTGCGCAAGCGTTGCACCATGGACCATGCATCACAACGAATGGCTGCCTTGACGCACGCGGAACGGCCGGAGAGATTCTGGGCGCCGGCCTGAGCCGATTTCAGTTCTCGAAACGGCTGCGACTGTCGCAACGAGGAGTACGTCCTGGATGATGGCATTCGATCGCACGCCCTCGGCTCCGAATCTCGATCCGACCACCGTCGACGAGCTTCGGACCACGCTCGCCCGTTCGATCGCACACGGGAATCACCAGGAAGAGCTTCGCGGGTTGCTGTGCACGGCCGCCGAGCAAGCGCGTACGCGAGGCATCCAAGCCGAGCGGCTGCTCATCATTCTCAAGGACATCTGGTATTCGCTTCCCGAAGTCGCGTCCGCCCGCCCGCCGGGCATCGACAACGAGCTGCTCCAGGAGCTCATCAGCCGATGCATTCAGGAGTACTACTCCATCTGATCGGCTAGCCCGACCGACGCAGCGCGATCTTCTCGCATGACACCGCTACCGGTCGAAGCGGTGATCCCCGCGGTCGCGGATGCGCTCGCGTCGACACGTTCGGCGGTGCTGCAGGCGCCGCCGGGCGCGGGAAAGACGACGCTCGTGCCGCTTGCGCTCCGCACTGCCGCATGG
>Ga0070679_100002898_pt1 | contig 15586 bp, 11 predicted proteins | sample KBSC63BmetaG_FD_65652 | JGI IMG/M metagenome (GOLD analysis project Ga0070679, IMG submission 65652) | Corn rhizosphere microbial communities from Kellogg Biological Station, Michigan, USA - KBS C6-3B metaG | ecosystem: Host-associated > Plants > Roots > Rhizosphere | place: USA: Michigan... | reverse complement strand
CGAGCGTCTGCTTGATCACGCGCGGCCCGGCGAAGCCGATGACGGCGCCCGGCTCCGCGAGGATCGCGTCGCCAAGCATCGCGTAGCTCGCGCTCACGCCACCGGTCGTCGGATTCGTGAGAATCGAGATGTACGGAATGCGGCGCTCGGCGAGTTGGGCGAGCATGGCGGAGACCTTCGCCATCTGCATGAGCGACAACACGCCTTCCTGCATGCGCGCGCCGCCGGAGGCGGAGATGACGATGAGGGGATACTTGCGCTCGAGCGACCGCTGGCCGAGACGCGCGATCTTCTCACCGACGACGGAGCCCATGGAGCCGCCCATGAACGCGAAGTCCATGACGCCGACGTTGACCGGAAGCGAATCGAGCGTTCCGCTGCACGCGAGCAGCGCGTCGGCATCGCCAGCCTTGTCGATGCTCTTCTTGAGGCGCGCCGGATAGTCCGGGAAGCCGAGTGGATCGGTCGACCGAAGGTCGACTTCCACTTCCTCGCTCGAGCCCTCGTCGAGCAGGAGCGCGCAGTAGTCCGCTGCGCGAATACGGCGATGGTAGTCGCAATTGGGGCACACGTTCATGTTCCGCTCGAACTTCTCGCGGATGTCCGTGTGCCCGCAGGCCTCGCATTTCTCCCAGACGTCGGGAGGGATCTCGAGGCGTTCGCGCTTGGGAGCGCGAGGCTTCTTGTCGTTCTTCTTCCACCAGGCCATTTGGCGGAATCTAGGGGGCTCGTCGAGAGAGGCTAGCCCTTGCGCTCGCTGGAGTTGCGCCGGGGCGCGCGATCAAACCTTCAACGGCCCCGTCATCCCTCCGCGCCCCTCGCTCGAGATGCGCGCGAGCACGCCCACCGCCAGCCAACACGCAAGCATGAACGAGCCGCCGTAGCTGAAGAATGGCAGCGGAATGCCCGTGATCGGCATGAGATTCAACGTCATGCCCACGTTCTCGAGCACGTGCGTGAACCAGCTCGCAAGCAGGCCGAACGCCACGAGAGAGCTGAAGGAATCATTCGCGCGCTCGGAGATACGAATCACGCGAACGAACAAGATCAGGAACAGCGCGAGCGCGATACTCACGCCAAGGAAGCCGAGCTCTTCGCCCACGACCGCGAAGATGAAGTCGGTGTACTGCTCCGGCAGATACGCGAGCCGCTTCTGCGGGCCGTGCAGATAGCCTCGGCCGAGCCAGCCGCCCGAACCGATCGCGATCTTCGACTGGATGACGTGATAGCCGCTGCCGCGTGGATCGACGGACGGATCGAGGAACACCTTGAGCCGGTTCTGTCGATACGGCTTCATGTGCTCCCAGAGCAGCGGGCCCACGATGCCCATCATCACGTTCGCGGCGACGACGAACAATCCCTCGCCGAGGAACGGCTTGTACCACAGCACCAGGGCGAGCAGCAGCAGGAACCACGCGCCCCAGATCCGTGAGTCGAAGCCGAGGATGAGGCTGATCACAGGACTCGCGAGCAGCAACAGCAACTGCCAGGCGACGCCCGCCCAGAAGAGCATCGCGAAGAAGATTCCCACGAACACGATCGACGTGCCGAGGTCACCTTGCGCCATGATGAGCAGGAGGGGAACGCCGCAGACGAGCATCGGCTTCCACAGCTCGATCATCGATTTCGGCGCAACGCGATTCTGCCCGAGCACACGAGCGAGCATGAGCACGACCGTGAGCTTCGCGAACTCCGCGGGTTGCCCAAGACGATGCCCGCCGATCGTGAGCCAGCCCGCGGTGCTGGTCGCGGTGCCGGCACCCGAGCCGAGGCCGACGAGCAGCGCGGCCAATAAGAAAATCGTGAACGCGTAGGCGGGAACCGTCAGCCACTCGATGAGCCTGACCGAGGCGCGACTCACCACGAACGCCGCGCCGATGCCGACGAGCAGCCACACGGCCTGCGACTTGTAGGCGCCCATCGCGACCGTCTTCACGTCCGTCTGTCCGGCCGAGAATACGATCGCCAGCCCGTACAACGAGAGCAGGATGGCCGTGACGAGCAGAGCGAGATCGACGTTGATGCGACGTGTTGCTGCTGCCATCAGCCCGTGTTCTCGATCGTGTTCAGGACCTGCTTGTGGAGGTAATGCGCCATGATCTTCGTCGCGAAGCCCGCCGAGGTCGAACCCTCGAAGGTCACGTTCGGCACCATCACCACGACGACGATCTGCGGATTCTCCGCCGGCGCCATCCCGGCGAACCACGCGTAGTAGAGCGGCTTGCCGTTCTTGTCGTAGCGCATGGTCTGCGCGGTACCGGTCTTACCGGCGACATTCATCCCGGCGATCGCGGCCCCCGCCGCGGTGCCTCCCTCGCGAACCACGCCCATCATTGCGGTGCGCAACGCCGCGAACGTCTCGGGCGAGAGCGGGATGTGCAATCCGCGCTGCGGCGCGCCGTGCTTGATCATCGGCACCGGAAGTGTGCCGTCGGTCGCGAGCGCACTGTAGAAGCGCGCCATGCTGACGACGGTCTGCGAGTTCTCACCCTGGCCGATCGCGAGGTTGAGCTCCATCGCGCCGCCGCTCCATCCCTTGGGATACTTCTGGTTGAAGTACGCCGTGAAATTCGCCGGCGGAAAGATCGGCCTGTTCTCTTCGGGGAGGTCGATACCAGTTTTCTTATCGAAGCCCAGCGCGACGCCGCCGCCGATGAGCCGGCTCAGTGCCAGCTTCTGACCGAGCTGATAGAAGTAGACGTCGCACGATTGCGCGATCGCGCCGGCGAGATTCAAGCTGCCGTGGCCCTCCTTCTTCCAGCAGTGCCACGCGCGGTTGCCCATGTAGTAGTAGCCGTTGCACGGCTCCGGCATGCGGCTGTCGACCGTGATGAGACTATCCTCGAGTCCCATGACCGACGTGGCGAGCTTGAACGTCGAGCCCGGCGGCTGCGCGGTCTGCACGGCCCAGTTGAGCAGTGGCTTGCGCGGATCGTTGCGCAGCGAATCGTAGTAGGATGCCGGCACGCCGCCGATCCAGCGATTGGGATCGATCGCCGGTGAGCTGTACAGCGCACGGACCTCGCCCGTCTGTGGAACGATCGCCACCGCGGCGCCGGAGATCGTGTCGCCGAACAGCGTGTGAATGTATTCCTGCAGATCGAGATCGATGTTCGTGTAGAGCGGCGGACCTTCCTGCGGCGTGATCGCTTCACGCGCGTTCCCGGACTGCACGATGCGATTGCGCGCGTCCACCTCGACGAACTGCACACCTTCTCGGCCGCGCAGCAGCGACTCGTACTGTTTCTCGAGCCCGCTCTTGCCGATCTGCTGGCCGGGCTTGTAGCCCTCGCTCGTGAGGTTGCCAAGCTCTTTTTCGGTGATTTCTCCGATGTATCCCGAGATCGGGCCGACCGCCTGCCCGTCGGGATAGATGCGCTTCGGTGCCGACTGGATGATCAGGCTCGGGAAATCCGTGCGATGCTCCTCGAGGACGGACACCACGTCGAACGACGCATCGGGCACGATGACGGTCGGCCGCGTGGGATCGCGCCGGAAGCGCTTGATCGCGTCCTCGAACTGCCGGTCGGTGAGATTGATCGTCGTGCGCAGCCGGTTGAGCGTCGATCGCAGCGTATCCTCGCGCTGCGACAGCAGCGCCACGGAATACCCGACCACGTTCTCCGCGATCGGCTTGTTGTTGCGATCGAGGATGCGTCCCCGTGGCGCCGGCGTGGGAATCTCACGCAGGCGATTCTGCTCGGATTGCAGCGTGTAGTCCTGATTCTTCACGACCTGCGCACGGAAGAACGCGCTCAGGAGAAAGACCAGCACGCCACAGACAATGACGGTCGCCGCGCGTCCGCGCCGGACGACGTCGTTCGGATGGAAACTCACGCTGTTCGCACTTCCATCAGCGGTTTCAGCAAAGACAGCGCGATCACGCCGGCCACCGCAGTCACCGCCGCCGAGAGCGGAGACCAGACGAAGATCTGCATCGCGATTCCGTTCGCTGATCGTATACCCACGAGCAGCACGATCAGGTCGAACACCCACTTGGCGAGGAACAGAAAGAATCCGTTCAACGCGAGGTTGTCAGCGAAGAATACTGCCTTCAACCACGATGCGGAGAATCCCACGATCGACATTCCGAGCGCCGACGCGCCGAATCCACCGACCGAGAGTGAATCCGCAACCAACCCCAACAGGAAGCCATAGACGGCGGCGCTTCCCGGCCGAAGCCGCACGGCGCCGAGGAGGAGCGCAACGATCAGAAAGTCGATTGACGCTCGCCAGGCGAGCAAGGGCCGGAGCGTGAAGTGCAGGACGATCAGGATTGCACAAACGACGATTGTCCGGGCAGCGCCGGTCCAGTTCATTATCGAGGCTTCTTGATGGAGTCGGGACGTGCGGGCGTGGTAGGGCGACGCACCGCCGCGCCCGTGTCACGCACGACTGGTGCCGTCTGGCCGGGCACGCCAGACGTTCCTGGAGCTGCACCCCGCTTGATGGCGGCGCTGTCAGCGGCCGTCATGGGCATTGGCGCCGCACCGAGTGAGCGCCGCACCGAATCGATGGTCGCGCGCTTCACGGAATCGAGCGCCGCCGCGCGCGCCTGTGCCTCGAGCAGCGCCGCTTGTTTCGCGAGCGAGTCGCCCGCCGCGGCAATTTTCCGCGCCGCCGAGTCGGCGTTCACCGCGGCGCCCCACACGTTGCCCGTGCCCTGCGTGACGCGCTGCGCCGTCAGGACGAGCACGCTCGTGACACGCGATGGCGTGACCGCTGGCCGCATGAGATACGTGCGGGTCCAGACTTCACTCGTCTTGACCTCCTGCACGACGTTTCCGATGGTGATCCCGCGCGGAAACGTTCCGCCGAGACCTGACGTGTAGATCGGCGTCCCGGGCTTGAGTTGCACGCGGGTCGGGACGTCGCGCAGCTCGAGCATGTAGGCTTCGGCGCCGCTCGCACGCGCGGCGTGCGGATAGACGATGCCGAAGGCCGATCCATCCGCGGTCATGGCGCTCGCGCGAAAATCGGGATTCGTGTACAGGATCACGAGGCTCATCGTCGGATCGGCCTTGTAAACCTTGCCGACGAGCCCTTCCGGCGCGACGACGGCGCTCTGCGGCTGGATGCCGGCGGTGCTGCCGGCGGACAACGTCATCGTGGTGACGATGTCCTCGCTGGGCGCCGTGCTGTGCAGCGCTTCGGCGGGAACGAAGCCCCACTGGAGGCGCGACCCGAGCCCGAGAATCTTTCGGAGCTGATCGTTCTCGAGTTGAAGGGCCTGCGCGTTGACCGCGCGCAACGCGACCGAGTCCGCCGCGGCCTGTCGTGCCTCGCTGGTGGCCCATGCGGTGCGCCAACGCTCTGCGCCGCGCTGCAGTCCGACCAGCGGCGCCACCACCGAACGTCGCAAAGCGCTGGCGATCGGTTCGCGATCTTCCGCGGGCAGCGCCACCGCGACGAGAGAGAGTACTACGCAGCCCATGAGAAGGCTGACGTCGATCCTGGTGCCGAGTCGTGCTGCCGTTGCCACGAAGTAGTCCTCGCTTACTCCACGTGCGTTCGCACTCGATGCGCTCGACGCACTGAATGCCCGCCGATCAGGTGCTCAATACCGACCAGTACTTTTCCTCATCGTCAAGAATCCGGCCGGTGCCGCGGACGACGCAGGTGAGCGGGTCTTCGTCGACGTGGATCGGAAGGCTCGTCTCCTGGCTCAACAGAAGGTCGAGTCCGCGAATGAGGGCGCCGCCGCCCGTCATCACGATTCCACGGTCGACGATGTCGCTCGCCAGCTCGGGCGGCGTGATCTCGAGCGCGCGGCGCACGGCGTCGACGATCTGCTGAATCGGCTCCTGAATGGCCTCGCGAATCTCGCTCGAGTGCACGCGGACCGTCTTCGGGATGCCCGAGACCAGGTCGCGGCCCTTCACTTCCATCTCGCGCTCATCGCCCACGGGAGCGGCCGATCCAATGGTGATCTTGATCTGCTCGGCCGTCGGCTCGCCGATGAGCAAGTTGTAATTCTTGCGCATGAACTGCACGATCGACGTGTCGAGCTCGTCGCCGCCGGTCCGGATGGAGGTGTCGCTCACGATGCCGGACAGCGCGATGACCGCGATCTCCGTCGTGCCGCCGCCGATGTCGATCACCATGTTGCCGGTTGGCGTCTCGACCGGCAGCCCCACGCCGATCGCCGCCGCCATCGGCTCGGCGACCATGAAGACTTCTTTTGCCCCTGCGCCCAACGCCGAGTCGCGCACGGCGCGCTTCTCCACCTCGGTGATACCGGATGGTACACACACGATGACGCGCGGTTTCACCTTGAACACGTGATTCTCGATGATGAGCGTCAGGAAGTACCGCAGCATCTTCTCGGTCACGTCGAAGTCGGCGATCACGCCGTCTTTCATCGGGCGAACCGCGATCACGCCGTCCGGCGTCCGCCCCAGCATGCGCTTGGCTTCGAGCCCCACGCCCTTGATCTTCTTGCTCTCGCGGTCGATGGCGACCACGGACGGCTCATTGAGGACGATGCCTTCGCCCTTGACGTAGATCAGGGTGTTCGCGGTGCCGAGATCGACACCGATTGCGTTCGCGGGAAACAGCGACCCCGCCTTGATGAAAGGCCAGCGCATCCGGTCCTAGAGATTCGTAAAACGGTTAACCTAAAGACGCAGCAGCGCGTCTACAAGATATTGGCTCGTCGCAACATACAGTACCGCATGCCGTGCTTCGCTCGACCGATCGCCACGCCTCGCGCGCGCCGGGAAGCGACGAAGGATCGCCATCCCGCGTAGGACAGCGATCCTTCGCCGCGCTCGGGAAACGCCGCGTCGGGCGGCCCTCCGGAGTCGCGCTCGGGGCGACTACCGCTCGTCGACCCGTCCAGCTTTCACCATGACGATCCGACGTCAATCAAGAAACGCGGCCGGATCCTCGTACTTCATTCCGAACGCTTCGGCGACGCCTGGATAGGTAACGTGGCCTTCGGTGATGTTCAGGCCCTTGAGGAGCGACGGGTTGTCCTTGAGCGCCTGCTTCCAGCCCTTGTTCGCGAGCTGCATCGCGTACGGCAGCGTCGCGTTCGTGAGCGCGAGCGTGGACGTGCGCGGAACACCGCCCGGCATGTTCGCGACGCCGTAGTGGATGATGCCGTCCACCACATACGTCGGGTTCTCGTGCGTGGTGGCGTGAATCGTCTCCACGCAGCCACCCTGATCGATCGCGACGTCGACGATCACGGAGCCCGGCTGCATGAGCTTGAGGTCCTCGCGACGAATGAGCTTCGGGGCCTTCGCGCCCGGAATGAGCACGCCGCCCACGACGAGATCGGCCGTCTCGATCTGCTCGAGGATGTTGTGGCGGTTCGAGTGGATCATCACGCAGTTCGCCGGCATCACGTCCGACAGATAGCGTAGGCGCTCGAGCGACAGATCGAGGATCGTGACCTTTGCACCCATGCCCGCGGCCATCTTCGCCGCGTTGATGCCGACGATGCCGCCGCCGAGGATCACGACCTTCGCGGGCGCGACGCCGGGCACGCCGCCCAGGAGAACGCCACGCCCGCCATACAGCTTCTCGAGATACTTCGCGCCTTCCTGCACGGCCATGCGGCCGGCGACTTCCGACATTGGCGTGAGCAGCGGCAGCTCGCGCGACGGAAGCTCGACGGTCTCGTAGGCGACGCAGGTCGCGCCGCTCGCCATGTGCGCCTTCGTCAGCTTCTCGTCGGCGGCGAAGTGGAAGTAGGTGAAGATGAGCTGCCCGCGCCGCATGTGCGGCCACTCGCGCTCGATCGGCTCCTTCACCTTCATGATCATCTCCGAATCGCGCCACACCGTCGCTGCATCGGGCGCGATCTTCGCGCCCACGGCGGTATACGCCTCATCCGGGAACCCGCTGCCGAGGCCAGCGCCAGCCTCGATCATCACGCTATGTCCTGCACCGACCAGCGACTCGGCGCCCGCGGGCACGAGTGCGATGCGGTTCTCGTTCGTTTTGATTTCCTTTGGGACGCCGATCTTCATGGGTGAAATGGAAGTTGTGGTGAACGAAGCGTCAGCGACTGGAACCTAAACGGTCCGCGGTCATTCCGCGCCTTTGGGGCCCAGGCTCACCAGAGTCATGCGATCGGGATCGAAGAACTCCCGCGCGACGCGCGCCACCTCGTCGTCGTCGATCGCGTCGATCTGCACGAGGAGCTCGTCGAGCGTCCGAAACGGCTCGCCATACAACTCGACCGACGCCGCGCGATACATGCGCGACGAGACGCTCTCGAGCGAAAGCGTCACCTGGCCCTTGAGCTGCTGGCGGCCCATCGCGATCTCCTCTGCCGGCAAGCCGTCGCGCACGACGGCGCGCAGCTCGTCGCGAATCGCGTCCAGCGCGGCCCCTGCCGAACGCGGCGCGGTGGCGACGTACACGCCATGCATCCCGGCGTCCGCGTGGAACGACTGATACGTGTACACGGAGTACGCGAGCCCCAGCTCCTCGCGCACGCGCTGGAAGAGCCGCGAGCTCATGCCGCCGCCGAGCAGCATGCTGAGAAGCAGCAGCGGAAAGCGACGCGGATCGCCGTGCGCGACCGCCGACGTCCCCAGCACGAGATGCGTCTGCGCGCCATCGCGCTCCACATGGCGCGACTCGACCGGCGCGGTACGCGGCGTCGGCGAGACGAGTGGCGCCGCATCGCCGGGCGCGGCATCGAGCCACCCGGTTGCCTCGAGCACGTCGAGCAGTCGCTCGTGCTCCACGTTGCCCGCGGCCGCGATCACGAGCTGGCCGGGATGATACGCCCGCCGATGCAGCTCGCGCAGCTCGGGCACGCCGAGCGCGCTCACCGTGTCGCGCGTGCCGAGGATCGAGTAGCCATAGGGGTGGTCGCCCCACAAAGCCTCATTATGAATCTCGAATACGAGATCGTCGGGGTCGTCCTCGACCATCGCGATCTCCTCGAGGATCACCTTGCGCTCGAGCGCGAGATCGGTGTCGCGCAGCGTCGGGCGAAGCACGATGTCGCCGATGACGTCCGCCGCCTCACGCAGATGCTCGTCGAGCACCCGCCCCTGATACACGGTGTGCTCGCGCGACGTGTACGCGTCGAGCGAGCCGCCCAGCGCCTCGAGCGACAGCGCGATCTCGTGCGCGCTGCGACGCTCCGTGCCCTTGAACACCATGTGCTCGAGGAGATGCGACACGCCCATGCGCTCGCGCGGCTCGTGCAGCGACGCGGCGCGCACCCAGGCGCCAAATGCAACCGACCGCACCCCCGGCATGTGCTCCGAGAGTACGGTCAGTCCGTTTGGCAGAATGGTGCGACGAAGCGCGGCGTCCGCCGCGATGATACCTCCAGCCACTGCTCGGGTGCTCACTCGTCGCGCGGGCGGCCCCGGTCCTTCCCTCCGCCACCACGACCGCCGCGACGCGGACGCGCGCTGCGTCCCTCGTCACCAGCGCTCTCGCCGCCGCTCGCCTCGCTGCCCTCCGAGCGCTCGCTACGCGGCGCGCGATCACCGCCCTCGCTGCGCTCGCGGCGCGGACGTCCTTCGCCGCCGCCGTTGCCATTGCCGGTCGGCTCGGGCATGCCCTCGGGGCGCGGCGTGAGCGCCTTCATCGACAGGCGCAGGCGCCCGCGCTCGTCGCGATCGATCAGCTTCACCTTCACGCGGTCGCCCTTCTTCACGACGTCCTCGGTCTTCTCGGTGCGCTCGTGGCGCATCTCGGAGATGTGGACGAGGCCCTCGGTGCCCGGCATGATCTCGACGAACGCGCCGAACGGCGTCGTCGTTTTCACAGTTCCCTCATACGTCTCGCCGACCACCGGCTCGGCGGTGAGGGCCTGCACCATCTGACGCGCGCGCTCCATCGACTCGCCGCCGACGGCCGCGATCGTAACGAGGCCCGAATCGTCGACGGTCAGCTCCGCGCCCGTCTCGTCCTGGATGCCACGGATCGTCTTGCCCTTGGGTCCAATGAGATCGCCGATCTTCTCGGGGCTGATCGTCATCGTGACGATGCGCGGCGCCCACGGCGACAGATCGTCGCGCTTGGACGGCAGCGCCTTGTCCATCTCGCCGAGAATGTGCAGGCGGCCTTCCTTCGCCTGCGCGAGGGCCTCTGACATGATCTTGAGGTCGAGGCCCTCGATCTTGATGTCCATCTGGATGGACGTGATGCCGGTCCGCGTGCCAGCGACCTTGAAGTCCATGTCGCCGAGGTGATCCTCGGTGCCGAGGATGTCGGTGAGGATCGCGTAGCGATCGCCTTCCTTGATCAACCCCATCGCGACGCCTGCTACGGCAGCGTGAATCGGCACGCCCGCATCGAAGAGCGCGAGCGACGCGCCGCACACGGACGCCATCGACGACGACCCGTTCGACTCGAGAACGTCGGAGACGATGCGAATCGTATACGGGAACGACTCGAACGGCGGCAGCACGCCCTGAATGGCGCGCTCCGCGAGATTGCCGTGGCCGATCTCGCGCCGGGACGTGCCGCGCATGGGGCGCACTTCACCCGTCGAGAACGGCGGGAAGTTGTAATGCAGCATGAAGGACTTGGTGCCTTCGTTCGGCTCATTCACACTTTCGTAACGCTGCACATCGTTCGCCGTGCCGAGCGTCGCGGTGACGAGCGCCTGCGTCTGGCCGCGCGTGAACAGCGCGGATCCGTGCGCGCGGGGAATGAGGCCCGTGTCGATGGAGATCGGGCGCACCTCGGTCGTTCGCCGGCCGTCCACGCGGAAGCCGGTGTCGAGCACCTGCGAGCGAAGCTGGTTGTACTCGACGTCGCCCAGCAACGACTTGATGTCCTTGCTGTTGTCGGGGAAATCCGTGAGCAACTGCTCGGCGATCTCCTTCTTCGCGCGCTCGACGGCTTCGATACGACCGTGCTTGTCCTTCTGGTTCAGCGCGTCCTTGATCTTGCCGTTGGCGAGATCCTTCACACGCGCCGAAAGGGTGTCGTCGATCGCGGCCTTGCTCCATTCCATCTTCTTCGGGCGATCGCTGCCCATCTGCTTCAACAGCTCTTCCTGAATCGCGATGAGCTCGCGGATGCCCTTCTGTCCGACGGTGAGCGCCTCGACCACGTCCTCTTCGGACACTTCGAGCGCGCCGCCTTCGACCATGTTGATGAAATCAGAGCCGCCCGCGACGACGATTTCCATGTCGCTGTACGCGAGCTGCTGGAACGTCGGGTTCAGCACCCACTTGTCCTGGATGCGGCCCACCCGCGTGCACGCCACTGGCGTGGTGAACGGAATCTTCGACGCATTGAGCGCGAAGGACGCGGCGACGAGTGCGAGAACGTCCGCCGCGTTTTCCTGATCCGCGGAGATGACGTAGATGAACACCTGGACTTCGTTCTTGAAGCCCTCGGGGAAGAGCGGGCGAATCGTGCGATCCACGATGCGCGCCGAGAGAATCTCGGCATCGCTGGGACGGCCTTCGCGCTTGATGTAGCCGCCGGGAATCTTGCCGGAGGCGTAGGTCTTCTCGCGGTACTCGACGAGGAGCGGGAAGAAGTCGAGCGGGCTCTGCGTGTCGCTTACCGTCACAGCGGCGAGCACGATCGTGTCGCCGAACTGGACGAGTGCGGAGCCGGCGGCCTGTTTGGCCATGCGGCCGGTCTCGATGACGAGCTTCCGCCCTGCAAACGTCTTCTCAACGCGTTGCATCATTGCTTGGGTGCCTGGAAATGGCTTGAGGGGAATACAAAACGCGCGGGCCGCAACAGTTGCGCCCGCGCGATCCTGCTCACGAGTGTTTTAATACCGGAGCCCGAGTTCCTTGATGATCTGCCGGTATCCTTCGACGTCCGTCCGCTTCATGTAGTTCAGCAGGCGGCGGCGCTGGCCGTTCATCTTCAGCAGACCTCGGCGACCATGGTGGTCCTTCTTGTGAGTCCGGAAATGCTCGGTGAGGTACTTGATGCGCTCGGTGAGCACGGCGACCTGAACGCGCGCCGAACCGCTGTCGGACTCATGCGTTCGATACTTCGAAAGGGTCTCGGTCTTGTCGAAAGCCATGACGTTGATGATTCCTCGCCTTCTTGGCGGCGTACAGTGTCGTCTTTTTGAGATAGCTTTGTAGCCTAACCAAGCAGTAACGCGTTGTAAAGGGGGGACTTAGCCGCGATCCGCGCGCTCACGCGCCGAACAACCGGCCCACCCACCCGAACAGCTTCCCGAACGCCACCCGCGTGTCGTTGTACATCACGATCGCGAACAGCAGCGCGATCGCCAGCAGCCCGAATCGAAGGATGTATTCACGCGTTCGCATGCTGAACGGACTGCCCTTCGCCGATTCGAGCACGTTGATCAGAATCTGCCCGCCGTCGAGAATCGGAATCGGCAGCAGATTGAGCACGGCGACGTTGATGCTCAGGAGCGCGATCAACTCGAGCAGCCGCTGGAATCCAATCCGCGCGGCGTCGACCGCCGCGCGCGTGATCGCGATCGGCCCCCCGAGCTGACGCACGGACTGCTTCCCCGATCCGATCTCGTGCAGGATCTTGAAAACGGCGCCCGCGTTCTCGACGGTGATCCGCACGCCGAGTGAGACGGCTTGCAGCGGCGGGACCGATGTGTGAACGACGCTCGGATTCGCTGCCGCTGCGCCGATACGCCCGGTGACGTGCGTCTCGCCGGTTGCCGGATCGGCGACGTCGACGGCCTTCGGCGTCACCGTCAGCGTGTCGTGACCGCCCGCGCGCGCGACGACGAATCTCAGCGCCTGATTCGCCGAGCGTCCGACGCGATCGACCATATCGGTCCACGCGAATATGGGAGCGCCGTTCACGCTCACGATCGTATCACCACGCTGGAGTCCCGCATGCGCGGCCGGATCGCCGGGGACGATCGAATCGATCACGGGCGCGAGGTAGACGTCGATCGCGTCGAGGAGAGTGTCGCTCGTGACCTTCCGGTCGCGCATCGGCACCACGATCGCGCCGCGATTCGTCGCGATGCGAAGCGTGTCGCCCGTGTCGAGCAGACCACGCTGCACGTCGTTCCAACTGCTCACCGCCTTCCCGTTCACCGCGCGAATCGTGTCACCCGCCTGGAGTTGCGCGAGCTCCGGGGCGGCGGCGATCGGGGCCACCGTGCCGACCACGGTCGTCGGCAGTGTCGTCTGTCCCTGACTCAGCACGAGGCCCGTCGCCACGACGATCGCGAGCAGGATGTTCATCACGACCCCGGCGATCATGATGAGGATGCGTGCCCAGAGCGGCTTGCTCTCGAACCAGCGATTCTCGGGAACGGGCTTCGGCCCGAACGGAATCATCGCGTTCGGGTCGTAGTCGGGATCATCCTCCGGGCGGGCCGTCGTCTCCTCTGCCCCGCCTTCGAGAAACGCCGTCTCTGCATCGTGACGCGACGCCATGCGCACGTAGCCGCCGAGGGGGAGCCACGCGAGAATGTATTCGGTCTCGCCGCGACGAAACTTGAAGATGGACGGCCCGAATCCGATCGAGAAGCGCGGCGCGTACACGCCCACGGCTTTCGCCGCGAGAAAGTGCCCGAACTCGTGAACGAAGATCACGAGACCGAACACGAGTATCGGGGCGAGTATCGCTAGCATCCGAATCGATCCTTGACGAAGTGGCGCGCCGCCGCGTCCGCTGCCACCAGCGCGTCTCGGCTGTTTCCGGGCATTCCGCCGAAGGCATCCAGCGCGCCGGCAATCGCCGCGCCGATGTCACGAAAGCGAATGTTCCCGTCGAGAAAGAGCGAGACGGCCGCCTCGTTTGCCGCATTGAATACTGCCGGTGCTGCTCCGCCCTGCCGCCCCGCCTGCACGCCGAGCGCGAATGCGGGAAAACATTCCGTCCGAATCGGCTCGAACGTGAGCGGCGACAGCTTGACGGGATCGAACACTTCGACGCCGTCGTCGGGCACACGCTCCGGATGCGTGAGCGCGTACAACACGGGCAGCTCCATGCTCGGCACGCCGAGCTGGGCCAGCACACTGCCGTCCACGAATTCGACGAATGAGTGCACGACGCTCTGTGGATGCACAACCACCTCGATGCGTTCGTACGGCAGACCGAACAGGAAGTGTGCCTCGATCACCTCGAGTGCCTTGTTCGCCAGCGTCGCGCTGTCGACGGTGATCTTTCGGCCCATGCTCCACGTGGGATGCTTGAGCGCGTCCTCGAGCGTGGCCGAATCCAAGCGCTCGACGGGCCACTCGCGAAACGGGCCGCCGGACGCCGTGATGATCACGCGTTTGACGTCGACATCCGGACGCCCGGTCATGCATTGCAGTATGGCGCTGTGCTCGCTGTCGACCGGCACGATCTCGCCACCGCCAGCCGCGCACGCCGCCGTGACCAGCGCGCCGGCCATCACGAGTGTTTCCTTATTCGCGAGCGCGACACGTTTGCCGTGCGCGAGAGCGGCGAGCGTCGCGTCGAGTCCCGCGGCGCCGACGACTGCGTTCAGCACGATGTCGACATCCGGGCGGCTGGCCGCGTCGACGAGGCAGCTCGGTCCCTGGACCCAGCCTGGATGAGGTTCGGCTCCGTTCCGCACGATGCCGACGAATGAGGGGCGATACGCCGCGACCTGGCGCTCCAGCAACTCCGCATTCGAGAATGCGGTGAGCGCCGAGACATGAAAACGCTCACGCTGACGCTCGAGCACGCGTAGCGCGGTCGTTCCGATCGAGCCAGTCGATCCGAGAATGGCCACGCCGCGCGTGGCGCGCGTCGTCACGGCGCCCACACGAGCATCGCGCCGAGCACGACGAAGGAAACAGGCAGGACGAAGAGCAAGCTGTCGAAGCGATCGAGAATGCCGCCGTGGCCGGGAATGATGTGCGAGCTGTCCTTGAGGCCAGCCTCGCGCTTGAGCAGGGACTCCGCGAGATCACCAACCTGCGCGGCGACGCTCACGAGGGCCCCGAAGAGCAATACCCCGAAGGGAGGCAATCGGAAGTCGAGCTGTGCCGCCGGATGCAACACGCCGCGCGTATAGATCCACGCGACCACCATGCTTGCGACCAGCCCGCCGATGGCGCCCTCCACGGTCTTTCCTGGGCTCACCGCCGGAATCAGCTTCCGCTTCCCCATCGTTCGGCCCACCGCGTATGCGCCGATGTCCGACGCCCAGGTGAGAAAGACGGGAAGCAGCAGCAGCAATCCGCCGGACGACACGTGGACGAGTCGTCCAAAGACGTGGAGCCCCGCGGGAGCAAACGCATAGTCGTGATAGCGGATCGCGTACCCGTAGCTGAGCATACCGCCGGTGTACGCGGCGCCGAACGCGGTCGTCGCCACGGCGCCGAGCGGCCGGCCGTTCACACCGCGCACCCAGATCACGAGGCCGAGAAGGCCCAACAGAAACAGCACGCTCAGCGAGAGCGCGCTGATCGTGCGGTTTGGATCGTAGATGCGAAGAAAGCGCGCGTAGACGATGAGCGGGATCAATCCCGCGACGACGATGCCGACGTCGTCGAGAGGATTGAAGCCCGCGGCTCGCGCGATCCGGAAGAACTCCCACGCTCCCACCGCGGACGTCATCGCCAGCAACGCCGCGAGCGGCCATCCGCCGTAGAGGAGAATGCCGATCGCGATGGGTGCGGCGACGACGCCGAAGACGACGCGCTTCGTGAGCTCCGAGCTCAAACCG
>Ga0070679_100002897_pt1 | contig 15586 bp, 12 predicted proteins | sample KBSC63BmetaG_FD_65652 | JGI IMG/M metagenome (GOLD analysis project Ga0070679, IMG submission 65652) | Corn rhizosphere microbial communities from Kellogg Biological Station, Michigan, USA - KBS C6-3B metaG | ecosystem: Host-associated > Plants > Roots > Rhizosphere | place: USA: Michigan... | reverse complement strand
ATAATGTCACTCTTTTCTCATCAGATTCATACAACATATAACGCATAAGATCAGAAAGCCTTATCAATGCAGGCTCAAGTAATTCAGATTTTTTTCTTGCGAGAGAAACGAGATTGGTAAGTACGTTAAAAATAAAATGTGGATTTATCTGTGATCTTAAAAATTTTAGTTTTATAGCCAATTGTTCTGCAATCATTTCCTTTTGCTTTTTATCCTGTTCAGTTTTATCAACTATCATCCTATAAACAGTGCTTGCAAAAAGAAAAATAAGAGGTGGAAAAAAAAGAATGCGGTTTGCCCATTTATCCAGCGTTACTCCGGGGTACCAATGAATTGTAATAAACAGTTTAAGATAGTAGGATGCGGCTATTACCGCGGCAATTGCCAGTATAAAAAGCCACCATCTTCTTTTATTAAACAAGAGGGGATAAAATAAAAACGCATTTAGATAAAATAGTCCAATATGATAAAGATTAGTAACAATAAAAAATGATTCAGGGAAAAAACCGGGCTTAATATTCCGATTGTCAATAAAAAAGTGTGGTAAGGCGAACAAAATGCTCCATATAATTATATGTAGTAAAACAGTGTTATATTTTGAATTATATTTAATCGTCATCATTAAACTAATATGCGAAGGTAGCAATCGGATTTGTCCGGTTGAAACCATGCAACAGGGCTATGATTTATGTAGAGCAATAAGCCAATTGTGTAGATGTAATGAACCGTGATGATAATTTTATAAACCAGGGAGCGTCACGGCTGTTAATTTATTAGATTTAAAACATATTTGCCGGTGAAATGAGAGAGTGATTTTTTATTAAATATCGCTTATTAAACAAAGTTACATTCCATGTATCGGATTTCGTTCGTCAAGAAACTTATCACTTGCGTCCTTGCAGGGCTGGTAATTGGGGCATCTGCTTTTCGTATAAGTATTACTTACTTTAGAACATGGGGGACGATCGGCAGCTTTTCCATCATTCCTTTCCTCACGGTTTTAACTGCCATTGTTTACACTGTAATATGGCAAGCCCGAAAAACAAATAACCCGTCTACACTTGCTTTCTGGCAAGGCCTTATTCGTTATGGAGTTGCATTTGACCTGGCGGAATTTGGATGGGCAAAAATCTTTCATTTGCAGTTGGTAATGCCATTGAGCAAGCTTGATCTTCCATATAACAGTTTTTCACCTTCAGACTTATTCTGGTATTTTTTTAGTTACTCTTACGTGCTTGGATGTATCATAGCTGCATTGCAGATAGCAGGAGCAATGCTGTTGCTATTTCACAGAACAAGACTCGTGGGTGCATTTATATTGTTGCCGGTGCTTGCCAACATCTTGCTGATGGATATTTTTTACCACATCGGGTTCAGTGTTGTTATTCATGCCTGCATCATGATGGCGGGAATCCTATATTTCATGTTTATAGAATTCAACCGCCTGAAAGAATTTTTCTTTGCGGCAACTAATCGATTACCCCAGCTTCATTTTTCAAAATATGTGAAATGGATTATCCGCCTTTCTATCATCTATATTCCGCTGCTATTAATAGCTCTGCATGGAAAGGTAGATAAGTATCCCAATCTTACCGGAAAGTACGAGGTAAAACAGTTAAGCATAAACCGGCAATTGCTGCATCCGGATTCATTTACGGACAGCATACTTACCGTCGTTTATTTTGATATTAAAAATGGATGCGTATTTCAATTCAATACCACCACAAAAAGATGGAACGGCACTTTTACAAAGAACGGTAATCACATTAAAATAAAATGGTTTTCACCGGCAGGTAAGCCTATTTTCGATGGAACAATGTCTATGTTAAATGGCTCCGGAAAATTAACGCTGACAGGAATGCTTGGGAAAGATTCGATGGATGTAATGCTACAGAAAACGGATGATTGAACAGTGCTGCAAGCTACTTTTTCAGGCGTGCCTGGTAGATTAGAAATGTGTATTCGGTTATATGTCGTGTAAAAAACCAGTGTATTTTAGCTATGGTGTTATTGGGTTTAAGAACGGTAATTAAATATTTAAAGTAATAATGTTATGCCCAAAGGAATTATATTTTCTATAGCAGCAATTTTTATATTAGCTAACTGTATTGGCCAGCTTCACTTAACCAGGTACGTGAATCCTTTCATCGGAACTATTTTTGAAGGACATGTTTATCCCGGGGCAACTCTTCCTTTCGGCATGGTACAACTTAGCCCTGATAATGGATTGACAGAGAAAGACAAATATGAAGGATATTGTTCGGGGTACTCCTACACTAAAAACATGATAAAAGGATTTAGCCATACTCACCTGAGCGGTACCGGCCGTCCCGCCTTAGGTGATATTTCTGTTTTACCTATGGTTGGCAAAGATCCATCGGTTGGTGATATCCGAAGCGATATTTCTCACAATGAAGAAAGCGCCAGCCCCGGCTACTATTCAGTAATTTTGAAAAGTTTTGGCATTAAGGCAGAGTTAACAACTACTCAACGATGTGGCCTTCACCGGTACACCTTCCCGCAAAGCAAAAAATCTATTATCCGGCTTGACTTAAGCTATGGTGTAGGAGATGATATTGCAACTGACTGTTATTTTAAAAAAATAAACGCCACTACGTTTGTAGGATACAGAATTTCCAAATCGTCATTTTCTAAAGACCGGCACATTTACTTTGCGGCCCAGATAAGCAAGCTTGTTAGTGATTGTGTACTTTTCAGAAATAGTAGTGTAGTAAATCCCGGCAATGAAGCCACGGGAAGGGATGTGAAAGCCTGCCTTGTGTTTTCAACAAAGAAAGGCGAGCAGGTGTTGCTAAAAGTTGCCCTGAGTACAGCTAATGTAGAGGGGGCTTTGGCCGGGCTGAAGGAAGTTAAAGGCTGGGATTTTGATGCCGTAAAACATACGGCTGAAGATATATGGGAAAAGGAGCTCGGGAAGATAAAGGTTACCTCAGGAGATGAGAATTTTAAAACAGTTTTCTACACAGCCCTTTACCATACTTATATTGCCCCTATTCGCATAGACGATGCTTTGGGAAAATACAGGGGTATAGATAAACAAACCATTAGCCAGGGCAAAAATATCTATACTATTAACTCACTTTGGGATACTTACCGGGCAGCTAATCCTTTATTCACCATAACCCAAGGCGAGCGTGTTCCCGGCATTATAAATTCCTTCCTTACTTTTTATCACCAACATGGATTGTTGCCGGTGTGGGATTTGTATTTCACTGAAACGAATGATATGAAAGGCTATCATGCTGTACCCGTTATAGCGGATGCTATGTTGAAAGGCTTTAAAGGGTTCGATTATGAAGAAGCATTTAAAGCTATGAAAGCGAGTGCCAATCAAAATATTCGGGGCACAGACTGGTACAGGAAATTAGGATATGTTCCATTTGAAAAAGATGATGGAAGTGTCACTTCTACTTTGGAATACGCTTTTGATGACTGGTGCATTGCACAAGTTGCTAAGATGCTGGGGAAAGAGAATGATTATAAAATTTTCATGGAACGCAGCGGCAACTGGAAAAATCTTTTTGACCCTGCTATTTTATTTGTAAGACCGAAAGATGCCGGTGGTAAATGGATTGAGCCATTCAACCCTTATGACGAAAGGTTTGGTAAAACGAGAGCATTTGCTGAAGGGAATTCCTGGCAATACACGTGGTATGTTCCGCAGGATGTACACGGGCTGATACGGATGTTTGGTACCGGGAAAAGATTTGCACAAAAGCTGGATTCCTTATATACGCTTACACCACCCGACAGCCAATCCATCTTTAAATATGATGGTTATATAGGGCTAATGTGGCATGGTAACGAACCTTGCCACCATATTTCCTATCTATATAATTATGTGGGCATGCCATGGAAAACGGCTGAGAAAGTAAAGCAAATATGTGCATTTTATCGAAACGATCCAAAGGGGTTATGTGGCAACGATGACTGTGGGCAGACGAGTGCGTGGTATATATTTAGCGCCATTGGGTTTTACCCGGTAAACCCTGCGAATGGCGAGTATGTGATAGGGACCCCCCTGGCTAGCAGAACAGAACTTTCTCTTTTTAACGGCAAGCACTTTATTGTAACGGCAAATGGATTAAGCAAAAAAAGTATCTACGTGCAAAAAGCAACACTTAACGGCCAGCCTTATACCAAATCGTTCATTAAACATACAGATATTATGAAGGGTGGGGAACTGGTGCTTTACATGGGTAATAAGCCTTCTGCAACATGGGGGATAAAAAAAGAGGATTTTCCACATTAAGATGGCCGGTAACAACGTTTTATACTCATGCCGATCTTTCTTAAAAAATTATTCCTGGCATTGGGGCTACATCCGCCGGTGGTATTTCTGCAAAGAAGCGGAGCGATTTCGACAAAGAGAAAGACCCGCAAGTACTACTATGGTTTTGTGCAGAACAATCAGTTAGTACAAGAAGAAATTTTAAATAATATCAGATATCATTTACTTTTAAGACAGATAACTAGCATAAACTATTTATGCGAATATCGATTTAACAAACTTACTTATGAGAAAACAAATGTTGACAGTTTTTGCTTTATGCACAGTGATACTTTCATTTGGACAAAGCGCATTTAAAAAGAATGACATTTATTTAGAAGCAGGTGGTAACGGACTTTTCGGTTCTGTTAACTACGAAAGGCAACTAACAAAAAAGCCAGGACTCGGAGCAAGAATTGGTTTTGGCTTCTACTCTGAAAATGCTTTCTACCTAACGATTCCTGCAGGCATTAACTACCTATTTCAACTCAAGAATGATAAATCTTTTATTGACGCCGGACTTGGAGCAACCTGGACACGAATTGATGGCAACCTGTTTGGCAAAAATAAGAATTCTAATGGCGACCATTTTATAAACTTTATTCCAAGTGTGGGTTATAGAAGACACACCGCCAGAAACTTAATGTGGCGCATTAGCGTGACACCTGTTGTAAATAAATATGGACTTGTACCCTGGCTTGCTGCCTCGATTGGAAAGAGATTTTAGGTGGGAGCGGCTAAATCACTGCTATTCTTAATATTTAAAATCAAAGAAGTAGTGCTGACCTAATCCGCAACGGTTATAAACTCAGACAGCGCAACTAACGGTTACGGGTAGACTAAATAACTATGAGATTGCTTCGTCGCCACAAGATGTATAATGTTGAAAGTAATCCGGCTCCTCGTAAAGACGTTTTCAAGTAGTAACATCATTGCGAGTAAGCACAACGAAGCAACCTCAGAATAAAGGAATTAATACATGAGGGGATGTACTTATATCATTCGCTAAAGGTTACCAACTTTAATAATTCGTCTTAAGCCTAAGAAGCGCTCATCTCTAAAGCTGGCAACCTTAATGCGACTGTAATTAAGCAGGAATGCCGACCTCTTGTTTCACCAACTCAAGTTCAGCATTAATCTTTACTTCTTCACTCAATGCCACGCCGCCGGTTTCAAGAATGCTATTGAAGCTGACTCCCCAATCAGTGCGATTAATTTTGCCGGTTACGAGGAAGCCGGCCCTTTCACTACCCCATGGATCCTTGGCTATTCCGTTAAATTCAACATTCAGCTTAACTGGTTTAGTTACTCCCTTAAGTGTTAACTCACCATGCAAAGCGTAAGTGTCACTATCCCTCTCTTCAATCTTTGTTGATATGAATTTCAGTTCGGGGTATTTCTCTACCTCAAAAAAATCGGAATTGCGTAAATGAGCATCGCGTTGTTCATTATTGGTTGAAATTGAAGCCATTTCTGCGGTCAGCTTAATTACCGCTGTGCTGAAATCTTCTTCTTCTGTTACTACCTCTGCATTAAAACTTTTGAAAGAGCCTGACACATTGCTGATCATCAGGTGTTTTATTTTAAATTGCAATTCACTATGCATTGGATCCAGTAACCATTTTGTCTTTGCCATAATTTATTTTTTATGTTTTAATTAATGATGCAAAATTATTTACCTTTACTTACAAAAGGTAAGTACTATACAAAAGGTAAGTAGTTACCTTTGGGTTACTTATAAACACATTTTATGGCTACAGTAAAGAATAAAAAGGAGCTGCATTCACCAACCCAGTGTAAAGCAACCCTGAATGCTATAGCGGATGCACTTTATGTGATTGGCGGTAAATGGAAATTGCGGATCATTGTTGCTTTAAAGGATGGCAATAAAAGATTCAACGAACTTCACCGGGTGATAGATGGCATTTCTGCAAAAGTGCTTTCTACTGAATTAAAAGACCTGGAGCTGAATGGCTTTGTGGCCCGCAACGTATTTACTGGTACGCCCGTGGTTGTTGAATATGAGTTGTCGGAATACGCTGAAACATTGAATGAGGTATTGCAATCGTTAAGTGAGTGGGGAGCGATGCACAGGGAAAACGTGAGGAAGAGCATGAAAAAGAAAAAACCAGTAAAAGCTTTTTAAAGTAACATTAAAAATATAATCTTATCTATCATACATGAAAAAATTCCTTTATGTCATTGCATTTTTATCCGCAGCCTGTTCAGTGTATTCACAAAAATTATCAAAGCAAAAAGCAAAAGAAATAGCAACTACTTATTTGCAAACTGCTGTTGATGCTTATAAAAAACAAGCGGCTGCAGACTGGAATGATTCTGTAATTCATTACCATGATTATGCCATGAAGTTTTCTTATAAAATCTTCGGTGATGCACCTTTTGGCAAAAGAAGTTTATACATATCATTGCATGGCGGCGGCAATGCACCTGCGGCAGTTAATGATCAACAATGGCAAAATCAAAAACGCTTATATGCACCTGCGGAAGGTGTTTATCTTGTTCCGCGTGCACCAACCAATACGTGGAATCTTTGGCACGAAACACATATTGATGCAATGTTCAACATCATCATAAAAGATGCAATTGTGTTTGAAGGCGTTGATGCGAATAAGGTTTATATTCTTGGTTATTCAGCCGGCGGCGATGGCTTGTATCAACTGGCACCACGTATGGCCGATCATTGGGCAGCCGCTTCAATGATGGCAGGCCATCCCGGTGATGCATCTCCATTGCCTTTGCGCAATTTGCCTTTTTCAATATTTGCAGGAGGCAATGATTCTGCTTATAATAGGAACAATCTTGCAAGGCTTTGGGGAAAAATGCTGGATAGCCTGCAGGCGACCGATACAGCAGGTTATATACATGACCTGCATGTGTATGATGGACTTGGCCACTGGATGTTGAGAAAAGATACTATTGCCATTGCCTGGATGGCAAAGTACACACGCAATCCATTACCTGCAAAAGTAGTGTGGGTACAGGATGACAGGTTACACGAAGATTTTTACTGGTTAGGAACTGATACATCCCAAACCATAGCAGGTGATAAAGCTGTTGTATCTCTCAATAAAAACGATAATGAAATAGTAATAGAACAAAATACTTTCAAAACTCTTTACATCTGGTTAAATGATGATATCCTTGATTTAAATAAGAAAATAACAATCATTCAAAATGGGAAAAAATTATTTAAAGAGAGAGTAAAAAGAAGCGAAAGCATTATTAAAAACTCGGTTGATAAACGTTTAGATCCAAATATGATTTTTTATTCCCGCATAAAAATTGAAAACGGTGAAGTAACAACTGATTTGTGAACAATTATTTTGTTTTGGAGGATGTTTAATTGCTCAGCTCACAAGAACCACCTATCTACATAGAGCTATCAATAGTTTCGTATTCAGCCACTAGGATTGTCGCATTCACACTGCGATGGTTCCATATTTGTTGACGAGATTTGTATTACAATAAATGTAAATAATATGAGAAAAATAATTGTGTTATCAATGATCACATTAGATGGAGTGATGCAGGCGCCCGGCGGACCTAAGGAAGATACGTCAGGCGGTTTCAAATATGGCGGTTGGACTGAACCGTATGGTGACGAAGCTTATGGCAAGGCGGTGCAAGAAGAGCTGAAACCTGCAGATTATCTTTTGGGCAAAAAAACATTTGAGATTTGGGCCGGATACTGGCCTGAGCATGGAGACTTTTGGCCGGGTATTAATGAAGGCACAAAATATGTGTTTTCCAAAAGCATGAAAAAGTCGGACCCATTAGTTAGCGGATGGAAAAACTCAATAGTAATAAAAAACGTGGCAGATATCAAAAAGTTAAAAAATTCAAAAGGCTCTGACTTTCAGGTTTGGGGCAGCAGTGAACTTATTCAACTGCTACTTAAGAATGACCTTGTGGATGAACTCAGGCTTAAAATTCACCCTTTGACTTTAGGCAAGGGAAAGAAGCTTTTTAATAATGGAACGATTCCGGCGGCATTTACATTAACAGAAAGTAGTGTTACTACAACCGGAGTGATTATTGCCTGTTACAAACGGGCCGGAAAAGTGAAGACAGGAACTGTTGGAGCTTAAAGAGAATAAAATAGCTATTAGCGATCTGTAATTACCCTAACCTCACTATTAATGCCTGCCAGGGTTGCAAATGATAAACATTATTACGTGCCTTATAATCAGGCAAATTATTTAGTAACACATCCGTGACGGAACCTGCCGACACGGGTACTCTAAACGGCATTTGCTGATTGGAAAAGTTCAGAATAATCAAAACTTTCTGATCGTTTAGTATTCTCGTGTATGCGTATACGTTAGGATTGTTTTTATCTATCAATTTATAGCTTCCATAAACTAATTCCGGCAGGGATTTACGAAGCCTTACCATTCTTCTGAAATAATTTAAAACTGAATCCGGATCAGTTTCTTCATGGGCTACGTTTACTGTTTTATAATCAGGATTAATTGCAAGCCATGGCGTGCCGCTCGTAAACCCGGCATTGTTCGTATCATCCCATTGAAAAGGCGTACGGCCGTTATCCCTGGCTGAAATTTTCTGGCCTTCTAAAAAGTATTCGAGGTCGCCGTTCTCGCTTTTTATTTTTTCATACATGTTCAATGTTTCAATATCCCGATAGTCATCAATGGTATCAAATTTTATATTCTTCATACCGATTTCATCGCCTGCATAATAGTAAGGGGTGCCACGCATGGTCAATAAAAAAGTCGTAAGCAATTTTGATGATGCATTGCGATATTCAGGGGCATCATTCCCCCATCGGGATACCATTCTCGGCTGATCATGATTACCAAGATAAATAGTTCCCCAACCTTTTTTTGCCACCTTCTTATCCCAGTTGCTATAGATCTTTTTAAAAGCAACAAGGCTGTAACCCTTCGGATCCATTTGCTTGTATTGTCCCGGAAGATAGCCAAGATTTGTACCGTCAAAATGATATAGCATGTTTAGTTTTTTCATGTCTTCATCTACAAACTTCAACGCATCTACCCGCTTAATGCCGGCGCCTTCGGCTACAGACATGACATCATATTTCGATAGCACTTCTTTGTTGATCTCTTTTAGATATTTATGCAACCGCGGGCCACGAGCATAGTAATTAGTCCAGCTACCGTATTTTTCCATGAGCTCCGCGTTTGGTATTTCAGGAAAAGTGGTGTCCTTAGATATAAACGTGATCACATCCATACGGAAACCATCAATACCTTTATGTATCCAGAACTTCATCATGTTAAAAATCTCCTGTCGTACTTTTGGATTTTCCCAGTTAAGGTCAGGTTGCTTTACAGAAAAATAATGCAGGTAATAAGAATCTGTTACAGCATCATATTCCCATGCCTGGCCATTTACATCAAAAAAACTTTTCCTGAATGGCGGCTTGCCCTTTTCTGCAGGCCACCAATGATAATAATTGCGATACGGATTATCCCTTGATTTTCTTGATTCAATAAACCATTTGTGTTCGTCGCTTGTATGGTTTACCACAAGGTCCATGATGAGTTTTATTTTTCTTTCATGAAGGCCTTTCAACAACAAGTCAAAATCTTCCATAGTGCCGAATTCTTCCATGATATTTTCATAGTCGCTTATATCATAACCGTTGTCATCATTAGGCGATGTATTGATTGGATTCAGCCAAACAATGTCAATGCCCAGGCTTTGTATATAGTCCAGTTCCGAAATAATTCCTTTCAGATCACCTATGCCATCACCGTTAGTATCCTTAAAGCTCCGCGGATAAATCTGGTAAACTATTGCTTCTTTCCACCATTTTTTATTGTTGTTGTTTTCCTGCATAAAATATTTCTTATCCTTTACTAAGCTAAAACAATGTTGCAAAAATACAGCCATTGTTAGTTTCACTTTGATCAGAACACATTAATTGCTTCCATTAATAAATTGTATATTCGGTTTATAACTTCTAACGATTTTGCTTATGAACAACTGGCATATAAAACTCTCGCTTTTTATAAATTATTTTGTTTTCGCTATTCTACTTAACAGCTCCGGCATTGCCATTTTGCAGGTGCAGAATAGCTTTGGAATTTCTAAAAAGGCCGCTGCCTGGATCGATCCTTGTAAAGATTTGAGCATTGCCGTTGTTTCGTTTTTGGTTGCATCTTACATTGCCAGGTTTGGTTATAAAAAAGCGATGTTGTTTGCGTTGGGAATTATATGTGTTGCCTGTTTTATTATTCCGGTAACTCCCGGTTTCTTTGCAATTAAAATTTTATTTGTAGCGGTAGGTTCATGTTTTGCGTTAATTAAAATGAGTGTTTATAGTACAATCGGAATTGTTACAAAAGATTCGAAAGAACACATTAGCATGATGAATTTTATTGAATCTTTCTTTATGGTTGGTAATCTTTCATTGTATTTTATTTTCGGGTTTTTTGTTGATAATGCAAATCCTCAATCCACTTCATGGCTTAATGCATATTACCTGCTGGGAGGTTTGTCAATACTTGCTTTTTTACTTTTGCTCTCTTCCCCTTTAGATGAATCGTCTGCAAAAAGCGCAGATGGAAAGCCAGTGGCCATTAAATTCGCTGACATGTTCAAATTGATGAGCGAGCCCATAGTAATTGCATTTATATTCTCCGCTTTTTTTTATGTTTTGATAGAACAAAGTATTCAGAATTTTCTACCAACTTTTAATAATAAAGTTTTGCTGTTGCCCGCTGTTCTTAGCATACAAATGGGAAGCATTCTCGCAGGCTCTACTGCTTTAGGTAGATTTTTTGCAGGTATTGTTCTTAAAAAACTTAATTGGTTTTATACCATAGCTGGCAGCCTTTTGTTAGCAGCTCTTCTTGTTGTTTTGGCAATGCCACTTGCAAAAAATGAAGCTGGCTCGCATGTCACAGGATGGCTGAATGCGCCAATAGCGGCTTACATTTTTCCTCTTGTGGGTTTATTGCTGGCTCCGGTTTACCCGGCAATAAATTCTGTAATTCTAAGTTCATTGCCAAAACCGAAACATGGTGTGATGTCAGGATTGATAATTATTTTTTCTGCAATTGGTGGCACTTGTGGCTCATTAATTACTGGCTATATTTTTGATAAATACAACGGGCAGGCGGCCTTCTATTTTACATTGGTGCCCATAGGGATATTAATAATCTGCCTTTCAATTTTTAAAACGCTTCAAAAGAAGCCAGTTAAGCCGGTTATTAATCCCGATGTAATACATTAACCGGTAATAAATAATCTATGGAAATAGAATATATTTTTTCTTTAGGCGAATTATTTGAGAGAGTGCAATTAGAGCGAATTTTTCCAGATGGGAAAACTTTTGTTGATTGTACACCAAAAACAGATTTATCGTCTATCCGTGAACGTTATGAAGAGCAAAAGAATGAACCAAACTTTGATCTTTCATTTTTTGTGCACGAATATTTTATTGAGCCAAAATCAATATCGTCCGGTTATAAGAGTGATACGACAAGGCCAATAAAAGAACATCTTGAAAGTCTTTGGAATGTGCTGACGAGGCAGCCGGAGGAAACGAATGATTCTCTTGTTGACTTGCCGAATCCTTATATTGTTCCTGGTGGCCGTTTCAGGGAAATATATTATTGGGATAGTTATTTTACCATGCTCGGTTTGCAGGTTTCCAACCGTCTGGAAATGATACAGGATATGATCAATAATTTTTCATACCTCATTGACAAGTTTGGATATATACCAAATGGAAATCGTGCATATTTTGTTGGGAGGTCGCAACCACCATTTTTTGCGTGTATGGTGCAGCTTTTGGCAGAAGAGAAAGGCAAAGATATTTTAATTGAATATCTGCCAAGGCTTCAAAAAGAGTACGATTTTTGGATGAATGGAATTGAAGACTTGCACGAAGAAAATACATCAGTAAATCGTGTTGCGCTTTTGCCCGGCGGCAACATTCTAAATCATTATTGGGATGAACATGATTTTCCAAGACCAGAAGCTTTCAGGGTAGAAATAGGATTAGCTGCTTCAGCTAATAATAAAAATAAATTATATCGTCATCTTCGTGCTGCCTGCGAATCCGGCTGGGACTTTTCTTCAAGATGGTTTAAAGATGTACATGACTTTTCGACTATTCATGCTGCTGATATTATCCCTGTAGATTTAAATTGTCTTTTATTTTACCTGGAAGAAACGATTGCTGTTGCTTACGAATTAGCCGGCAATAAAGAATCATCCGAAAAATTTATTACGCTTGCTGCTGCAAGAAAAGAAGCCATAAACAGGTATTGCTGGAATGAAGAGAAAGGATTTTATTTTGATTATGATTATGTAAGCTGTGTGCAAAAAAAATCATTAACACTGGCAGCGGCGTTTCCCTTATTTTTTGAAATTGCTTCAGGCTCTCAGGCAGAAAGGGTTGCTAAAATTTTAAAGCAACACTTTTTACAACCAGGCGGGTTAATATCCACTACAGAAACTACGGGCCAGCAATGGGATGCACCTAACGGATGGGCGCCGCTACAATGGATTGCTATTATAGGATTAAGAAATTATAAGCAGGATGAACTGGCAAAAGAAATTGCAAGACGATGGATGAATATTAATGAAAAAGTATATCACGATACCGGCAAGATGATGGAAAAATATAATGTAGTAGAAACAGACCTTAAGGCTGGCGGCGGCGAATATCCTTCACAGGACGGCTTTGGCTGGACTAATGGTGTCTATCTTGCTTTGGAAAAAGTTTTTGGAAAATTGTAAGCTTAATCCATAATTTTTATTTCTTTAATAACCTTTTATCAACTCCCTCCTTTGTAATCTTTACAGATAAAATATTTCCATCTTTATCAAAATACATTCTGTCAATGCATACTTCACGGTGATTGCCGTTAGTAGTAGTTAACGGGCGGCGGTGGTAAATAATATACCAATCATCAGTACCAGGAATATTTAAAACAGAATGGTGGCCTGCGCCGGTAGCCACTTTCGGATCTTGCTGCAATATCTTTCCTACTCTTTTAAATGGCCCGAATGGCGAATCACTAACGGCATAGGCTACACTATAGTCCGGTCCTGTCCATCCACCTTCGGACCACATGAAATAATATTTTTTATTTCGTACAAACATAAAAGGCCCTTCCACATAATTATCCGGTGTTATTGATTTAAAAAGGCTCCCGTCGTCAAAAGGAATAAAGCCGGTAAAGTCAGCATTCAGTTTACCGATATTGCAATGCTTCCATCCCCCATAAATAAAATAATACTGTCCATCGGTATCTCGAAATACATCCTGGTCGATAGGCTGCGCCCCATTATAAAATTTATTAATGAGCGGCTTGCCCAAATAATCAATAAAGGGGCCATCCGGATTATCGGAGACAGCAATGCCAATACCGCCCGGTTGGTTATCGTTTTGAATATCGTTAGCGCCAAAAAAGATATAATACTTCCCGTCTTTTTTAGTGATAGATGGGGCCCAAATGGCGTATGCCGCCCATTTCACATTTTTAATATCCACTACATGTGGATGCTTCTCCCAATGCACAAGGTCTTTTGATGAAAAGGCATCTAAAAAAGTTTGCTTCAGATAAACAGGATTAATGGTATTTTTCTGTATTTCTTTTTGATGCTCTGATAAGTTTTGTTTGGGCCCAACATTCTTATAATCATCAGAATAAGTTGGATACACCCAATAAGTATTATCAAAGATATGCGCTTCAGGGTCGGCATACCATCCTGGGAAAATCGGGTTACCGGATTTTTCAATGGTTTTTTTGCCTTGTGAAAATGCACTTGCCGAAACAATAAGCAAGAATGCAGTAATTATGTATTTTTTATAATTCATGGTCTTTTATTAATCTTTTTTAAATAATAATAGGTTTGCAACAAAATAAACTGCGATAAAACTCCATGATAAATCGCTTGCAATATTAATACTCTTAATTATTTTTTCGTGTATGCCTTGTTGTTATCAATCAAAAATCTGGCTGCTGAGATGATGAAATGCCTCCATAGCGCCCATATATTCACAGGTTCTGGCACCTGCTATATTGCCATTTGCAATAATAATTTTCCATTCATTATCGCTCATCGCCTGTATTTCCTGCAGGGAATAATTTCTCAGCTGGTACAGAACGGCCCCGACGAAGGCATCTCCTGCGCCAGTGCTGTCAACTGATTTTACCGGGATACTGCTGACTGTGATCAGGTTTTTTTTATGCATCAGCAACGTGCCTGCCTTACCTAATGTAATAGCAAAAGTTGCATTGGTTTTTTCTGACAAAATTTTAACCGCATCATTGACTGATGCGCTTTTCGTTATCAGCATGGCTTCTTCATCGCTTACTTTAAAGAAATGACATCTTTCCATAAAGTACCATGATTGTTCAATAAAAGATTCAACATTAGTTTTCCAAAGCAGCTGGCGGTAATTGGGATCAAAACTTATAAAGATATTTTTGTCAATTGCTTTATGTAAAAGATTTTTATAAGCATGCTGTAAAGGCCCAGGGAGAAACGCAGTAGCCGAGCCAAAGTGCGTAATAGAACATTCATGAAGGCTAATACCATCGAGGTCAGTTTCATTTAATTCGCCATCTGCGCCACGATTAAAAACAAAATCTCGTTCACCATCGGGCATAAGAGAAACAAAAGCAAAAGTTGTAAAATTATTTTTATCCTGAACCATATGTATTGTTGACACGCCAAAGTCTTTCATTACATCAATCAGTTGTTGCCCAAATGGATCAGCTCCTACTTTTGCAGATAACAATACATCGCCGCCCAAAGCTGCAATGGCAGCCGCAACATTGGTTGGTGCCCCGCCGGGCTTTTTTAGAAAATGTTCGCCCTTTGAAAGCGATGTTCCTGTATCCGTACAAATCATATCAATAAGAGCTTCACCAATACATAGTATTTTCATTGCAAGATTTCGTTTATGGGATACTGTTATAGTCTAAAAATTAGTTTTTTTCACTTTGAGGATATATTCAAAAATAAGATTTTTGAAAAGTTATGTATTAATATTCATTCAATGTAAAAGAATAAATGAATGTTTTAGCTGGATATGAGATTTATATTTAAAGAAAGTAATTTTTATGTATAATAGGTATGGCTTACTGAAATTAGTTTCCACAGTATAGTCTCAAAACGATATATTCTCAAATGAGATTTATATCTTCACAAAAGCGGCTGTATATACAATTAGGTTATCCTGCGTTTAATGTACCTTAAGAGTAAACTGCAATACACAGGCTATATGGCGATGATTTAAATCGTTATCTTTTGCAAAGGCGCTAA
>Ga0070679_100002896_pt1 | contig 15590 bp, 11 predicted proteins | sample KBSC63BmetaG_FD_65652 | JGI IMG/M metagenome (GOLD analysis project Ga0070679, IMG submission 65652) | Corn rhizosphere microbial communities from Kellogg Biological Station, Michigan, USA - KBS C6-3B metaG | ecosystem: Host-associated > Plants > Roots > Rhizosphere | place: USA: Michigan... | reverse complement strand
TTCCGTTCGAACGACACCTCGCTCGTCAGCAGGAAGTTCTTCGCCACCTGCTGGGTGATGGTGGAGGCGCCGACCGGCCGTCGGTTCGAGCCGACATGCTCGAAATTGGTCACCGCGGCGCGCAGGATCGACGCCAGATCGATGCCGTTATGCGAATAGAAATTCTTGTCCTCCGCGGCGAGGAAGGCGTCGACGACGCGCGGTGGGATCGCGCTGATCGGTACGAAAATGCGACGCTCGGTGGCGTACTCCGCCAAAAGCCTGCCGTCGCCGGCGTGGACGCGGGTGACGATCGGCGGCGCATAATCGGCGAGTTGCTGGTAGTCGGGAAGATCACGACTGAAGTGCCAATAGGCGAGCCCCGCCAAGCCACAGCCGAGCACCGCCAGGACGATCCCCAGCACGACAAAAACCCGGATTATCCTCTTCATCGACGCCGCCGGAAGGTCCTTCGCTCCCCGGATGCCGGGGCCGCCCGCAATATGGAACGTTTTCGCGCGGCGCGGTTATGACTCATTGCCGCAAAATTGTGATTTTGATGTGGCGAAGCGCGCCACACTCATAAAGTGCGCAAAATAGGTTAATTAACCTTTTAACTGGTGACAGGAAGTCGTTGTCGGGGACGCCGACGAACTGTATCTTGAAAGGGCGAAACACCGCAGTCTGCCAATCGGCCGCACCATAGGCCATGCGGCGGCGTCGCGGCGGAACTTGGAGATGGATGCCTAATCGGGTGTCGCCGTTCCGCGTCGTGACGCTTCGACTAAGCGGTTATTATGAAACCCCGAAGCTAAGATTCGGAATTGTCCGGATTGCGGCCCTGAGAGTTCCGCCATGGCAATCATGATTATGCCTTTCGACGGAGTACCCGGAAGCGCCGCGGCTTCGCATCTGACAGGAAGGCGTTGCGGCTCGTCATTCGCGCGGGCCATGCAGCGCGTCCCGGAGTCCGCCCACCATGGCAAAACGCATGCTTATCGATGCGACGCATCCGGAGGAAACCCGGGTCGTCGTTCTCGACGGCAACCGTCTCGATGAATTCGATTTCGAGACTTCCACCAAGAAGCAGGTCAAAGGAAACATCTATCTCGCGAAAATCACGCGGGTAGAGCCCTCTCTCCAGGCGGCCTTCGTCGATTTCGGCGGCAACCGCCACGGCTTCCTCGCCTTCAGCGAGATTCACCCCGATTACTATCGCATTCCGGTCGGCGACCGAGCGCCGCTTCCGGACGAGCGCCCAGAGCGTGGCGGAGAGCGCGGCAGGCGCCGAGAGCATCGGCGTGGCGAGGCCGTCCATCGTCACGGCGAGCGCGCCGCGGGCGAGGGCGACCAGCACGGCTTCCATGAAGCGGGCGCCGACGATGCCCCGGCCGGTAGTATCTCGGTGGATGATGCGCACGACGATGATGTACACAGCAATGATGTGCACGACGGCGATGCGCACGGCGATGACGCGAGCGATACCGGTCATGCTGCGGACGCGATCCCGCTGGAGGCGATCCCCGGCGACTCTGTCAATGCACTGACCGCGGCCGACATGTCGGCCGGGGACGCGCCGGCGGGCGAGACGGTCGCCGCCGAGGCCGCCCCATCCGACCCCCTCTCCCCTGCCGATCTGCCCTTCGAGGATCCCGGCGATCGCGATTATGCCCGGGCGGAGCGCAGCACGGCCGATACGCAAAGCGCCCTGCCGGCGGAATTCGAAAGCACCGACGCCCCGGCCGAGACGGGCTCCGACCCCGAAATTGGTGCCGCCGGCGAGGCATCCGGCTTCGCGCCGCACTCCGAGCCACACCCGGAATCGCACATCGAGTCGCGCGTCGCCGAATCGCCGGCGGCCGAGACGGTCGAAACGGTCGGCGGCGACGAATTCGAGGAGGCGGCTCGCCAGCGCTCGCGCTCGCTGCGCCACTACAAGATCCAGGAGGTCGTCAAACGCCGGCAGATCATGCTGGTGCAGGTGACCAAGGAGGAGCGCGGCAACAAGGGCGCGGCGCTCACCACTTATCTCTCGCTCGCCGGGCGCTACTGCGTGCTGATGCCCAATACGGGCCGTGGCGGGGGCGTGTCGCGCAAGATCACCAGCACCACCGACCGACGGCGCCTCAAGGAACTCCTCGACGAGCTCGAGCTGCCCGAAGGCATGGGCGTCATCGTTCGTACCGCCGGCAGCGAGCGCTCAAAGGCCGAGATCAAGCGCGATCTCGAATACCTCTTGCGTCTGTGGGACGAGATCCGCAGCCTCACGCTGCAATCGACGGCCCCGGCCCTCATCTACGAAGAGGGCAATCTCATCAAGCGCTCGATCCGCGACCTCTACGCGCGCGACATCGACGAGGTGCTGGTCGACGGCGAGGAAGGCTACAAGACGGCAAAGGCGTTCATGAAAATGCTGATGCCGAGCCACGCCAAGCGGGTGCAACCTTATCGCGACCCCATCCCGCTATTCCATCGCTTCCAGGTCGAGGGGCAGATCGACCTCATCCACTCGCCCGTCGTACAGCTGCGCTCGGGCGGTTACATCGTCATAAATCCAACGGAGGCGCTGGTCGCCATCGACGTCAATTCGGGCCGCTCGACAAAAGAGCGGAACATCGAGGAGACGGCGCTGCGCACCAACCTGGAGGCGGCCGAGGAGGTCGCCCGCCAGCTGCGCCTGCGCGATCTCGCCGGCCTTATCGTCATCGATTTCATCGACATGGACGAGCACCGCAACCAGGCGTCGGTCGAACGCCGGCTGAAAGAGGGCATGAAATTCGACCGGGCGCGCATCCAGCTCGGCCGCATCAGCCCGTTCGGCCTGCTCGAATTGTCGCGCCAGCGCCTGCGGCCGTCGCTCGTCGAGGCATCGACGCAACCCTGCCCGCATTGCGCCGGCACCGGCCATATCCGCTCGACCGAATCGACGGCGCTTCACGTCCTGCGCGCCATCGAGGAGGAGGGCATCCGCCGGCGTTCCGCTGAAATCTGCATCTATGTGCCGACGGCGGTGGCGCTTTACGTTCTCAATCAGAAGCGCGAGATGCTGGGACAGATCGAGACGCGGTACGGCTTCCGCGTCACTGTGGCGCATGACGACACGCTGATCCCGCCCGCCTTCCGTCTCGAACGCTTGCGCAACCTGACGGCGGCGGAGGCGGCGTCGATCCCCGCGGCGATCGTCCAGCTCCCGCCGCCCATCGAGGACGACGACGAGGAGATCGACGAGAGCGAAGAATCGGCGCAACCGGCGACGTCCGACAATGCCGACAGCAAGCAAGCCGACGCGGGACGCGGCGAGGAGGGCAGCGAGGACGAGCACGGGCGCCGTCGCCGGCGCCGCCGCCGTCGCCGGCGCCCCGGCGACGAGCACGAAGCCGGGCATGCCCATCACGCGCAAGACGGGCATCATGACGGCGGCAAGCCTGCGGATGTCCCGGCCGAGAACGATGATCGGCCGGACCTCGGCGGCGACGCATCCGGACCGGCCCGCCATATCCATGCCGCTGATACCGTGGTCGAGCAGCCGGCCGGCGAGCACGGCGATGAGGACTTTCCGCCGGTATCCGGACCTGCCGGGGAAGGCGATAATTCCGGCCGCAAACGGCGCCGGCGCGGCAAGCGCGGCGGCCGACGCCGGGGCCGCGGCGAGGGTGCCGGCCGTCCCTCAGGCGGCGCCACGGACGACTTCGCGCCCGACGAAGGCGCATCGATCGCCGCGGCGGAGCGCATCGAAATCGTGCATCAACCCCTCGGCAGCGACGCCGGGCGGCAGGGCATCGAAACAGCCTTCGCCGCCGGACCGCTCCAGGTGAACGAAGAAACGATGGACACCGCCGAGGCACCGGTCATGGATGCCGGCGAAGCGATGCGCGAATCGGCACCGCCGCCCTTCCCGGCGGCAAGCGAGTCCACGAGACCACAAGACGCGCCGCCACATGACACGGCGCGAGCCGAAGAGAGCGCCGAGCCCGCGGCGACGACCGCGTCGACGATACCCGATGCGAAAATCGTCACCGAGAAGCCGGCCAATCCGAAACGCGGTTGGTGGCAGCGGCTGATCGACTCCTGAACCGGCGAACGCGAGCGGACGGGGACGCTAGTCCCGTCCGCCGCGCCAAGCTCTAAGTCGGCGCGCCGCCTCGGCGACAGTCGCCGTCGAGCCGGCGAAGGAGATGCGCAAGGCCGCATGGCCGCGCGCCCGATCGAAATCGGTGCCGGGCGTACAGGCAACACCGGTTTCGGCGAGCATGCGCTGGCAGAAATCGACGCTGTCATTGGTCAAGCCGGCAATATCGGCATAGAGATAGAAGGCGCCGTCCGCCGGCGCGAGCCGGCCGAACCCGGCCGCCGGCAGCTCGGCAAGCAGCAATTCGCGGTTCGCGGCATAGCGCGCCAGGTTGCCGCGCAGCTCGTCATGGCAGTCGAACGCGGCGAGCGCGGCGTGCTGCGACAGCGTCGGCGGCGAGATGAAGAAGTTCTGCGCCAGGCATTCGACGGCACGCAGGAGCGCGGGCGGCACCACCATCCAGCCGAGCCGCCAACCCGTCATCGAGAAATACTTCGAGAAGCTGTTGACGACGATCGCATCGTCGCTCACGGCGGCCGCGGTCACCGCCACGATGCCGCCATAGCTCAGCCCATGATATATCTCGTCTGAAACCAGACGAATGCCCGACCGGGTGCAATAACGCGCCAGCGCGACGATCTCCTCGCGCGCCAACATGGTGCCGGTCGGGTTTGCCGGACTGGCGATGATCAGCCCCTGAATTGGCTCGCCGCGCGGACCGGCCGCCCCCTCCAGCAAGGCGATCGAGGCCTGGTAGCGTTCCGCCGGACCGGATGGCAGCTCGACCGGCACGAGTCCGAGCGCGGTCAGGATATTGCGGTAGGCGGGATAGCTCGGCGAGGCAAGCGCGACGTGATCGCCCGGCTCGAAGGCGGCGAGGAAGGCGAGCAGGAAGGCGCCCGACGACCCGGTCGTCAGCACGATCCGCGCCGGGTCGACGGCGCAATCGTAGAAATCGCGATAGTGCTGCGCGATGCGCCGGCGCAGGGCCGGCACGCCGAACGCCTCGGTATAGCCGATCGTATCGCCGCACAACGCCGCCTGCGCGGCCGCGATGACCTTGGCCGGCGCCGCCGTCGACGGCTGACCGACTTCGAGATGCAGCACGTCGGCGCCGGTCGCGGCACGATCGTTCGCCGCGCGCATGACATCCATCACGATGAAGGGCGGTATCTCGCCGCGCCGTGAAACCTTGAGGACCATGACCGGCGGACGCTCCTATCGCTTGCGCTCCGCCAGCGCGGTCAGGCCGGCGCCGCGCGGATCGGCTTGCACCGCGCATTCCTGGTCATTGCCGGGCAGGCCGCTCACACAGGCGAAACCGTTCACCGCGCCCAGCTTGGCTGTCTCGGTGGTCGCTCGCTGGCCGAGCGGCAGTCCGGGCTCGGCGAGGATCTCGCCAGGGGCGGCGGCATAGACGCGGGGCGTCAACATCGCCTGGTCGAGCGTGAGCGGCGAGGCGAGCGCGTTGAGCGCCGTTTCGACCATGACCTGTGCGCCGCTGCGATCGCCGCCCGAGGCGAAGGCGCCGAGCAGCTTGCGCACATTGTCGTTGGTGACGAGCAGAGCGGCGCCGGACAGGCCGTCCGACCTCGGCCCCGGAACGGGCAGGCTCGCCAGGATCCCAGTATTGCCGATCAACCGCCCCGCTCCGAAGAAGCGGCCCATGGTGAGCGTGCAGGCGATGGCCGCACCGCGATAGTCGACGACGACGAAGCCGGTCGCCGCGTCGCCGCCTAGCGCCGACGGGCTGCCGGCCGCCGGGCTGGCCGGGGGCAGCAGGCTGGCCGACTTGTCGGCGATGGCGACCGCGCGCTGGACGACGTTGGCGGCGCCGCCGCCGTCGCCAGACATGCGATCGAAAAGGCGACTGACGAAATTGCTGCCGGCCGGCGCGTCGTTAATCCCCCGCCACAGCTTCTCGGCAAAGTCGCCGCCCGGCGTCGGCGAGAAATAGGCGACGTTGTTGCCAAACGGAACGCCGACGGGATCCTGCCATTTCGGCGCCACGTCGCGGAGGGCGGCGGCATCGATCTCGCCGCCGCTGCCGGCGACATAGTCCTTCGCCAGCCGCCCGATATACATGTCGCCGGCCCCGCGCGTGCGCAGCGCCGCCAGGCTGTTCGCCAGCTCGCCCTGCGGCAACACGTCGCCCTCGGCGAGCGGCTTGCCGTTCGGTCCGGTGATCTCGGCGCGCGCAGCGGCGATGTCGTTCACGAAGGCACGCGACACCGGCACACCGAAGCGCGCCATGTTTTCCGCCCCGGCGACGATCTGCTCCCAGTGCAGCTTGCCGTATTTCGCATGGATCGCATAAAGGCCGCGCGCCAGGGCCGGCAAGCCGAGCGCACCGCCTTCCTTGCCGGCGCCCGGCAGGAATTCGATCGACTGGGTCGGCACCGGGTCATTGCGGTGATTGGGGCCGAAGATCCCGCCCTGCCCGCCGAAGAGCGGCTGATCCTCGGTCGGGTCACGGCCGCCGCGGATGAGGCAGGCACCGCCGCCACCGAGACTGGCGCGCGAAGGCAGCGTGACGGTCAGCGTCAAGGCGAGCGCGACGCCGGCGTCGGCGACGGTGCCGCCTTGCGCCAGAATATCCTGCGCGGCCTTGACGGCGCGCGGCTCGTCCGCCGCGGCGTAGCCGGCGAGGCGGACTTGCGGCGTATAGACCTTCGGCAGCGTCGATTGGGCGCCGCAGGCGGCCAGGGCCAGGGCGAGGAGCGACACGGCGCATTGACGAGCGCGCCTGCGATGACCAATTGTAGGCCGAAATGCGGGGATGCGTTTGCTGATATCCAACATTCTTCGCCGGGCCCTCTGCGCTCTGACGATCTTCGGTCTGGTGGCGCCGCGCACGGCTTCTGCCCAGCAGTCGATCAACTTTATCCGCGATGCGGAGATCGAAAGTACCATTCGGCAGTTCGTGTCGCCAGTTTTCACGGCGGCCGGGCTCGACGCGTCGGCGATCCGCATTTATCTCGTCAACGACCCGCGCCTCAACGCCTTCGTCGCCGGCGGGCAGAACCTCTTTCTCAATACCGGCCTGCTGATGCGCAGCCAGAGCCCCAACCAGGTGGTCGGCGTGGCGGCGCACGAGACCGGTCATATCGCCGGCGGGCATCTCGCGCGCACCCAGGAGGCGCTGCGCAACGCCACGATCCAGAGCATCATCGCCATGGTGCTCGGCGCCGCCGCCTCCGCGGCGGCCGGCGGCCAGGGCGCCGGCGGCGTGCTCGCCGGCGGTGCCGGCGTCGGCGAACGTTCGATCCTGCAATATTCGGTCGAGCAGGAGGCCAAGGCCGATCAGGCTGGGCTGCGCTTTCTCGACGCCACCGGTCAATCGGCCAAGGGCCTGCTGCAGTTCTTCCGCATCCTGGAGGGCGAGGAGCTGCTGTCCGCCACCCGCCAGGATCCCTATCTGCGCACCCATCCCCTGACCCGCCAACGCATCGAATACGTGCAGGAGCACGTCGATCACTCGCGCTTCAGCGACGTGCCGGACAAGCCTGAATTCATCGAAATGCACAAGCGGATGGTTGCCAAGCTGAACGGCTTCCTCAATCCGCCGGCGCAGACGCTGGCGAAATACAAGGAGAGCGACAGTTCCGTGGCGGCGCGCTATGCCCGCGCGGTGGCCTATTACCGTATTCCCGATATGGCGAAGGCGCTGCCGGCCATCGACAGCCTGATCGCGCAGGAGCCGAAGAACCCCTATTTCCACGAGCTCAAGGGGCAAATGCTGTTCGAGAACGGTAAGGTCGCCGAGGCGATCGCGCCGTACGAGGAGGCGGTCCGGCTGCAGCCCGATTCCGCGCTGCTGCGCGTCGAGCTCGGTCAGGTGCAGATCGAGTCCGGCGATCCCGCGTTGAATAGGCGAGCCCTGTCCAATTTAAGCGAGGGAGTCCGCATCGAGCCGGACAACAGCATGGGCTGGCATTTTCTCGCCATCGCCTATGGTCATGAGAACGACATCGGCATGTCGGCCCTCGCCCTCGCCGAGGAGGCGCAAATCGTCGGCGACAAGAAGCTGGCGGTTCAGCAGGCGACGCGCGCCACCCAGCTCCTCAAGGCGGGAACGCCGGCGCGGCTGCGCGCGGAGGATCTCAAGCGCCTCGCGAACCGAACGGACTGATCTGCGCGGGCCGGCGGGGATTAATCTTCACCTTTATGCGATAACGTCGCGCAGCGATTGCCGGGGCGGCGTTCTTGCCACATCATCCGCCGGCGCCGCCACGCCCGCACTCTTGCAAGAAAGCTCGCCATGCCGCGCCGGTCGTTGATCTCCCTGCTGACGGTCTTCGCAGTCCTCGCCGCTATACCGTCGGCGCGCGCCGCCGATGCCGTCACGCCGGCGCAGAAGAGCGCCGTCGAGCAGATCATCCACGACTACATCCTGCAGCACCCGGAGCTGCTCGTCGAAGCGCTGCAGTCGGCAGAGGAGAAGATGAAGGCGCAGGCGGCGGAGCGCGGACGCGCCGCCCTCGTCGATAAGCGCCAAGAGATTTTCGACGACCCGACGGCGCCGGTCGCCGGCAATCCCAAGGGCGACGTCACCATCGTCGAGTTCTTCGACTACCGCTGTCCCTATTGCAAGCAGGTCGAGCCGGCGCTCGAGGCCCTGCTCAAGGAAGACCGCCAGCTCCGCATCATCTACAAGGAGCTGCCGATCCTCGGCAAGGATTCGGTCTATGCGACGCGAGTGGCGCTCGCCGCGCGCAAGCAAGGCAAATACGACAAGTTCCACACCGCGATGATGGCGGCAAAGGGACAGATCGACGAGAAGACCATCCTGCAAGTCGCCGCCGCCGCCGGGCTCGATGTCGAGCGCGTGAAGAGCGACATGCAGGCCGCCGACATCGAGAAAATCATCAAGCGCAACTACGATCTCGCCCAGGCGCTCGAGGTCCACGGCACGCCCGCCTTCATCATCGGCGACGAAATGGTGTCGGGCGCCATAGACATCGCGACGATGAAGGAGAAAATCGCCGCCGCGCGCAAGGCGGGCTAAGCTATTCGGCGTCCGGCTGCTTCTCGGGCCGCGCCCGCTCGAAGGCGTCGTTCTTCATGCAGGCGGCAAAGATCCGGCTGATCGTCGGATACGGCGTCATCTCGAGCTTGTAGCGGCGGGCGTTGAAGACCTGCGGGACCAAACAGATGTCGGCGAGGCCGGGCGTGTCGCCGTGGCAGAAGGCGCCGGTCTGTCCGTCCTCGGCGAGAAGCCGCTCGAGCGCCATGAAACCCTTTTCGATCCAATGATTGAACCAGCGCCCGATCGTCGCCTCGTCGTGGCCGAGCGGATCGGCGAGATAGCGCAGGACGCGCAGATTATCGATCGGATGGATGTCGCAGGCGACGAGTTGGGCAAGCGCGCGCACCCGCGCCCGGTCGCCGGGATGGCCGGGCAGCAGCGCCGGCTCGGGATGCGTCTCGTCGAGGTATTCGATGATGGCCAGGGATTGCGTGAAAATCTGCCCGTCCTCGTCGAGCGCCGGAACGAGACCCTGCGGGTTGAGCGCAAGATAGGCCGGCGCGCTCTGATCGTTGCGGCGCAGATGGATGAAGGCGCGCTCGGCGGAGAGACGCTTCAGATTGAGCGCGATGCGGACGCGGAACGCGGCCGACGAGCGGTGGTAGTCGTAGAGCTTCATGGCGCCGTCGCCTCTTGCTGGAGGAGAGGCAGCTTAGAGTGCGCGACGGACCGTCACAACCGGCGACGCGTCAAAGAAGCCGTTCCATCAGGATGACGTCGACCCAGTTGCCGTCGAGCATGCCCTGCTCGCGATAGATGCCGACGGTGCGGAAGCCGCAGCGCGCATAGAGGGCGCCGCCGGCCTCGTTATGGGGAAATGCCGCCAGCACCAGCTTGTGATAGCCGAGCGCGCGCGCCTCGCCGATGAGCGCCTCGAGAAGCCTGCGACCGATACCGCCGCCGCGCGCGCCGCGCTCGACATAGAGCGAGAAATCGCCGACATGATCATAGCAGGCGCGCGGGTTGAACGCGTTGAGGCTGGCCCAGCCGACGACGGCGCCGCCGCGCTCGGCGACGAGGACCGGGTGGCGCGATCCACGCCCTTCCAGCCAAACGCGGCGCTCGTCGGGCGTGCGCAGCGTCGTTTCGAGCGTCGCCTGGCGGTCCTCGATGCCTTGGTTGTAGATGCAGCAGAGCGCATCGGCATCGCCGGCGACCGCCGGCCGGAGTGTGAGCGTGTCCTTCGAGATCATCGTGGCGTCCCCTGCGATTCTTTTGGCAGAAACCATGCGCACAGCGCCGCGACGACGCCGCCGATGCCGAGCAGGACGAAGGCCCAGCCCCAGCGCGTCGGCGGCATGCCCGGCGGATTGGTGAGGTCGAGCACCATGCCGAAAGCGAGCGGTGCGACCGCCCCGGCGCCAAAGCCGAGGACCGAGCGGACGGCCAGGGCGCGGCCGAGGCGTCCCGGCGCCACCGCCTCGGTCATCGCCGTCGACAGGACCGGCGAATCGCCGAAGGCGCTGAAGCCGTAGACCGCAGCGAACAGCGCGATGACGGCGAGCGGCAGGCCAATGGTCCAACCGAAGGCGAAGGAGCAGGCGGCGCCTATGGCAGCGACGACGGCGAGGATGCGACGGCGGCCGAGCCGGTCGGAGGCCCGTCCCATCGTCAGCGCCGCGGTAAAGCCGGAAAGATGGAGAAGGCCGGCGAGCCAGGCCCCGGCAATCGATGCCGCGGCCCCGCTCATCGCCGTTGCCGTCGCGGCAGCGGTGACGAAAGCCGGCGCCCAGGCGGACATGCCGAGAAGCTCCCAGCTATGCCCGATATAGCCGATATTGAGCAGCACGACACTGCGATCGCGGCGGCGCGGAACGTCGTCGCGCGGCGCCGTCGGCGGCGAGAGCGCCGCCGGCATGGCCGTCGTCGCGCCACCGCAGAAGGCGCTTAGGGTGAAGAGGATGGCGCCCAGCGCCGGCCCAACGGCACAGCTCAGGAACGCCGCTTGGTAGCCCGCCGTTGCCAGCGCCGTTCCCGAGACCGCGAGCGAGCCGACATAGCCGAGCGAGGAACTCGCCAGCAGCCAGCCGATCGCGGCGCCGCGGCGCGCGACCTCATAGCGCCCCGCGATGAGCATGATCGTCGGCGTGTAGGTGCCGGCCTGGCTGAGGCCGACCAGGGCGAAGAGGAGGACGGCGGTATCGTGCGAGCGGGCGAAGAGCGCGAAACCGAGCGCGGCGGCGGCGCCCAGCCAAGCGGAAGCGAGGAGGATGCGGCGCGCGCTGAAGTGATCGGCGAGCCACGAGGCGAGCGGCAGCGCCACCGCGTTTGCCGCGTTGAAGGCGGTCTGCACCGTTCCGGCGGTGGTCGCGCTCATGTCCCACGGCCCCATCAGCGTCGGGATGCTCGCGGCATAGCTCATGCTGATGAGCATGGTGCCGAAGCGGCCGAAGCAGATGAGGGCGAGCCAGGCGGACGGGCGAGCGCGAAGAGCGGCCAGGAACATGACGGAAGCTTGCCGCTATCGGTTGGATAAGAGAAATCAATTGATTTCATCGAAACCAGAAGCAAAACTTTTACATGCGGAATCTCAATCTCGATCAGATCGAGGCGCTGCGCGAGGTCGTGGCGCTTGGCAGCTTCTCGGCCGCCGCGCAGCGGCTCAACCTCACCCAGCCGGCGATCAGCCTGCAGATAAAGCAGCTCGAGGCGCGGCTCGGCGTGCGCCTGGTCGAGCGCGTCGGCAAGCGCGCCTTCGCCACTGCCGCCGGCAGCGATCTCCTCGCCCATGGCCGCCGGCTGTTCGACGAAGCGGCCGCCGCCCTGGCGACGGCGCGGCGGCATCGCGGCGGCATCGCCGGGCGCGTCCGCATCGGCGCCGGCGCCACCGCCTGCATCTACATCCTGCCGGCCGCCCTGCGCGAGCTGACCGTCAACTACCCCGACCTTGAGATCACCGTGACGACGGGAAACTCCGACGACATCGTCCGCGCCGTCGATGACAACGCGCTCGATCTTGCGCTGGTAACGATGCCGGTGCGCGGCGAGCGCATCGCCGTCACGCCGCTGCTCGACGAGCCGCTGGTCGCCGTCCTGCCGCCGGCGAGCGCGGCGCCGGCGCGGCTCGGCCCCGCCGATTTCGCCGGCCTGCCGCTCATCCTCTACGAGCGCGGCGGCACGACGGGCCGGATCATCGAGGCGTGGTTCGCGCGCGCCGGCATCGCGGCAAAGCCGGTGATGGAACTCGGCAGCGCCGAGGCGATCAAGCGTCTCGTCGGCGTCGGGCTGGGCCGCTCCATCCTTCCCGAGATCAGCGTGCGCGCCGAGGCGGCATCGGGCGAGCTCGTCGTTCGCCGGCTGGCCCCCGCCCTCATCCGCACGCTCGGCCTCGTCCAGCGCCGCGACAAGCCGACGGAGCCCTATCTCGACGTGACGCTGGCGGCGATCAGGCGCTGCGGCGCCGGGGAATGAGGCGGTGAATTCAGCCCGCCGGCGCGTATTTCACCACCTTCTGCTCGATGGCGCCGAAGATCGACGAGCCGGCGGCGTCGAGCATCTCGATACGCACGCGGTCGCCGAATTTGAGGAACGGCGTCGTCGGCTTGCCATCGGCGATCGTCTCGATCATGCGGCGCTCGGCGAGGCAGGACGAGCCGGCATCGGGATCATGGTTCGATACCGTGCCCGAGCCGATGATCGTCCCGGCTTCCAGCGCACGCGTGCGCGCCGCATGGGCGATCAGGGTCGGAAAATCGAAATTCATGTCCGTGCCGGCATTCGGCCGACCGAGCAGCTTGTCGTTGAGATGGCTGACAAGCGGGAGGTGAACGGTGCGCCCGTCCCAGGCCGCGCCGAGCTCGTCCGGCGTTGCCGCGACCGGAGAGAAGGCCGTCGCCGGCTTGGCCTGGAAGAAGCCGAAGCCCTTGGCGAGCTCGCCCGGGATGAGGTTGCGCAGGCTGACGTCGTTGACCAGCATGACGAGCTTGATGTGCCCCGCCGCCTCGTCCGCGCCCGTTCCCATGGCCACGTCGTCGGTGACGACCGCGACCTCGGCCTCGAGATCGATGCCCCAGGCCTCGTCGGCCGCGAGGATGTCGTCGCGCGGTCCGATGAAGCTGTCCGAGCCGCCCTGATACATCAGCGGATCGCCGTAGAGACTTTGCGGCATCTCGGCCTTGCGCGCCTTGCGAACGAGCTCGGCGTGATGGAGATAGGCGGAGCCGTCGACCCATTGATAGGCGCGCGGTAGCGGCGACGCGGCGGCAGCGGGATCGAAGGAGACGGCCTCCTTCGCCTCTCCCGCGGCGAGCCGTTCCGACACCGCCGCGAGGCGCGGGGCGCAGCGCGCCCAGTCGTCGAGCGCCGCCTGCAGCGTGCGCGCGATGTCCGGCACGGCGACGGCGCGCTGGAGATCGCGGTCGACGACGACGAGCGTGCCGTCCCGGCCGCCGGCCTTGAGACTGGCGAGCTTCACGACTTGTCTCCCGGTATCCGCCAGCTCTCGGCATAGCCGGCGAACTCGACCCCCTCGGGCAGCGCCGCGATGTCGAGCGCGTCGCGCGCATCGACCATCAACGCCACCTCGTCGGTCTCGCCCTTCTTCGGCGTCAGCATGCCCTGCAGCGCCTTCGGGTGCGGCCCGTGGGTGAAGCCGCAGGGATGCAGGGTCACCATTCCGGGATGGATGTTGTCGCGCGAGAAGAAATTGCCGCGGTGATAGAAGATCACCTCGTCGAAATCGTCGTTGTTGTGGAAGAACGGCACCTTGAGCGCGCCGGGATCGCTCTCGAACGGACGCGGCACGAAAGTGCAGACGACGAAGCGGCCCGCCAGGAACGTCGTGTGCACGGAGGGCGGCAGGTGATAGCGATGGCTCATCACCGGCCGCAGATCCCGCCAGTTGATGCGCACCGGTGCGAGATCGCCCTTCCAGCCGACCGCGTCGAGCGGATTGAATGGATAGGTCACCGTCGAGAGATCGTTGCGCCGCTTGACGTCGACGCGCCATGGCCCGTCGACCTGCTGCTGCGCCATAAACGCCGCGTCGAGCGCCGGCACGTCGAGCATGGCGGGGTCGAAGATGGCATGGGCGCCGAGCATGCCCTTGTCGGGCAGGCGGTAGCTGTCGTTGGTCGCCTCGATGAGAATGGCGGTGACGGGTCCGTCGCACTCGATGCGCCACATCGTGCCGCGCGGCAGCACGATGTAGTCGCCATCGCGGAAACGCAGATGGCCGAAATCGCAAAAGAGGCTGCCGGCGCCCTCGTGGACAAAGATCAGCTCGTCGCCGTCGCCGTTGCGCACCAGGCGATCCATGCGCCCTTCGGTGCGCCATTGCCGGAACCGCAGATGGGCGTTCGAGAGGATCGCATCGGCCTCCCATGGCGAGGCGGCGACCGCGTTGATCGCCGCAAGATCGAAGGCGCGCGGGCGCAGCGGCCCCTCCCAGCTCGTCCAGCCGGTCGGCGGATGACGGTGGTAGAACTGCGTCGAAGGGCCGAAGAAACCCTCCTTCCCCATCTCGCGCTCGAAAGTGCCCTGGGGGAGATCGGCATGCGCCTGACGCGAGGCGGTGCCCTCGACGCGTGGGAAGCTGATCCAGTTCTTCATCGTCTCATTCCTTCAACACGCCGCGGCGGATCTGGTCGAGTTCGATCGATTCGAAGAGCGCCTGGAAATTGCCTTCGCCGAAACCCTCATTGCCTTTGCGCTGGATGATCTCGAAGAAGATCGGGCCGATCACCGTCTGGGTGAATATCTGCAGCAGCAGGCCCCCGCCTTCGGTCGGCGCGCCGTCGACGAGGATGCGGCCCTGCGCCAGACGCGCGAGATCCTCGCCGTGCCCGGGCAGGCGCGCATCGACCGATTCGTAATAGGTGTCGGGCACGGTCTGGAACGGCACGCGCCTACCCCGCAACGCGGCGACGGTCGCGAAGATATCGGCGGTGCCGAGCGCGATGTGCTGGATGCCTTCGCCGCGATAGGCTTCGAGGTACTCGGCGATCTGCGATTTGTCGTCGGCGCTTTCGTTGATCGGAATGCGGATCTTGCCGCACGGGCTGGTCATCGCCTTGGAGCGCAGCCCGGTCAGCTTGCCCTCGATGTCGAAATAACGGATCTCGCGGAAGCCGAAGAGCTTCTCGTAGAAATCCGCCCATTGGGTCATGCGGCCGCGGTGAACGTTATGCGTCAGATGGTCGATCGTCGCGAGCCCGACGCCTTGCGGTTGCTGATCGGCGCCCGGGATCGGCAGGAAGTCGACGTCGTAGATCGAGCGCTCGCCGTAACGGTCGACGAGATAGATGACGCTGCCGCCGATGCCCTCGATCGCCGGGATGTTGAGCTCCATCGGCCCGACCTTGGAATGGACCGGGCGCGCGCCGAGCTCGATCGCGCGCTTATACGCCTTGGCGGCATCGCGCACGCGGAACGCCATGGCGCAGACCGATGGACCGTGGATGCGGGCGAACGCCTGGGCGAAGCTGTCCGGCTCGGCGTCGAGGACGAAATTGACATCGCCCTGGCGGTAGAGCGTCACGTCCTTGGAGCGGTGTCGGGCTATCGCGATAAAAC
>Ga0070679_100002893_pt1 | contig 15597 bp, 12 predicted proteins | sample KBSC63BmetaG_FD_65652 | JGI IMG/M metagenome (GOLD analysis project Ga0070679, IMG submission 65652) | Corn rhizosphere microbial communities from Kellogg Biological Station, Michigan, USA - KBS C6-3B metaG | ecosystem: Host-associated > Plants > Roots > Rhizosphere | place: USA: Michigan... | reverse complement strand
GCGCGATAGAGGTCGTACGTCGTGCCGGCCGCGTTCTTCCCCGGCAGGTTCAAGGTGTGCCCGGAGCCGTCGACGGCAGTGAGACCGGCGACGCGTTTCACCCTGACGTCGTAGGTGCCGTCGCTGTTTCGTCCGTCCTTCGTGATCTGCACCTTGATCGTGCCGGACGTCGTCGACATCGCCGGGCTGTTGTAGTACCAAGCAAGGATCTGCTGATAGCTCTTGCCGGAGATCGCGCCGCCGTAGGCACCCCACTGGGACATGCCGTGGCCGTGTCCGAAGCCGTGGCCGGACAGGTGTAGTACGCCGTCGGCGGGACGGTAGTAGCTGACCGCTGCGGCCTGCGCCGCGCCGAGACCGAGCGTCGGCACAGCCACCGACGCCCCCATGACAACTGCGGCTGCGGCGGCCGTGCAGACCAGTCGCCGACGCATCACGCGAGCCGGATCGTCGCGATGCCGGAGGGATGCCCGTGCAGCCGCGCAACGACGTTGATCGAGCGGCGGACGCGGACGTGCGCGACCCAGTAGCCGCTCGAACTCGGCACGGCGCTGGCGATCGCGCTGCCCCACTTCGTCGTGCCGAGCGCTCGCCTGTAGATGTAGACGCGCTGGCCCGGGACCGCGTAGCCATAGACGGCGACGCGCGCACCACGCTTCGCGGAGTGCGGTGCGCGCAGCGTCGGGTGCACGTAGACGTTGCCCGTGACGGCGCCGGTGAGGGTCGTGATCCGCCAGGCGCTGTCCCGGACGAGCACGAACGACGGGCCGAACGTGCCTGTGCCCGCCGCCGCGGTCGCCGTCGCGACCCGCGTCCAGGTGCCGCCTGACACGGGGCGGGTGTAGAGCCGAACGGTGTCGCCCGGAACCGCCGTGCCGCGCACGCTGACGGTGTGGCGGTAGGTGCTGGTGCTCGCGGCGCTCGCCGTCGGGGCGAACAGCGGGTTGGCGGTGACGCTGCCCGACTTGGTCGCCCACGTCGTGCCGCCGCCGGTCGCGGTTACGCGCCAGGCGACCGAGGTCGCGCTCGTCGCCGCAGGCAGCAGCGCCCTCACGGTGTAGCCGCCGGTGTTGGTCGCGTGCACGGTCGACGCGACCGTCCACGCGCCACCTGCCGGCCGCAGCGACAGCTGCACCGACAGCGGCGCGCCGCCGGCGTTGCCTGTCACCGCGAACGCGCGCTGGGCATAACCCGACGTGGGTGCGGCCGCCGTGACGGCGGCGACCGGGTAGGTGGTCAGAGCCGGTGCAGCGAGGGTCGGATCGGGGCCCTTGTCGCCGACCCGCTGCAGCGACACCGTCGTGGCCGCGGCTGGCGTCACGGATACACCGTTCCACGTGCCGTCCGCTTTGACGGGAACCGGCGCGCCGACGACGGGCGTTCCACCCGCCGCGGTTGTCACCGGCACCACCTGGCTGCCCGGCAGCCCCTTACCGGCGAAGGACACCGCCTGGCCCTTGGCGACGAACAGCTGGTGGTCGTCGGGCACCGTCGGTGTAGTCACAGTGGGCGCGACCCGCGTCGTCGACGTGGCAGTCGTGTAGGGGAAGCCGTGCATGGTCGCCGACCAGCTGTAGTCGCCGTCGGCGGTGAACTTCGTCGACCACGTGCCGTCGCTCGCGTAGGTGACCGGCGGCGCCGTCGTGGTCTTGTCCGCGAGCTTCGTGAGCGTCACGTCGACGGCGCTCCCCACGCCGGACAGCGTCACCGGTGCGCCGTACGACGCGGTCGCGGGACCCGTGATGGTGATCGGTGGCGTCACCGTGACGGTGGTGCTGTAGGGATGCGCGGTCGACCCCGCGCTGTTCGCACCTGTCAGCGTCAGCTTGTAGGTGCCGGGAGGTGCCGGCGTGCCGTCGAGCCCGGTGAGATCCCACGCCGCCGTCAACGGGGTCGAGTGCGTCGCTGATCCGGTGAGGGTCTTGACCGTAGCCCCGAGCGAGTCGGTCACCGTGAGCGTCCACGACTGGTCACCGAGCACACCGGACTTCACCTGGAACGCCGCACCCGAGGTGAGCATCTTGACCGACCGTGGGGACACCGAAGGCGCGACGAAGCCCGCGCCGATCAGCGCGGTTGTCGCCGTACGGATGGATGACAGCTTGGAGTAGGCCGCGCTGCCCGGGCAGGTGGTGTAGTCGGCGTCGCGGTGACCGGAGATGACGTTGAACGTGTGCGTCGTGCCGGCGGCGTACCTCGATCCCGAGAAAGACGCCGCCTTCATCGAGGTCGTGGCGCGTGGGTCGAGGTAGTAGGTGCCGAGCTTCCAGGCGAACAGCTTCTCGACCGCCGCAAGCATTGCGGACGAAGGTGATGTCGACGTGTAGTTGCCGATGAGCGAGGTGCCGAACGAGTTGGTGTTGAACCCACCCGTGTGCGCGCCGATGACGGCCTTGGTGATGCCGCCGTAGCGGCCCTCCCAGATGCGGCCGAAGCGGTCGACGAGGAAGTTGTAGCCGACGTCGCACCAGCCGTTCGACTTCACGTGGTAGGCGTAGATCGACCGGATGATCGACGGCACCTGGCTCGCGGAGTAGCCGTTGACGCCGTCGGTGTGGTGGATGAAGCCCATCTTGATCGTCGACGAGTAGTCCGGTCCCTTGGGGCAGGCGCTCTTGCGCAGGCTCTCGTCGGCGCCCCACTGGGCGCGTGTGTAGATCGTGGGCTGGGCCTGGTCGGCGTAGGCGACGCCGCCGAGCGGCTGTGCCGGTCCGGGCGAGGCGTCGCCGCCGCTGGTGCCACCGTCGACGAGTACGACGTGCATGTCCGCGGGCGCCGGCGCAGCGTGCCCGCCGGCGTCGACGACGCGCGCCTGCACGCCGTCGGCCTTGCCGACCCACACCGGGTCGCTGTCCGCAGTTCCGAGCCGCGCCGCCCGCTGGGCATCGGGGCTGCCCGCGTCCGGCGCCTCGTCGGGCGTTCCCAGGGTGGTCCAGGACGACCACGTGCCGTGGGCGCGGGTGCGCAGCTCGATGTGGGTCCCGGTTGTCAGCGTCCCGCGACGCCAGCTCACGCCCGCGAGCGTGAACGGCTTCGTGGCCCGGGGGCCGGTGTCGGCAACGACACCGCGGGTGGACGGAAGTGGGCTGACGGCAACCTCCGCCACCCGCGGTGAGACCGGGTGGGGCGAGACGGTCGGCGGGGTCAGGACGGGGACGACAACGAATATCGGGGAGGCAACAGCCACGCCGAGGAACGAGAAAAGGCGACGCAAGGGGAACTCCGGTGGGCGGCCGAACAGGTGCATCCGAGCGGGCGGACGGTCGCCCTCTCCTTAGGTCAATCGGCTCCACTTTGCCGTCACTTCAGTCACAAGGACCACGCAAAGGGGAAAACTCACAGGAAACTTCGCGCTGTGTAACCGGCACGCCAGCGGGCAGGCACCTACCTCGGAGGATGGATGTCTGTCACCACTGAGCAGCACGCTGACCAGCGCGAACGCGCCGCCGGCGGCTCGGACGAGCCCGAGAACGGCGAAGCCGGTGGCCTGAACGAGCAAGAGGTCGAGGACACCCTCGAGCGCACCCTTCAGGAGGGCCGGCGCCGGATGAGCCGGGGCTGGGCGGCGCTCACCGCGACCGGCCTCGTCGGCGGCATCGACGTCGCCACCGGTGTGATGGCGATGCTGGTCGTCGAGGCGGAGACAGGCAACAAGCTCCTTGCGGGGCTGGCCTTCTCCATCGGCTTCATCGCCCTGACGCTGGCTCGCAGCGAGCTGTTCACCGAGGACTTCCTCGTCCCCGTCAGCGCGGTCGTCGCCCGCCAGTCGCAGCTGCGCTCTCTGTTGCGGCTGTGGGTCGTCACGGCGGCGGCGAACCTCGTCGGCGGCTGGGTGCTCACCTATCTCATCGTCACCGGGTTCTCCTCCAAGGAGCTGTCGGTGGAGAAGCCGGCCATCGAGGCCGGGCAGCACTACATCTCGCTCGGGCTCGGCTGGCGCGCGTTCTCGCTCGCGCTGCTCGGTGGCGCCGTCATCACGTTGATGACGTGGATGCAGCACTCGACCGAGTCGATGGGCGTGAAGGTGATCCCCGCGGTGACGACCGGCTTCCTGCTCGCCGGTTTGCAGCTCAACCACGCCATCGTCAACTCCCTGCTGATCTTCGCGGGGCTGCACACGCATCACTCGCCATACGGCTATCTCGACTGGGCGGCAACGGCCGGCTGGGCAGCGCTCGGCAACATGGTCGGCGGCGTCGCGCTAGTGACGCTGCTGCGCATGTTGCAGGTGCCGCACAAGGTGCGCGAGGCGCAGCAGAACCCCGCGCCGTGCGTCGACGACGAGCAGGCCGCCTAACCTCGGCGCGTGACCCCCTCCGAGCTGCTGCAGTCGTGCCTGCGCCGCGACTCCGCGCGGCCGTTCGTGACGTGGTACGACGACGCGAGCGGTGAGCGCGTCGAGCTCTCGGTGGCGACGGTCGCAAACTGGGCTGCGAAGACGGCGAACCTGTTGTACGACGAGGACATCGACGCGGTGCGCCTGTCCCCCGGGTCACATTGGCTCGCCGCGGTCGTCGCGCTCGGGGCGTGGACGGCCGGCGTACCTGTCGACGATGACGGCGAGGCGTTGCCCGACGATCCGCAGGCCTTCGTTCCGCGAGTACTCGCGTATCCGGATGCCTTGTTGACTCCGCCGGCCTCACCGTCCGCGCCGGCTCTGCGCAGTGGCGGACGCGAATGGTCGCTCGAAGAGCTCGGGGCAGCGGCCGCTCAGGCTGCCATCCATCACGACGTCAAGACCGGTGCGCGCATGCTGTCGTTGCTCTCGCTCGACACGGTCGATGGACTCGATGCCGGCTTGCTGGTCCCGCTCGCGGTGGACGGGTCAGTGGTCCTGGTGACCAACGCCGACGAGTCGAGGCTGGCGAAGCGCGCGACCGACGAACGCGTCACGCACGCGTTCTAGGGAGTTGTCAGCGCTGGGCGAGCCGCACGAACGCCTCCATCGACTCGGGGTTCGCGAGCGCGCCCGTGCTGACCGCCTGTTCGACCGGCACTCCGGCGAGCACCCGCTTCACCGGCACCTCGCACTTCTTGTTGTTGAGCGTGCGCGGGACCTCGGGGATGACACGGATCTCGTCGGGGACGTGCCGCGGCGAGAGCTCGGTGCGCAGTCGGCCGCGCAGCTCCGCGATGACGGCGTCCGCATCAGCTCCGTCGGCGAGCACGACGAACAGCAGCAGCCTGCCTTCCACGCCGGCAGCCGACGTGTCGATCACGAGCGAGTCGACGATGCCGGGCAGCTCCTCGACGACGCGATAGAACTCGCTGGTGCCCATGCGGACACCGCCGCGATTGAGGGTGGAGTCCGATCGGCCGTAGATGACGCACGAGCCGCGGTCGGTGAACTTGATCCAGTCGCCGTGCCGCCAGACACCGGGGTAGACGTCGAAGTAGGCCTCGCGCATCCGCACGCCGTCGGCGTCGTTCCAGAACATCACCGGCATCGACGGCATGGGCGCAGTGATGACGAGCTCACCCACCTCGCCGACGACCGACTTGCCCGAGGCGTCGAACGCCTCGACCTTGCAGCCGAGCAGCCGGCCGGAGATCTCGCCGGCGTGCACCGGCAGCAGCGGCGCGCCGCCGACGAACGCGGTGCACACATCGGTGCCGCCGGACAGCGACGACAGCATCACGTCACGGCCGACCTCGTCGTAGACCCACGCGAACCCCTCCGGCGGTAACGGCGCACCGGTGGAACCCACGGCGCGGATGCGGGACACGTCCACCTGCGCCTTCGGGGAGATGCCGGCCTTCATGCACGCCTGGATGTAGGGCGCGGACACACCGAACGCCGTGATGGTGACCTCCTCGGCGAGCTGCCACAGAGTCAGCTGGTCCGGGTAGGCGGGACTGCCGTCGTACAACACGATCGCCGACCCGACCGCGAGGCCGGACACGAGCAGGTTCCACATCATCCAGCCGGTGGTGGAGAACCAGAAGAACCGATCGCCCCGGCCGATATCGAGGTGCAGCGCGAGCTGCTTCGCGTGCTCGAGCAGGATGCCGCCGTGGCCGTGCACGATCGGCTTGGGCAACCCGGTGGTGCCGGAGGAGTAGAGCACGTAGAGGGGCGCGTCGAACGGGAGCGAGGCGAACGCCAGCTCCCCGTCGTGTGACACGACGTCTCGCCAGGACACGGCCTCAGCCAACGTCGCCTGGTCGTCGAGATACGGCACGACCACCGTGGCCCGGAGCGACGGCAGGTCGGCGCGCAGCGCTTGCACCGTCGTGCGGATGTCGAACTGCTTGCCGCCGTAGTGATAGCCGTCGACGGCGAGCAGGACCGCCGGCTCGATCTGGGTGAACCGGTCGGCGACGGCGCGGGCGCCGAAGTCCGGCGAGCACGACGACCAGATGGCGCCGAGGGAGGCAGTCGCGAGCATCGCGACGAGCGCCTCCGGTGCGTTCGGCAGCAATGCCGCGACGCGATCGCCGACGCCGACCCCCTGCGAGAACAGCCAGCCGCGCACCGCTGCGACCTCGGCGCGAAGCTGCGCCCACGTCATCGTCCGGCGCAGGCCGTCCTCGCGCGCGAACACGACCGCGACGTCGTCGGCGGCGACATCTCCGGGCGGGAAGAGCAGGTGTTCGGCGTAGTTCAACCTCGCCGAGGGAAACCACGTGGCGCCGGGCATCGTCGGATCCGCGAGCGCGCGCAACCCGGGTGAGTGCCAGCGCACGCCGTACCACTCGGCGAATGCCGACCAGAAGGCCTCGAGGTCGTCGATCGACCATGCGAGCAGGTCGTCGTAACCGTCGAACGTGCGCCCCGCGCGCGTGCCGGCCCACTGCATGAACTGTGTGATGCGCGCGGCCGACACGCGCTCCTCACCTGGCGTCCAGAGCAGCTCTCCCTCGCGCACCATGCCGCGAGGCTAGTGCGCGGCTACTGCCACGGATAACGGGCGAGCGCCGTCCACTGCGGGCGCTTGGTCTCGCTGTAGAGGTAGAGGCTGGCACCGATCGCACCTGAACGCTTCGCGACGTCGAGGAAGCGCCAGATCTCGCGACCCGTCGGGAGACCATGCCGGCCGCCCTCGTCGGCCATGTCGTAGCTCTGACCGATCAGGTGCACCGGGCGCATCTTCGCCAGCGGCCGCAACGACTCCGCCGCAAGCGCGCCGGGCTCGTTGCACGACCAGTAGACCATCGGCGCGAAGACGTCGACGTAGGGCACCTCGGCGCGGTAGGGGTAGGTCGAGAGCTGGTACGACGTCGGCCGCATGACGGTTGCGACCACAGGCAGATTGCCGGCGGCGGCGCGAACACGCGACAGGTAGACGCGGACGCGAGGCGGCGCGTTGAAGGTCTTCTCGTTGATCGTCTCGATGTCCGGGCTGAACCCGTCGATCCGCTGCCCGCCGTAGGTCTGGTTGATCGTGCGCACCGCACGGCGCGCGTCGGCAACCGGGTCCGACATCATCGGGAAGTCCCACGCGATGACCGCGATGCCGGCGGCGTGCGCGGCCGGGAGCAGCGTGTCCAGCACGTGGTGGCCGTAATAGCCCTGCGGCGTTCCCCCCGTGCGCACCCAGAGCTGGCGCAGCCCAGCCGCCTTCGCCTGCGAAACCACAGTCGGCACGTCGACGGTGCTGTCCGGCCACGTCGTCAGCCACATGCCCTTGCCGCCGACAGCGTGCAGGTTCGCGTGGTGCGGCCGCAGCGCGACCGGCGCCGGCAGGTCGGCCGTCTTGACCTTCGGCTTCGGCGGCGGCGGCGGTGGCGGCCCCGGCGGGATCGGCGGCGGCGGACACGGGTGCGGGTACGCCGGCGGCGCCGGCAGCGGGTAGAGCGGGGCCGCGGCCGGGCGGGCGGCGGCGGTGCGGCTCGGCGTCGGCTTCGGGGCGGGCGCCCTCGTGGTCGGCGGCGCCGTCGTCGGCGTGACGAAGGTCGGTGTGCCGACCGCCGCCGTGGGCGCCTCGGCAGCGTTGGTCGCGCAGCCGGCGGTCGCGAAGGCGGCGCCGGTGAGCACGAGCGCAAGCAGCCGAGCGGGGGTCACGACTCCAGAATGCGTGATCAACTTCGATCACGTGTCCGTTTCGCGAAGATCGGTCAGCGATGCAGTTCCGCGAGCAACCGCTGCCGGCCGGGCGGGCCCAGGAGCGGTCCGGCTTCGAGCGCGGCGACGATCCGATCGTGCACCTGCGTGAAGTACGCCGACATGCGCAGATGCCTGTCCCAGGTCTCACGGCACGACGCCTGGCGGGCGGCGAACTCCTCGGGTGACATCCGATCGTGGGCGGCGCGCACGACCCGACCCAGCCGGCGGATGTCCCGCTGGTCGACCCGAACGACGAGGGCGTCCCAGTCGATCGTGCCGGGCCAGGGCAGTGGGGAGTCCGTGTCGACGAAGACCGGCACCCGGCCGGCCGCCATCGCTTCGTACATCCGGCCCGAGTAGTTGCCGCGGCCCCGCACGGCGAGCACGTAGTCGTTGCGTGCGAGCGCGTCGAGGTACTCACGGCGCCGTTCGTCGTCACCCGGGCGCGAACCTTCCGGCGGCTCCACGATCGACATCGGCTCGCTGCGAACGACGACGTCCGGGAGGACGGCGGTTGCCCGCATCAGTGCCCGGACGGCGTCGCTGCGCAGGTGCACCGGCGGCTGCCGTCCGCGTCGATCGTCAAGACCGAGAGCACACCGCAGCCGCCGTACACGGCTTCGGGCGAAGGCCTCAGCCCGGCTGGTCAGCGGAGCATCGCGGTCAGGCAACGCCGCGAATCCGCAGAACCCGACCGACGGCGGGCTGCGGTAGGGCCGCGGGCTGATCGTCGGCAGTCCGGTCTCGAGCGGGTCGAGCACCCATCCGGGCATGAGGATGTCCCGCTCGCCGGCCGTCGACCGGTACATCGACTGCCGGAAGACGATGGCCTCCGGCAACGGCACCTCGGCCCACCAGTCCTCCTGGTGGAAAACGAGCAACGGCCGACCGTGCGCGGCCGCCAGGGCCGCGAAGCGCTCGGCGTCACCGCGGCGGTGCGGGGCCGGCGCCGTCTCCACGCCGTCGACGTCCTCCCACGCGAACGGCAGCACGGCGACGTCGCAGTCGTCGACCGGTGCCAGCTCGAACAGCTGCGGTCCGACCGCCATCCAGTCGCGAGTCTTCGCTGCGCGACCGCGTTCTCGGCGGGTGCTGGCGCGCACAGCAGGCGACAGCGCCTCGAGCAGGTGAACGGTGTTCCACTCGTTGACGAGGCCGAGATCGGTGCCCAGCCGCACCCGCCGCGTCATCGTGTGCCTAGCGAACCGGGTGGGCCTTCAGCAGGTTGCGCGACATCACCAGACGCTGGATCTGGTTGGTGCCCTCATAGATCTGCGTGATCTTCGCGTCGCGCATCATCCGCTCGAGCGGGTAGTCGCGGGTGTAGCCGTAGCCACCCAGCAGCTGCACGCCGTTCGTGGTGACCTCCATCGCCGTGTCGGAGGCGAAGCACTTCGCTGCTGCCGACATGAAGGTGAGGTTCGGGTCCCGGCGCTCCGAGAGCGCCGCGGCGTGGTAGATCAGCGCCCGCGCCGCCTCGGTCTTCATCGCCATGTCCGCCAACATGAACGACACACCCTGGAAGTCCGCGATCGGCTTGCCGAACTGCTTGCGCTCCTGCACATAACGCGTGCAGTAGTCGACCGCACCCTGCGCGACGCCGAGCGCCTGCGCGCCGATCGTGAGGCGGGTGTGGTCCAACGTCGCCAGGGCCGTCTTGAACCCCGTCCCCTCCGCACCGATCATGCGATCGGCGGGGATGCGGACGTTGTCGAAGTAGACCTCGCGCGTCGGCGAGCCCTTGATGCCCATCTTCTTCTCCGGCGCACCGAACGACACGCCCTCGTCGTTCTTCTCGACGACGAAGGCCGAGATGCCGCGCGAGCCCGCGTCGGGATCGGTCACCGCCATGACGGTGTAGTAGTCCGAGACGCCGGCGTTGGTGATCCAGCGCTTCACCCCGTTGAGCACGAACCCGTCACCGTCGCGCACCGCGCGCGTGCGCATCCCGGCCGCATCGCTGCCGGCCTCCGGCTCGGACAGCGCATAGCTGAACATCACCTCGCCGCGGGCGAGCGGCGGCAGGTACTTCTGCTTGAGCTCCTCCGAGCCCGACAGCAGCAGCCCCATCGTGCCGAGCTTGTTCACCGCAGGGATGAGCGACGACGCGCAGCAGGCCCGGGCAACTTCTTCGATGACGATCGCCGAGGCGATGGCGTCGGCGCCGGCTCCGCCGTACTGCTCCGGGACGTGCACCGCGTGCAGGTCGGCCTCGACCAGCGACTTGAGGACGTCGTAGGGGAACTCGCCCGTCTCGTCGATCTCGGCCGCGCGCGGCGCGATCTTGTCGTCGGCGACCTCACGGACGGTCGCGCGCAGCAGCTGATGCTCCTCGGGGAGCACGAACGTGTCGAAGCCGGGATTCACGCCGGGCAGTCTACGAGCGCGTACGGCCACCGGCGCGTGCGGTTGCGCCGTCGGGCGCAGCAGGCTGCTCCACCGCATGGCGCATCAAACCGGTCATTGCATGAACCGAACTAATCATGCGTGGGCGGTCCGATCGTCACGGAGGGGAAATTGATGATGCGGTTGCTGGCACAGCGAGTGCCACTGACGCTGCTGCTCGACCTCGCCGCGCCACCGGACGCCGAGGAGCTGTTGTTCATGGAGTCGGCCGCCGAGCTGGACTGGGTTCAGTCGGCAGCCGCGCTGGGTTGGGCATACACGGCGAGCTCCTGAACGGCGAGACGGTCGGGCTTGCCGGACGGGAGCCGGGGGATCTCGTCGACGACGAGCAAGCCGCGCGGCAGCGCCGCCGCACGGAGCTCCTCGCGGCACCAGGCCCGTAGGTCGTCGAGGTCCGGCACCCCGTCGTGCGGCACGACGACGGCGACGAGGCGTTGGCCCCACTCGTCGTCGGCCACCCCCGTGACGGCGACGTCGGAGACGAGTGGGTGTGCGGCGAGCCGCGCGGCGACGTCCGTCGTGTTGACGTTCTCGCCGCCGGTGATGACCACGTCGTCGACGCGACCGTGCACGATGAGGCGACCGTCGGCGTCGACGGTGCCCAGATCGGAGGTTCGGAACCAGCCGTCGGTCAACGCGTCGTCGGTGAGATCGGGACGCAGCCGGTAGCGAGACATCATCACCGGACCGCGCAGCAGCACGCGGCCATCGCTGTCGACCCGTACCTCGACGCCATCGAGCGGGCGGCCGTCGTAGACGCACCCGCCGCACGTCTCGCTCATGCCGTACGTCGTCACGACGTGTGCGCCCGCAGCCGCCGCGCGTGCGAGCAACGAAGGCGGCGCGGCGGCGCCGCCGAGCAGGATCGCCCGGAACCTGCCGAGGTCGACGCCGGCCTCGAGCAGCCGGGCCAGCTGGGTCGGCACGAGCGAGACGAGGGTCGCGTCGCGCTCGGCCGCGACGCGGGCCACGTCGAACCGCTCGTGGACCACAAGCGGGGCGTCGAACATCCGCGTGCGCAGCAGCACCTGCAGGCCGCCGATGTGGTGCCAGGGCAGGCAGGCCAGCCAGACATCGTCGTCCCGGCGGCCGATTCGGGCCATCGTCGCCCGGGCCGAGGCCGCGAGCGCGTCGTGCGACAGCTCCGCGCCTTTCGGCGTCCCCGTCGACCCGGACGTCGCGATCACTAGGGCCACGTCGTCTTCGACGCCGAGGTCCGGCCGCATGGCCGCGAGCACCCGGCCCTGCTCCGCCGCCGGGGCATGCGGGTCGAGCGGGAGCACGGCGGAGCCGTCGCGCCACGCCGCGTCGAGCGCGGCAGCGAACTCCTCGCCCGGCGGCAGCGCGAGGGCGACGAGCGCGCGGTCGGCGTCGACTGGCACGCTTAGAAGGTAGGCAGTCACCACCAGTTGGGCGCACAGCGAGGAGAACATGAACGTCTGGGTCGAGGCCGCCCGGCCGCGGACGTTGCCGGCATCGGCGGCGCCCGTCCTCGTCGGCACCGCCGCCGGCGCGATGGCCGGCGGTCTCGTCTGGGACCGGTTCCTGCTCGCGCTCCTGGTGGCGCTGGCGGTGCAAGTGGCGGTCAACTACGCCAACGACTACTTCGACGGCGTCCGCGGCGTCGACACCGTCACCCGCGCGGGCCCGCGCCGGGCAGTCGCGAGCGGCCTGGTCTCACCCCCGCGCATGCTCGCGGCGGTGTTCGTGGCACTCGCTGTCGCCGCGGTCGCCGGCCTCGTCCTGGCCGCGCTGGTGTCGTGGTGGCTGCTGCTCGTCGGGCTCGGGTCGTTCATCGCGCTGCTGGGCTACAGCGGTGGCCCGCGCCCGTATGCGTCCGAGGGCCTCGGCGAGATCTTCGTGTTCGTGTTCTTCGGTCTCGTCGCAACCGCGGGGTCGGCATACGTGCAGCACGGCACGGTCCCGAGCGCGGCCTGGATCGGGGGCATCGCCACCGGACTGCTGGCGGTCGCCATCCTCGTCGTGAACAACCTGCGCGACGTGCCGACCGACGCCGTCGCCGGCAAGCGCACCCTCGCGGTGCGCATCGGCGAAGCGCGGACACGGACCTTGTTCGTCGCGCTGATCGCAGTCGGGCTCGTGCTCGCCGCGGTCGGCGTGCCGGTCGCGGCGCACTCGGCCTGGCCCGTGCTCGTCGTGCTCGCGATCCCGCTGGCGTGGGAACCGGTGACGACGGTGCGCGGCGGCAGCGTCGGGCGCGCGCTGATCCCTGCACTCGGCGGAGTCGGGCGGCTCGAGCTCGCCGTCGCCGTTCTGCTCGCTGCAGGTCTGCTGCTCGCATGACCGTCGCCGAGATGCTGGTCTTCGACCTGCCGATGCGCGAGCGGTTCCGTGGTCAGGTCCGGCGCTCCGGTGTTCTGATCCGCGGCGACGCCGGCTGGGCGGAGTTCTCTCCGTTCCCCGACTACGACCCGGCGACCTGCGCGCGCTGGCTCGCCGCGGCGTACGAAGCGGCCGAGGACGGTTACCCGCCACCGGTGCGCGCTCGCGTCCCGGTCAATACGACGGTGCCCGCGGTCGGACCGGAGCGGGCGCACGAGCTCGTCACCGCGAGCGGATGCACCACCGCGAAGGTGAAGGTGGCCGAGCAGGGACAGACGTTGGCCGACGACGTCGCCCGCGTCGAAGCGGTGCGCGATGCGCTCGGCCCGGACGGCAAGGTCCGCGTCGATGCGAACGCGGCGTGGACGGTCGACGAGGCGGTGGCGGCGCTGCGCGCGCTGTCGGCCTTCGACCTCGAGTACGCCGAGCAGCCGGTCGCGTCGTTGGAGGACATGGCGACGTTGCGCCGCCGCGTCGACGTCCGGCTGGCCGCCGACGAGTCGGTGCGCCGCGCCGAGGACCCGCTTCGGGTCGCGGGGCTGGAGGCCGCAGACGTCGTCGTGCTGAAGGTGCAGCCGATCGGCGGCGTCCGCCGCTGCCTGGAGGTGGCCGAGGCCTGCGGTCTGCCAGTGGTGGTCTCCTCCGCGGTCGAGACGTCTGTCGGCCTCGCGGCCGGCGTTGCGCTGGCCGCCGCGCTGCCCGAGCTTCCCTACGCCTGCGGCCTGGGCACCATGTCGCTGCTCGACGGTGACGTCACCACCGAGCCGTTGCTGCCCGTCGCCGGGGAGCTGCCGGTGCGCGCGGCCGCTCCCGACCCGGCACTCGTCCATGCCGATGTCGAGGTGCGGGAGTGGTGGCTGGCCCGGATGGAGGCCGCCCGGCAGGAGCTGGCCCGTGCCGGCTCCTAACGCCGGCCGCGCGTTCGCGCTCGTCGCCGTCGACGAGCTGGTGCGTCATGGCGTCACCGACGCGGTGCTCGCTCCGGGCTCGCGGTCGACGCCGCTCGCGCTGGCATTCGCCGAGGACGGCCGGATCAGGCTGCACGTCCGCATCGACGAGCGATCGGCGGCGTTCACAGCGGTCGGTCTCGCCCGCGGCTCCGGCCGGGTCGTGCCGTTGCTGTGCACATCGGGAACGGCGGCGGCAGAGTTCCACGCCGCCGTGCTCGAGGCGGACGAGTCGAGGGTGCCGCTGCTGGTCCTGACCGCGGACCGGCCGCCAGAGCTGCGTGGCGTCGGTGCGAACCAGACGCTCGACCAGATCAAGCTCTACGGCGACGCAGTGCGCTGGTTCCACGAGATGGGCGTGCCGGAGTCGCGCCCCGACGCAGTGCGCTACTGGCGTTCGACGCTGTCGCGCGCGGTCGCTGCAGCGGAAGGCAGCCTCGGGCCGGCCGGACCGGTGCATCTGAACCTTCCGTTGCGCGAGCCGCTGGTGCCGACCGACGACGGCACGGGCTTCGACTACGACCTCGACGGTCGCGCGGATGGAAGTCCGTGGACGGTCACGTCGTCCGCGCCACGTGCGCTGCCGACGACGGTGCGCGACCGCATCGCTGCGGCGACCGCCGGCGTCGTCGTCGCGGGCGACGGAGCCACACCGGCGCAGGCGGCAGGCATTGCCGGGTTCGCCGAACGACGACAATGGCCGCTGATCGCGGAGCCGCACAGCAACGCGCGTCGCGGACCCGCTGCAGTGGTCGGCAGCGATGCGCTGCTGCGCAACCCCGAGTTCGTCGCCACACATCGACCGGACCTGGTCGTTGTGTGCGGACGCATCGGTCTGTCGCGTGCATTGCTCGGTTGGGTGGGCAGCGCCGCGTGCGACGTCATCGTGATGGACTCCTACGGCGCGTGGTGGGACCCGACCCGCGGCGCCGGACTCCTCGTCACCGCGGACCCCGCGGCCCTGGCCGACGCCGAAGGCGAGGTCGCCGCCGACGGCTGGTCGCGCAGCTGGCTCGATGCGGGAAACGCTGCCCGTGACGCGATCGACCAGGTGCTCGACGAGAGTGAGGTCACCGAGCCGCGGCTCGCCCGCGACCTGGTGACGGGGCTGCCGCAGGGCGCGCTGCTCGTGGTGGCGTCGAGCATGCCGATCCGCGACGTCGACCTGACGATGCGGCCGCGAGATGACGTTCGGATCCTGGCGAACCGCGGCGTCTCCGGCATCGACGGCTTCGTGTCCACGGCTGTCGGCGCGGCCCAGGTGCACGACGGCGCGGCGTGGGCGTTGGCCGGCGACCTGTCGTTGCTGCACGACGTCAACGGTCTGCTTGCCGACCCGATGCCGGACCTGACGATCGTCGTGGTGAACAACGACGGCGGTGGCATCTTCTCGTTGTTGCCGCAGGCCGGTGGCGATCGAGCGGTTTTCGAGCGGGTCTTCGGCACGCCGCACGGCGTGGAGATCGGTGACGTCGTGCGGGGCTACGGCGGGAACCACGTCGCCGTCGCCGACGTCGAACAACTGCACGACGCGACGACAGCGAGGCCGAAGGGATTGAGCGTGGTCGAGGTCCGAACGGATCGCGAGTCGAACGCGCGGCTGCATCGCCGGCTCGACGAGGCGGCAGCGAGTGCCGTTGCCACGTGGCTCGCCGGCCGATGAGAAGGTACGCAGCGATCGCTGCCGTCGTGGCGCTGTTCGCCACGGCGTGCTCACCGTCGGACTCCGGAGGGGCATCGGGCAAACCTGCGGCCGCACTGCAGCTGAGCGAGAACGCCAACGGAAAGACCTTCACGGTCGGTCTCGGCGGCAGCGTCGTCGTGGTACTGCACAACACCTACTGGTCGATGGTG
>Ga0070679_100002891_pt1 | contig 15604 bp, 13 predicted proteins | sample KBSC63BmetaG_FD_65652 | JGI IMG/M metagenome (GOLD analysis project Ga0070679, IMG submission 65652) | Corn rhizosphere microbial communities from Kellogg Biological Station, Michigan, USA - KBS C6-3B metaG | ecosystem: Host-associated > Plants > Roots > Rhizosphere | place: USA: Michigan... | reverse complement strand
CCGCCGCCGCGACCGCGGCGGCGGCGTTTTCGGCGTCCGCCGCCTGAGGACTGATCGTCGGGGCGGCGCTCTTCACGTCGGTCGGTGCGGCCGTCGTCGCGACGCTCTTCACGACGGTCTTCTCGACGAGGCTCGGCCGCGGGAATTGCGGGCACGCCGACTGGCGTTCCGCGAACGGCAGGCGTCCCGCGAGGCGTCGCGCGACGCTCCTCGCGGGGAACGTGCGATCGCTCGCGCGCGCCGAAGATCTCTTCCGGCGTCGCCGACTTTCCAAGGAAGCCATACGCGACCCACTTGATCGCGCCGTAGAGCACGTACGCGATCATCGCCGGGAAGATGAACTCCTCTTTTCGGAAGAGGAGCAGCGCGACACAGCCGACCAGCACGAGCGTGCCGAGGATCTTTCGCACCGACTTGAAGCCGATCGGCGGCACGGTGGGGTAGGGCACGTCGCTGATCATCAACGCGGCGAGCACCGCCATGAGGCCGCGCAACATCACGGGCCAGGGCAGGTCCGACAGCGTCTTGCTGTCGGTGAAGAGGATGATCGTTTGGTTGTAGAGCGGCGTTTCGCGGAACCAGTAATAGCTCGCGAGCGTGATCCCCGCGGCGGGACTGGGCAATCCGTGAAAGTGGGTCTTCGAGCGGCCCGCCTGTTCCACGTTGAAGCGAGCGAGCCGCATCACGGCGCACGACGTGAAGATGAAGACGAGCAGCCACTCCCACGGGCCCGACGGCTGTGGCGACGCGAGATACATGATGAATGGCGGCGCGAAGCCGAACGTCATCACGTCGACCAGCGAATCCAGCTCTTCGCCGAATCGGCTGCCGGTGCCTGTCGCACGCGCCACGCGTCCGTCCAACGCGTCCGCGATGCCGCCGAGCACGATGAACGCGGGCGCCTCGGCGATTCGTTTCTGAGAGGCGAGCACGATGGCGTAGATGCCGCAAAACAGGTTGAACAGCGTCAACCCATTCGGCATCAGCACGACCGCGCGACGCACACCTTGCCGATCGCTCGAACGAGGCCGCTGTCTCGGAAATGGCCTCACCGCGGGAGCTCCCCGAGCACGGTGACGCCGGCGAACGTGATGTCGCCGACCTTCACCCGCAGCGTCGCGCCCTCTGGCACGAAGACATCGACGCGCGATCCGAATCGGATCAGCCCCATGCGATCGCCCTGATTGACGTGTTCGCCCTGCCGCGAATCGGTGACGATGCGTCGGGCAATGAGCCCCGCGATCTGCCGGACGAGAATCCGTCGCGGACCCGTCTCGAGGCCCACCGATGTCTGCTCGTTCGCGATGCTCGATTCTTCCGCCGCGGCGTTGAGAAACTTGCCCGGCGTGTGCGCGACGAGGCCGACGACGCCGCTCACCGGATACCGATTCACATGCACGTTGAAGACGTTCATGAAGATCGAGATGCGGCGCGCACGGGTATGCATGAACATCGGCTCTTCGACATCCGTGATCATGATGACCTTGCCGTCGGCTGGCGACACGACGAGACGTTCACCGCGCTCGCCGGTCCGTTGCGGATCGCGGAAGAAGTACGCGACCCAGAGCGCGATGAGCGTCAGCGCGAACGCCAACAGCCAGAGCGGCCACGACCGCCGTGAGAGCGCGACGCCGAATGCCGCCGCGGCAATGAGCGCGGCGACGAGAATGAAGCTCAGGCCTTCACGCGCAAAATTCACGATAGCTCCGTGCGATCGAGCTCGTTGCCAGTGATGCGGCGGAAGGCATCAAGGTAGCGGGCGCTGGTCGCATCGACGACCGGCGCCGGCAACGGTGGCGGCGGTGCGTCACCGTTCCAGCGGCCGGCGCGTCGCTCAGCATCCAGGTAGTCGCGCAGCGGCTGCTTGTCGAAGCTCGGCTGCCCGTGGCCCGGTTCATATTGATCCGCCGGCCAAAAGCGCGAGCTGTCTGGCGTAAGAACCTCGTCGATCAAAGTGATGCGTCCTGTTCGATCGCGGCCGAACTCGAACTTCGTGTCGGCGATGATGATTCCGCGCATGGCTGCGATGTCACGCCCACGCCCGTAGATCAAACGGCTCAGCCCCTGCAACTCGCGCGCGACATCCGAACCAACGGTTTCGATGACCTGACCAATCGTGATGTTCTCGTCGTGGCCAGACTCCGCTTTCGTAGCCGGACTGAAGATCGGAGGATCGAAGCGCTCACTCTCGCGAAGCCCGGGTGCCAAACGTTCGCCGGCGAGCGTGCCGCTCGCCTTGTACTCCTTCCACGCCGAGCCGGAGAGATATCCACGCACGACGCACTCGATCGGGAATACGTCGGTGCGGCGGCACAGCATCGCGCGTCCGACGAGCTCCCATCGGCGGCTCGCGAGGACGGGCACCGCCTCGATGATCTCGTCGACGTTCGCCGAGACCATGTGGTGATGCACATCGCGCTCGAGCTGTCGCAGCCACCACGCGGTGATCTGCGTCAACACGGCGCCCTTGTAGGGGATTGGCTCGGCCATCACGACGTCGAATGCGCTGACGCGGTCCGTCGCAACGAGGAGCAAACGATCATTGTCGACCTCGTATACCTCCCGGACCTTTCCGCGCCGAAGATGTCGGAGAGGGAAGGGGCCAATGACGAGCGTCATACGCGCACCTCGTCGATGGCTTCGACCGTATGTCCCGCAAGCAGCGGCGCCACGACCCAGTCCAGGAACTCCTCGACCTGCTCGGGCGCGCGACCGACGAATCGCTGCGGATCAAGCGCCGACTCCAAATCGGCGATGGGCACGCCGAACTCCGCGTCGGTCGAGAGTCGCTCGAGCATGTCGTTCTTCGCCGCACCGTTCTTGAGCGCACGCGCCGCCTCGATGCTGTGCTGGCGAATCCGCTCGTGCGCGACTTGTCGGTCGCCGCCGGCGCGCACCGCGCGCACGATCAGCTCTTCCGTCGCCATGAACGGCAGCTCGTCGGCCAATCGCCGTCGAATGCGTGCCGGATGTACTTCGAGTCCGCTGGCCACGTTCTCCATGAGAATGAGGATCGCGTCCGTCGCCAGGAAACTTTCCGGAATCACGAGGCGGCGGTTCGCGCTGTCGTCCAATGTTCGCTCGAAGAACTGCACACCGTGCGTGAGATTCGCGTTCGGCTCGAGCGTCACCACAAATCGAGCAAGTGACGCGATGCGCTCGGACCGCATCGGGTTGCGCTTGTACGCCATCGCAGATGAGCCGATCTGCTCCTTCTCGAACGGCTCCTCGATCTCGCCGAACGATTGCAACACGCGCAGATCGCCGCTGAACTTCATCGCGCTCGATGCGAGTCCGGCGACGACGCCCAAGACCTGCGCGTCGATCTTGCGCGAGTAGGTTTGCCCCGACACTGGAATCGATGACGCAAAGCCGATCTTACGGGTGACCCGCGCGTCGAGCTCGCGCACCTTGGCATGATCGCCCGAAAAGATCTCGAGGAAGCTCGCCTGCGTGCCCGTCGTGCCCTTCACACCGCGGCAGGGCAGGGTAGCGATTCGGTGATCGAGGTCGGCCAGGTCGAGGACGAGATCCTGCATCCACAGCGTGGCGCGTTTGCCGACCGTCGTCGGCTGCGCAGGCTGCAGATGCGTGGAGCCCAGTGTTGGCTCGGCGCGCCACTCGCGCGCGAACGCCGACAGCGAGCGAAGCACGTTCAACAGCTTCACACGCAGAAGCTCCATGCCCCGACGCATCAGCATGAGATCCGCGTTGTCCGTGACGAACGCGCTCGTTGCGCCGTAGTGAATGAAGCCCTTCGCCGCGGGCGCCACGTCGCCGAACGCGTGAATGTGCGCCATCACATCATGACGAAAGCGCTTCTCGTAGTCGGCCACCGCGTCGAAGTCGATGTCCGTGAGGTGCGCTCGCATCTGTTCGATCGCCTCGTCGGGAATCGGCACGCCGAGCTCGCGCTCCGATTCCGCGAGCGCGAGCCAGAGCTCGCGCCACGTTGCATGACGAGTCTGTGGCGACCAGAGCTCGAGCATCGCCCTCGACGCGTATCGCTCGGCGAGCGGCGACGAGTAGCGGTCGCGTGGCGTCATCGGACTCCGAATTGCGAGACCAGGTACTGTCCCTGTCGCTCGACGACAACGCTGAGATACGCACCGCGGCTCCCGATGCCGTTGACCACCCGCGCAACGTCTTCCGCAGAAGAGATGTTTCTTCGATTGATCTGAATGATCACGTCGCCCTTTTGCAGACCGGTTTGATCCGACGCATCCTGAGTAATGTCGTAAATGAGCGCGCCCGACTGCCGCGGCAACTGGCGCTCGGCAGCGATCGCCGGTGTCACAGTAACGAGTTGCAGATCGCGCAGCACCTGCACCTTCGGCGCGTTGACCTCCGGCACGTCGGCAATGTTCACGTCGACGTCCATCTCGCGCGAGCCACGCCTGATGTGCAGGCGCGCTGCCTGACCGACACGAAGGTCGAGGAGCGCTGCGTTCCAATCGAACGGATTGTGAACGACGCGATCACCTTCTTTGAGAATCACGTCGCCGGGCTTGATGCCTGCCTTATCCGCTGGAGAGCCCGATGTCACGCGCGCCACAACGGCACCCTGCGTGAGCACGTCCCGCGGGTTCGTCGACTTCGTTTGCTGCAGGTACACGCCGATCCACGGAGTTCGCAATGAGCCGTGCGTCAGCAGGTCGTCCACGACGCGCGCCGCGCGATTGATCGGAATCGCGAAGCCCAGGCCGACTGACCCGCCGCTCGGCGAGAAGATGCTCGAGTTCACGCCGATCACTTCGCCGTCGGCGTTCACGAGCGGACCACCCGAGTTGCCTGGATTGATCGCGGCGTCGGTTTGAATCATGTCGAAGTACGATCCGCCGCCGTCGGTCGGAGCGACGAGATTGCGCTGCGTAGCGCTCACCACGCCGACGCTCACGCTCGGTTCCGCGTTGCCGAGGTAGAAGCCGAACGGATTGCCGATGGCGATCGCCCACTCGCCGATCAACAGGCCGCTCGAGTTGCCCAGCTTCACCGCCGGCAGATTCTTCGCGTCGATCTTGAGCACCGCGAGATCGTTCGTTTCGTCGGAGCCGAGCACCTTCGCGGGAAACACAGCGCCTTCGCGCGTCATCACGGAAACGCTTTGTGCGCCGGCGACGACGTGTGCGTTCGTGACGATCACGCCATCATTTCGAACGACGAATCCCGTACCCAACCCGGCCTGCGTGTGCGGCTGACTGCGGCCGCCGCCGAAAAAGATGTCGAAGGGATCCTGCGGCGTACGGTCGACCGCTTCCGTCTGCACCGTCACGACCGACGGCGAGACCTTCGCGACCGCCGTCGTGATCGCGTTCTGCCGGCTTTGAGAAACGCGATCGGGCGGCGCAACGACAATCCCCGAGGCCTGCTGCTGCTGCGCCTGTTGCGTCTTTTGCGTCTGCTGCGCCGACGACGGTTCCGGTTTGTGCGAGCACCCGATCAGGGTTGCGACCAGGAGGATCTGCGTAACGCGATGTTTGGAGGACATCATGATGTGCTCTCGATGTAGAGATCGCGCGGGTACGTGACGCGCTCCAGAAAGAGCGCATGCGCCGGCGCGGGAGGCGACACTTCGCTGTTGTCCCCCGACTCCAGCAAACTCGAGAGGTCGCTCAGCGGCCGGCGGCCGCTCGCGATGTCGAGCATCGTCCCGACGAGGAATCTCACCATGTGATGGAGAAAGCGGTTGGCCTCGATCTCGAACACGAGTCCGCCCGCGCGGTCGCGCCAGCGTGCGTCGAGCACGCGACAGCGATGATCGTCGTGGGCAGGCGCCGTGCCGAGGACGGCGAAGCCCCGGAAGCAATGATCACCCTCGAGCTGGGCGGCCGCTGCATCCAGAGCGCCCCGAGACAAGGGCTGCTCGAATGCCAGCTCATACCGACCACGAAACGGAGAGTGTGCTTCGTCGTCCGTGCCGACGTAGTACCCGTACCGCCGGCTCACCGCACTGTACCGCGCGTGAAACTCGTCCTTCATCTCGGTCGCCGCCGCGACCCAGACGTCCGGTGGAAGCAGGGCATTGAGCGCTCGTCGCAGCGTGGCGACGTTGCCGCGTTTCCACCACCGATCCGGAACCCGAATGCCGACCGCCTGTCCGCGGGCGTGCACTCCGGCATCCGTGCGCCCAGAACCCAACGCCGCCACCGGCACGGTGCAGAGTCGGTTGAGAGCCTCCTCCAAGACGCCTTGTACGGTCCGCTGCTCCGGTTGGCGTTGCCATCCGCTGAATCCGGCGCCGTCGTAGTGCAACACGAGCTGCACAGTGCGATCGGCCATTGAGTGAAACCTACCGGAACCATGGGGACTGTCAAGCAACGATGCACCACGGATGTGACGCAGCCGATTGACTTTGCGCGCGGCGTTCACTCACATTTCGCGCTGAAAATTCCCCCTGCGTCGCGCGCTGTTTCATGCGTTCATGCGTGCGCCCAGCTGCCTATCGATGCCGCCGCGCACGCTTGCTTCTCTCGCTCACGCGCTGACCATTGCCGGCAACCGCGACGCCGCGCTCGAAGCGCTCGGCGAAGCGCTTGCCGAAGTCGACCGCTATGCCCACCTCGGCCTGGTTCGGTTCGACGGCCGCCGATCGATGTTGGTCGACCGCACGCTCGTCGTCGGATCGCGGACCGACGCGATCTCGCTCGAAACCACCTTCGACCACATTCCGACGCGGGAGCGAACGGCCATCCAGGCGGGAGGCCAGTTCGTCGACTTCGGCGATGCGAGCGAAGAGTTCGCACGGTTGTTTCAGCTGCCCGCGATTGGTGAAGGCGGCTGGCTGAGCATTCGCGGTATGGCGTACGAAGGTGAGCTCAGCGCGTTGCTGGTGCTCTACGAGTCGAAAAAAATGTTCGGCGCCAAGACCGCCGAGCGTTTTCTCCCGGCAATCGCGCTGTTCGAGCTCGCGTATATGCGCTTCCTCGAGCGCGACGCGCGCCAGGACGCGGTACGCACGCTCGAGGATGTCACGCAGCGCGTGCATGCGGCGTACGAGCAGCGGCTTACCGAGCTCGAGTCGCGCCTCACGCAGGCGACGACGCCATCGAGCCCACTCGTCTCGGCGCGCATCGTGTCGCTCGAGCGAGAGCTCGCACAGGCGAACGAAGATGCTCGTCGCGCCATGAAGCGAGTCGGCGCCGTGGAAGGGACGATCGGATCGGCGGTCGAACAGCTCGAGAAGGCGCACGTGGAGCTGCATCGGCGCAGCGAGGCGCTCCGGCAGAAGACGCGAACGATCTATTTGATCGATCGCGTGCTGTCGCTCGATACGTCGACCGACGATCCGCGCCAACTCGCCGACGGATTGCTCGCGCTCGCGTGCGACGACATGCATGCGCAGCGGTGTTCGATCATGCTTCGGACGCCTGATGGCGAGTCGCTCTATCTCGCGGCGGCGAAGGGCATCGCGCCTGGCATTGCCGAAGGAATCCGCGTCAACATCGGCCACGGCGTCGCAGGTCGCGTAGCACTGAGCCGCGAGCCGATTCTCGTCCGCGACGTCACCGAAGCGAATCATCATCCGCTGCTGCAGGATCAGTTTTTCACGACTGGTTCGTTCATCAGCTTCCCGCTCGTGTACCACGATGATCTGATCGGCGTCGTGAATCTCGCGAACCGCGCGCAGTACGGCATCTTCGTCGAAGAGGATGTCGATCGCGTGCGTATGCTCGGCTTGGTGATCGCGCTCGTGGCGTCACACGCGCGCCTCGCCGAGCGTCTGGTCGAAGTGCTCAGTGTCGACTAACGCGGTGAGCACCGCGCCTGCCCTCGAGCGCAGCGGAGGGCCCAGCGCCGTGCTCAACGTCGTCAAGCGTCTCGCGGCGGGCGAAGCGCCGCAGCCGCAAGAGCTGACCGACGCGTTCGACGTCATCTTCCGAGGCGACGCCACGCCGGTGCAGATCGCATCGCTCCTCGTCGGATTGCGCATCAAGGGCGAGACGCCCGACGAGTTGGCGGCGATCGTTCGATCGCTTCGTCAGGCGATGGTGGTGCTTCCGGCCGAACGGCCGGAGGAGCTCGTGGATACGTGCGGCACTGGCGGCGGATCGATCAACACGTTCAACATCTCGACCGCCGCGGCGCTGCTGATCGCCGGCTCGGGCGTTCGCGTCGCGAAGCACGGCAATCGCTCGTTCACGACGCAGTGCGGCAGTGCGGACGTGCTCGAGGAGCTCGGCGTGTCGATCGATGCGCCGGTGAGTGTGATGAGCGCGGCGCTCAAGGATGCCGGCATCGTGTTCATGTTCGCGCCGCTGATGCATCCGGCGATGCGGCACGTCGGCCCGATTCGACGAGAGCTCGGAATTCCGACCGTGATGAACATGGTGGGCCCGCTCGCCAACCCTGCGAATGCCGGCCGTCAGGTCGTGGGCGTGGCCGATGCGCGTCGGCTGGCGCTCATCGCTGGCGCTCTCGGTGCGCTCGATACGGCGCACGCGCTGATCGTCCACGGCGCCGGCATGGACGAGATCTCACCCTTCGGAGAGACACAGGTAGTGGAAGTCCGAGGCGGTCAAATCTCGGAATGGGTGATCGATCCCAGGCGTTACGGCTTCGGCGGCGGATCCGCGACGGAAATCGCCGGCGGCACGCGCGAGCAGAACGCGGCCACTGTGCTGCGCGTTTTGCGCGGCGACGGTAACGTGCCGGCGACGGCGTCGGTCGTTCTCAACGCCGCAGCGGCCTTCTACGTGAGCGGCCGAGCCAAGGATTTCGGCGAGGGAGTGGAAGCGGCGAAAGCCGCGATTGCGTCCGGCGTTGGCCTGGTCGCTCTCGAACGTCTGAGAGCCGCGTTCTCGAATCGGCCCGCAAGCTGATCGACGCCGGCGCGAGCGGCCTCGGCCGGTTGTTTTAGAAAATCTCTATTTGCGCCAACGACGTGTTTGCCCCACGTTGCGGCGCCCGCGCCAAGCATCGAAGCTCGGTCGCATGGTTGAGTGGACGCCGTTCTCTTCTCTCACCCCTGTAGGAGGACCTATGTCCGATGACGATCGCACTGCGAATCCTCAAGACGCCGATCTCGAGATCCAGGATCTCAAGGCCCCAGCGCCCAACGCCGAAGAGGCCGAGCAGATCAAGGGTGGAGCGCCAGCAGTGAGCGAGATCGTGATAACGAAACACGTCGACACTTCGTCATCGAAGCTGTCGCCGTAGCGCGAATCGGCAGCCTGAGCTTCCCCCTTCGTCAGTCCCGGTTCCGTAGCTTCGGCTAATACCGACGCAGTACGCCGACGACGATGCCCTGAATGGTGATGTCGTTCTCGTGCACGTAGATAGGCTGCATCGTCTCATTCGCTGGTTGAAGTCGAATGCGACCGTCGCGCTCCCGGTAGAACTTCTTGACCGTCGCGGAGGTCCCGTTCACCAGGGCGATGACCATCTCGCCGTTGTCGGCGCGCTGCCGCTCGTTCACGACCACGACATCCCCGTCGCGAATCTGTTCGTCGATCATCGAGTTGCCGCGAACGCGAAGCACATAGTGGCTTCCGCCGCGCCCGATGAAGCTTTCCGGAACGGTGAACGTTTCGTTCTGCTCGAGCGCCTCGATCGGCATGCCCGCTGCCACGGCGCCGAGCAGCGGCAGCTCCACCGCCCGCGGTGCCGCCTCGGTGGGCATGATCGAGATGGCGCGGCTTTCATTGTAGCTGCGCTTGATGTAACCCTTCCGCTCGAGGTTCGTGAGGTGCTCATGCACCGTCGCGAGAGAGTTGTAGTCGAAGTTCTCCGCGATTTCCTCGAAGCTCGGAGCGTACCCGTTTTGCTCCGAATACGACGTGAGGTAGTTTAGTATTTCCCGCTGGCGCTTTGTGAGCGGCATAGGCCAAGCCCTGTGTTCGCCTCTAGATGGATACCCCGGGGCGGATAACCCCGAATAAGCCCCGAACTACGATATCCGAAGAAGGACCGAAGTGCAAGCGTCTCCTGTCTGGACTGCGCCAACTGGAACCCTGGGCCGTATCGTCGCCGAGGCGCGTGAGCGCGCCCACGCGCTTCTCAGCCACGAGGCGGAGCTGGCGCGAATCGCTGCCGACGCCTCCAATGCTCCGCCGTTCGCGAGCGCGCTTCGGTCTGACACCGTCCAGGTCATCGCGGAGGTGAAGCGACGATCCCCGTCGAAGGGTTGGATCAATGCCGGCATTTCCGCGGTCGACCAGGCCAAGGCGTATGCGTCGGGCGGCGCCGCCGCCATCTCGGTTCTGACGGAGCCGGTGCACTTCGGCGGCTCGAACGACGACCTCGTTCAAATCCGCGAAGCCGTTCAGGTCCCGGTCCTCAAGAAGGACTTTCACGTCCAGCCGGTACAGCTGATCGAGGCGCGCGCGCTCGGCGCCTCGGCGGCGTTGCTCATCGCTCGTGCCCTTGCGCCCGACGAGTTAGTCAGAATGATCGATACGGCTCGTCAGCTTCGGCTCGAAGTGCTGGTCGAAGTGCGCGACGATGACGAGCTTCAGCGAGCGCTCGACGCCGGCGCGCGCGTGATCGGCATCAACAACCGGAATCTGGAAACGCTCGTCATCGACCCGTCGACGTCTGAACGGATCCTCGGCCGCGTGCCGTCGAGCGTGATCGCGATCGCCGAAAGCGGCGTGAGCGAACGCGCCGACGTCGAGCGTGTCGCGGCGCGCGGCGCCGACGCGGTGCTGGTCGGCTCAGTCGTGTCGGCGGCGGGCGATCCGTCCGCGATGGTCGCTGCGCTGTGCGGTGTGGAGCGCGTCCCTCGTGAATCCTGAGCTTTCGCATCATCTACCCGAAATCAAATTCTGCGGCCTCACGCGTCCCGAGGACGCGGAGTTCGCCGCGGAGCTCGACGCGGACTACGCCGGAGTGATCTTCGCAGGCGGCCCGAGATTGCTGACGTTGGACCGCGCCATGGAGGTGCTCGCGGGCGTGTCGCGGCTCAAGCGCGTTGGTGTGTTCGGCGATCAATCGACGGACGAGATCACCAAGGCCGCGGATTGGGCGCAGCTGGCTGTCGTGCAGCTTCACGGCGAGACGACGGCCGAGCGCATCGAAGCGATCCGGCACGACTTCCCGGGTGAGATCTGGGCCGTGTGTCGCGTCGCGGGATCGTCGGTGCCGCCGTCGGTCGAGGACGCGTTTGCGCTGGCCGACCGCGTGCTGCTCGACGCGTACGTGCCCGGCGCGCTCGGCGGAACGGGAACGACGATTCCCTGGGCGGAAATTCGCGGGCAGGTGCAGGGCCTTCGCGATCGCCGCAAGAAGCCACTCGTCTTGGCCGGCGGCCTGCGGCCGGAAAACGTGTCCGTCGCGATCTCAGCGCTCGGCCCCGACGTAGTCGACGTCTCCTCCGGCGTGGAAAGCGCGCCCGGCATCAAAGATCACGCGCGCATGCGCGCCTTCCGCGACGCCGTTCGAGCGTCGATTCCAACATGACCACGATCGCACACGATCGCTTCGGCATCTTCGGTGGACGGTACGTTCCAGAAACGCTCATTCCCGCCGTCGATGAGCTCGAGCGCGCGTATGATGCGGCGCGCAACGACCCCGCATTCGTCGCTGAGCTCGAGCACATGCTCGAGCATTACGTCGGCCGGCCTTCAGCGCTGAGCGACGCGCCGCGCTTTTCGGAGCACGTCGGCGCTCAGGTGTGGCTCAAGCGAGAGGATCTGAACCACACCGGCGCGCACAAGATCAACAACACCGTGGGCCAGGTACTGCTTGCGCGACGCATGGGAAAGAAGCGCATCATCGCGGAGACCGGGGCAGGGCAGCACGGCGTCGCGACGGCGACCGTGTGCGCGCGCTTCGGACTCCAGTGCGTCGTCTATATGGGCGAGGAAGACATGCGACGGCAGTCGCTGAACGTCTTCCGGATGCAACTCATGGGCGCGACGGTCGTCGGCGTAACGAGCGGCACGCGCACGCTCAAGGATGCGACGACCGAAGCGATTCGCGACTGGGTCACGAACGTGAATGACACGTACTACATCATCGGATCGGTCGTCGGACCGGCGCCGTATCCCCGCATGGTTCGCGATTTCCAGGCGATCATCGGACAGGAGGCCAGAGCGCAGCTATTGAATCGCGCCGGTCGGCTGCCGAAGACTGTCGTCGCGTGCGTCGGCGGCGGGTCGAATGCGATGGGCGCGTTTCACGCGTTCGTCGATGATCGCGATGTCGAATTGGTCGGCGTCGAAGCGGCCGGCGCAGGCCTGGACAGTGGCCACCACTCGGCGTCGCTCGCGAAGGGCCGGCCCGGCGTGCTGCACGGATCCCTGAGCTATCTCCTGCAGGATGACGACGGCCAAGTGCATCCCGCCCATTCGATCTCGGCGGGACTGGACTATCCCGGCGTGGGCCCCGAGCACTCGTACTTGAAGGATTCCGGACGAGCGAAGTACGTCGCGGTTTCAGATCGCGATGCACTCGAGGGATTCCGTCTCCTCAGCCGACTCGAAGGTATCATTCCCGCACTCGAAACGGCGCACGCTGTGAGCTGGGTCGCTTCGCAGAAAGGGCGATGGGCGAAGGATGATATCGTGTTGCTGTGCGTGAGTGGACGCGGCGACAAGGACGTGGCGCAAGTGAGTGAAATGAATATCTTGGGAACGTGAGCCCCCCTCCTTCCTCGCCGCCGATAACGTCTGGAGTGCTTCCGGAGCCTGTCGAGCCCCAGGAGCCGCCGTTTCCGCCAGCGCCGGTCGAGGAGTTGCTCCGGTTGCTCGCCAAGGCGGCGCGCGCGCAACAGCTCTACCTGCCGAACAATCCGATTTACCGCGGCGCGACCGACTCGTTGCGCGCCGGATTCACGGTGGTGTGGAAACAGACCGACGAGCTCCCGCTCGCGGTGCTCGAGACCGACATCCGTTGGTATGACGCGATCGTCGCCGGCGATCCCCATGCCGCGAAATCGACGGACAATCTCGCGTGGCTGTTCCACAAGGACGGCGTGCGCGAGCTGACGTTCCTGAAGGGCTTCGAGGGCGAAGAAGTCGGGAAGCTGCTGCAGATCATTCAGCGCGCACGCAAAGCCAACGCGGACGAGGACGATCTCGTCACGATGCTCTGGGAAGCCGATTTTACGTTTCTCAAATACAAGTACGTTGATCTGCTGCAGGACGGCACGCCGAACGCGGTGGCCGACGGCTATCCGGTCATTCCCATTCCGAGCAGCGGCGAGATCGAGCGCGCCACGCGCGAGGCGGTGACGGAGTCGCGCGCCAGCGGCATCATCAACATGGCGGACTTCGACTCCACGCTCTACTTCCTCGACGAGCGCGAGATCGACTACCTGCACCGCGAGATCAAGCGCGAGTACGATCAAGACCTGCGCGCGAACATCGTCGCGTTGCTGCTCGACGTGTTCGAGGCACAGATCGACCCGGATGTGCGCGCCGAGATCGTCGGCAATTTGCAGACGGTCATGCTCTATCAGCTCACGGCCGGGAATTTCCGCGGTGTGGCCAGTCTGCTGCGTGAAGCCGGCGCCGCGATCGAACGCGCGCCCGCGGTCACCAAAGCGCAGCGCGAAGCGCTCGCCGGACTGACCGAACGAATCAGCCAGCCCGATGCGCTATCACAGCTGCTTCAGGCACTGGACGAGACGCCCGCGCTGCCGCCGGAAGAGGAGTTGTCCGATCTCTTCGATCAACTGCGGCCGACCGCACTCGCGACCGTGTTCAGCTGGATGGCGAAAACGCAGAACCAGCGGCTGCGCGCATTGCTCGACAAGGCCGCCGGCCGATTGGCCGCCGCCAACACGTCGGAACTGGTGCGACTGATCCAGGTGCCCGAGACGGAAGTGTCGTCGGAAGCGATTCGGCATGCGGGGGCGCTCAAGGCGCAAGCGGCCGTGCTCGCGTTGGCCAAGGTGCTCAACGAGCCGGATGTCGCGCGGCGCCAGCTTTCCGTTCACGCTCTCACTGAGATCGGCTCACCCGGCGCGTTGCAAGCGCTCGAGCGGATGATCGAGGACACGGATCGCGACGTTCGCGTGACCTCGGTGCGCGCGCTCGCAGCGCGCGTGTATCGGCCGGTGCTGTCGCGTCTCGAGAACGTCATTCGCGGCCGATGGATTCGCGAGGCCGACCTCACGGAAAAAATGGCGTTCTTCGAGAGCTATGGAGTCCTGTGCGGCGAAGCGGGCGTGCCGCAGCTCGATGGCATGCTGAACAACAAGGGCTTTCTCGGACGCAAAGAAGACAGCGAGGTGCGCGCGTGCGCGGCGATGGCGCTTGGGCGGATCGGCACTGAGAAGGCGACCGACGCACTGCGGAAGGCGGCGGCGGAAAAGGACTTCATCGTGCGCAACGCGGTCACGCGCGCGCTCCGCGGCGGAGGCAGCGCGTGACCACGCCGCGCACGCCGGCGCGACTGTCACCGTCGTTGAGCATCAGTGGCGAGATCTCCGCGGACTCGTATGTCCGCCGCGCGGGGCGGCAACTCATCTTCACGGTGTACGGCGCACTGCGCGCGGTAAAGCTGTATCCCGTCGAAAACGCGGCCGTGCAGAAGGCGCTTGCCGAGGTGATGCACCAGACGAAAGAGCTCCTCAACACGGAGGGAGAGCTCGAGCTGCGATTGTCGGGCGAATTCATCTTCGTCAATCAGACGCGCCTTCGCCTGGATCTCGACAACTTCGCGAGCTTCAGCCACCTGCTATCGCTGTTTCGGTTGAGCGGCGTCGGCAGCGTGACCGTGGCGACGAACATCGGTCCGAAAGACTGGCTGATTTTCCTGTCGCTTCTGCAGGCGCCCGGCCCGGACGATCCGAGCGAGCGACTCACGCTGCTGAATGAGAAGCTCGAGAGCGCGGGCGTGCACACCTTCACGCTTGGCGCGTTGACCGAGCCTGGCGCGAGCAAGGAGCAGGCGAAAGAGCGCGCGAAGCGGACCTACGCCGACTCCGTCGCTGCCACGCGCGACTTGATGGGATCGGTGCGCATGGGCGGCAGCCCGAACATCAAGAAGATCAAGCGGGTGGTGCAGAGCATCGTCGATCAGATCCTCACCGAAGAGACGTGCCTGATCGGCCTGACGACGATTCGCGACTACGACGAGTACACGTTCACGCACAGCGTCAACGTCTGCATCTTCTCCGTCGCGCTGGGCAAACGGCTCGGGCTCAACAAGCTGCAGTTGTATGACCTCGGTCTGGCGGCGCTGTTTCACGACATCGGCAAGTCGCGCGTGCCGCAGTCGATCCTGAACAAGACCAGCGGACTCACCGACGAAGAGTGGCGCCTCATCGCGGCGCATCCGTGGCTCGGAACCCTCGTGCTGTTCCAGGTGCGCGGCTCGCAGGAGCTGCCGTACCGGGCGATGATCGTCGCGCACGAGCACCACATGAAGCGCGACCTCACCGGCTATCCGCGCCCACTCCGGGCACGGCAGATCAGCGTCTTCAGCAAGATCGTGGCGATCGCGGACGGGTTCGACGCGGCCACATCGCGGCGCGCGTATCAGACCGTTCCGTTCACGCCCGCGCAGGTGCTACTGGAAATGCGCGACAATCCGCGCCGCGGAATGGATCCGGTGATCGTCAAAGCATTCACCAACCTCACCGGCATCTATCCCGTGGGCACTCTCGTCGTGCTCGACACCTTCGAGCTCGGCATCGTGCATGCGGTGAATCCGCTGG
>Ga0070679_100002890_pt1 | contig 15606 bp, 12 predicted proteins | sample KBSC63BmetaG_FD_65652 | JGI IMG/M metagenome (GOLD analysis project Ga0070679, IMG submission 65652) | Corn rhizosphere microbial communities from Kellogg Biological Station, Michigan, USA - KBS C6-3B metaG | ecosystem: Host-associated > Plants > Roots > Rhizosphere | place: USA: Michigan... | reverse complement strand
CTGTGCCGCGGCGAATAAGACCTGCCTCGACAATACCACGAACAGATAACAGCCAGTCGTTGGTCGATATGAGACCAGAACAGAAAACCCCGGCGATTGCCGGGGTTTTTTGCTAATGAGTCCGAGTAACCTGCCATAGGCCCGGTACCCGGTACCCGACAACTACCAGTTATGAGCTTTCTGCTATCAGTTGTCACCTGTGCCTGACAGCTGGGCTGTTACGGGTACCGGGAACCGGGCACCGGGTACCTGTTTAGCCCGTATTTCCGGAAACGACACCGGCTCGGGCGGATTGACTATCGCCGGAAGAATCGCCCGCTCGAACCACGCGACGTCGTGCCACGCCCCGAACTTGTAGCCGACGTGATGGTACGTCCCGACGAGCCTGAACCCCGCGCGACTGTGCATCCCTTCGCTCGCGGCGTTCGGGAGCGTGATTCCCGCGTAGACGTTGCGGATGTTCTGAAGCGCCAGGATCTCGAACAGCGATGCATAGAGCGCCGTTCCAACGCCGCGTCGATGCACTTCGCTCCCCACGTAGACGGCGACGTCCACCGACCACCGATACGCCGCGCGCTCATTGTGCGTCGACGCGTATGCGTAACCGACGACCTTGTCATCGAGCTCGTATACGAGCCACGGATAATGCGCCAGCACTCTCGTGAGCCGCGAACGCATCTCCTCGGCGCCTGGCGCTACAAGCTCGAACGACGTGACGCGCTCCACGACCGCCGGCGCGTAGATCTCGGCGATTCGCTGGGCGTCGTCCAAGGTCGCGACGCGGATGACCGGGCTCATGTGCGCCGCGACATCAGTCGTCCGGGAGCAGCGCCAGCAATTTCTTCGGCGCCGTCATTCTGTAGCCGTCGCGCAGCAGGTCCTTCAGCTCGTTCCAGTCGCAGTCGCCGTCGAGCCACACTCCGACCCAGCCACTGGGCCCAACGTAGGGCGGCGAGAAGAACCGGTTGGGCGCGGCGTCGATCATGAGACGTTGATTCACCGGCTTCGCCTTGCACCAGACCGCATTGCGCCCGCCGCCGTGGTGGCTGTTTGCGCGCGCGTACATCGCGAAGAGCTTGTTTTTCACCCGGAATGTCGGCTCGCCCCACGCTTCCACTTCGTGGGCTTCGGGAAGGGCGAGACAGAGCTTGCGCAGGCGAGATAGTGGACTGGGCGGCATCAGGATTCTCGGGTACCGGGCACCGGGTACCGGGTACCGGCTAAGCTTCCTCCGCCTGCTGCAGATGGCGGTGCTCGTGTCGTTCGACAATCACGAGCGCGGAGTACGTGTTGTACTTCATCTTGCCGCCAAAGGGCGAGACGATCTTGAACTTGTCGATAGGAAGCCCATCCGCCGACTGGACGAGACTGATGAGAGCACCTTGCAGCTGCACGAATTCGGAAAGGATCTCCGTACGCGATCGCTCGCCCTTCGGCACGAAACCCTCGGTCGTTTTTACGCGTGGCAACGGCACTTTCCGCTGATGCCGGGGCGCCATCATCACCGACATGAACCAGCCCAGTGGGTCCCGGCGGTAGTGTTTCGTGGGAGCACCTCGCATCCTTCTGGCCTTGCCGACTGCGTCGTGCAGCAGCGGCAGATAAGCGCGCGAAGTGAGATTGAGGTGCTCGACGCACTCGGCCGGCGACCACCGATCCGGGCCGGGCTTGGCGCTCCATGCGGAATCGGAGAGTCTGTCCGTCAGCGCGCGTAGTCGCGACTGTGCCGCCTTGAGAGAATCGACCAACTCGCCGAGTTGTTGCTGCACTATCTATCCGGTAGAAGGGACGGGATCACCGGAAACGCGTCGGAGCAGGCGCCAGCACGAAAACGTCTCCAGTCACCGTGAATGTTGCTGCAAGAGCAGCGTCCGAGTTGGTGCCGGCGTAAACGGTGAACGTGCCCGGCTCGACCACGCGTCGCATCTGACGGTCATACAGCGCGAGCGCGTCCGGTCCGATGCGGAACGTCACGGTTCTCGTCGCGCCCGGCTGCAGCGTGATGCGCTGGAACCCTTTCAGAGTTCTTACCGGCTCTTCGACGCTCGCGACGTCATCGCGCACGTAAAGCTGCACGACCTCATCACCGGCGCGATCGCCCGAATTCCGCACATCGACCGAGACCTGAAGCGAATCTCTCGACGAGATCGTCGGCGACGAGACACGGAGGTTGGAATACGCGAACGTCGTGTAGCTGAGCCCGAAGCCGAATGGATAGAGCGGAGTCCACGGGATGTCCAGATACTTCGAGGTGTAGTGGTTGGTCGGATCGGGTGGACGCCCGGTGTTGCGGTGATTGTAGTAGAGAGGGATCTGGCCGGTCGCGCGCGGGAACGTAGATGGCAGCTTGCCGCCCGGGTTGTAGTCCCCGAAAAGGACGTCGGCCACTGCCGTCCCGTGCTGGCTGCCGAGGAACCACGACTCGACAATCGCTGGCGCCTCTTGTGCCAGCTCTGGAATTGCAAGCGGACGTCCATTCATCAACACGACCACGACCGGCTTTGTGCGCGCCGCACCAAGCACCGCTCGCGCGAGTGCCAGCTGCGCTCCAGGCAGATCGATAGATGCCCGGCTCTCCCCTTCGCCAGACATCGATTCGGTTTCGCCGAGGACGAGCACGATTGCGTCGGCTTGCGAGGCAGCCGCGCGCGCGGCGGCGAATCCTGTCGTGTCCACGGTATCCACCGGAACGCCGCGCGCGTAGATCAGTTTAGTCGAGTTGCTGAGCGCGGCGCGAATTCCGGCGCGGACGCTCACGGCTTCATTAGCGCGGCCATCCGCGGCCCAGCCGCCGAGCGCAGACTGCGCGTCGTCGGCGAGTGGTCCGATGACGGCTATCGTGCGAATGTCTTTTCGGAGTGGAAGCGTTTTGCTCGCGTTCTTTAGCAGCACGATCGATTCGCGCGCGGCAGTCCGGCTCGCGGCGACGTGCTCAGGGGCGAGCGTGTAGCGCTTCTCACGCGCAGCATCGTTGAACTTGTAGGGATTCTGAAAGAGTCCAAGCGCATACTTCACGCGGAGCACTCTCCGCACCGACGAATCGACTAGCGATTCCGGCAACCGCCCCGCGCGCACGGCGGCGGCAAGACTATCGATGTAGATGTTGTCGGACATGTCGATGTCGACACCGGCGCGGAGCGCCAGTATTCCCGCTGCGCCGGTGGACGCTGCGATCCCGTGAGGAACCATCTCACCGATTCCACCCCAGTCGCTCACCACCAATCCCTTGAAGCCCCATCTGTCGCGCAATACATCCTGCAGCAGCCAGTCGCTGGAATGAGCGGGGATTCCGCCGATGTCGTTGAACGAGGACATCACCGTCACCGCACCGGCCTTCACCGCCGCCTCGTATGGGGGGAGATACGTCTCCCACAGCGTGCGCTCCGACAGCTCGACCGAGTTGTAGTCGCGCCCGCCCTCGGCGCCGCCGTATGCGGCGAAGTGCTTGACCGTGGCGAGCAGCGCATCGGTCGCTCCGATGTTCAGAGCGCCATCTCCGTTCTGAAATCCGCGGACGCCCGCGACTGCCATCGCGCTGCCAAGGAATGGGTCCTCGCCCGCGCCCTCGACGATGCGTCCCCAGCGCGGATCGCGCGCGATGTCCACCATCGGTGCGAAGGTCCAGTGAAGGCCGTGCGCCGTCGCCTCGACTGCTGCAAACCGGGCATTTTGTTCGACGCGCGCGAGATCCCAGCTGGCCGCTTCGGCCAGCGGGACTGGATAGATGGTGCGGAAGCCGTGGATGATGTCGTTCGCGAAGAGGAGCGGAATCTTCAGCCGCGATTCCTGCATCGCGATTCGCTGCAGCTCGCGTGTGTAATCGACGCCGAAGATTCCGAGAAACGATCCGACGCGCCCGGCGCGAATGGCGGCTTCTCCGCCGGTGGGGACGCGCGGTCCGGTCTGAGTGCCGTTGCCGGGGACCTGGTTGAGCTGGCCCAGCTTTTCGTCGAGCGTCATCAACCGGAGAATCGAATCGGCGAACTGCGACGCGCGCGCGGAATTGAGCGGCGACTCGCGGGGAGTCTGCGCATCGATCGACACGCCAACCAGCGGCGCGAGGCAGATCAGCTTCAGCCACGTGCTCTTCATCTTCGGAGCCCTATCTTGGAAAGAGTTTTGCCGAAGCTTCCTCGACCCCCCACGCGGGAGTGACACCGCCCTCAATGATGAGGAAGCTTTCGTCCGGCAGGGAAGCGCGCGAGACGACTTTAGTGACCGGCACGGGTGAGAACGCAGCCTCGGCCATCTCGAGCGCCTTGTCGCTCAGGAAGAGACGGACCGCCTCGCTGCCGACTGGTGAGCGCGCCCAGACTTCAACCGAGGAGCGCGGTTTCGCGAACACATCGCCCTTCGGTGAATCGAGGAAGCGCGACAGCGCGGCGACGAACGCCGCCGCCGCGTCATGATGGGAGAACTCCATCGTGTGAAATTCTCTCGGGCGCGATTCTGTAGTCATGGTCCTAGGCAGTATTTACGCGTCGAGGCGCGCGCATTCAAGGGCACGATCATTCGGCAAGATGGCGTGACAAGGGTAGATTTTCTCTCGTTGGCACCCGGCGAGGGGAGCAATAGATGGGTACAGAACGGATCAACGCGTTCAGCGACGGGGTCATCGCAATTCTGATCACCATCATGGTGCTCGAGCTGCGGGTGCCCCACACTACCGATTTATCGGCGCTCCGCGAGCTGCTCCCGGTGTTCCTTACCTACGTGTTGAGCTTCATCATCATCGGGATCTACTGGAACAACCACCACCACATGTTCTATCTCACGGACCGCATCACCGGTGGAATCCTGTGGGCGAATCTGCACCTGCTGTTCTGGCTGTCGCTGATGCCATTTGTCACCGGCTGGATGGGAGAGAACCATTTCGCGCCGATTCCCACTGCGCTCTACGGGGTCGTATTGTTCTTTGCGGGAGTCGCGTATTACATCCTTGAGATGGTGATCATCAGGAGTCAGGGAGCCAACTCGCGATTGAGGGATGCGGTGGGGAACGACTTCAAGGGAAAGATCTCGATGGTGCTTTATCTGGTGGCAATCCCATTTGCGTTCGTCAACCAATTCATCTCGGACGCGCTCTACGCGTCGGTGGCATTGATGTGGCTGATCCCGGACAGGCGCATCGAGGAGACCTTTGGCGGCACCGTCAATGACGAAGAGAGGATGCTATGACGAATCCGAGCCCGGGCAGCTCCGCCGCAGACGCAGAAGTGCGCGAGCTCTATCGCAAGCTGCTGGAAGCATGGGACAAGCGAAATGCGCGCGACTATGCGATGCTCTTCGCGCCAGACGCGATTCTGGTCGGTTTCGACGGGACGCAGGTCTTCGGACAGGCGGACATCGGCGCACACATCAGTGAGGTGTTCTCCCACCATCAGACGGCGCGCTACGTATCGATCGTCCGCGGCGTGCGCGCGGTCACCGGCGACGTGGTAGCGCTCAGCGCTGTCGCGGGCATGGTGCCGCCCAACAAAACCGACATCAATCCCGACGTGAACGCCGTACAGACAATGGTGGCTGCTCGGCGGGGGAGTGCGTGGCAAGTCGCGCTCTTCCAGAACACTCCCGCCGCCTTTCACGGCAGGCCCAACGATGCAAAGGCGCTCACCGAAGAGTTGCGCGGCGCCCTCAAGCAATCGACTTCAAATGAACCTAAAAGTGGTAATCAATGACCGAATCAGACGGTAACCCAGAGTCAAAGGAAGAATCAGTGTACTCACGACGTGATTTTGTCATCCGCGCCGGTCAGGCCGGATTTGCTCTTTCTGTCTTCCCACCTCAGCTCCGCGAGCTGCTCCGTCCGATCGCCGAGGGATCGACGCCGGAGGCGCTAGCGCGTGGAATTCTGCCTGCGCCGATCCCGACCGATCTTTATTCCGGCCTCCGCTGGCGCATGCTCGGCCCCTTTCGCGGGGGGCGCGTTGCGGCGGCGACCGGAGTTCCGGGACGGCCTAACGAGTTCTACTTCGGCGCCGTGAACGGCGGCGTCTGGAAGACGATCGACGGCGGACGCGTATGGTTTCCGATCTTCGACTCACAGCCGACGTCGTCCATCGGTGCGATCGCGGTCGCACCGGGACAGCCGAATACGATTTACGTCGGCAGCGGCGAATCGACTCTGCGCGACTCGGTCGGATACGGAAATGGTGTCTACAAGTCGACCGACGCCGGGAAGACGTGGACGCACCTCGGACTCGACGAGACGCACCACATCGGGAAGATCGCGATCGATCCAAAGAACCCGAACACCGTCTTCGTCGCGGCGATTGGGAAGCTCTACGCCGCCAACAAGGAGCGCGGAATTTTTCGCTCCCGCGATGGCGGCGTCACCTGGCAGAAGGTCCTCGGCGACGAAAACGTCGGGGCCGTCGAAGTCCAAATCGATCCGTCGAACTCCAACGTCGTCTATGCCGGTCTCTGGAACACGCGCCGTCCGCCCTGGTTCACCTATGCGCCGACGAATGGGCCCGGCGGTGGAATCTTCAAATCCGTCGACGGCGGTAGCACGTGGAGGCAGCTAACGAACGGATTGCCCAAGGAGGGAATCGGAAGAACCGGCATCGCAATCGCGCCGAGCAATCCGAATCGACTCTATGCGGTAGTCGACTGCCTGGTGCCAGAGGCGCCGGCGCAGGTCGAGCCGCCACTCGGAACCCCCGCTCCGCAGCCATCGCCAGCGGGAGCTGCTCCGTCGAGTCCGCCGCCGGGGCAGGGAGGGTTCTTTCGCTCCGACGACGCTGGGGCGACGTGGAGCCGAGTGTCGAACGATCCGGCGCTGTGGGGACGCGGCTGGTATTTCGAGAAGCTGGCCGTCGATCCGCAGAACCCGGACATCGTCTACGTGCCGAACGTCGCCGTCAATCGCACGAAGGATGGCGGCAAGACGTGGGTCGTATTGCGCGGATCTCCGGGCGGCGACGACTATCATCAGCCGTGGATCTCGCCCGACGATCCCAACACGATGATTGTCGCGAGCGATCAGGGAACGATCATCAGCCGAAACGCCCGCACGGATGATCCGCGCGACGTCACGTGGAGCTCGTGGCTCAATCAGCCGACCGCGCAGATATATCATCTCTCCGTCGATTACAGATTTCCTTATTGGATCACGGGCGCGCAGCAGGATTCGGGCGCGATCGCCGTCCGCTCCCGCGGAAAATTCTCGCAGATATCGATGCACGACTGGGAGCCGATCTCGCCCGGCGGTGAGAGTGGATACACCGCCGGCGATCCGCTGAATCCGGGTGTCGTCTACGGAGGCGACGGTCAGCGCTGGAATCTCGACGCGAACATTCCGGACGAATCGACCACGAGTCCGAAGTCGCCCGAGACAGCACGGGGGGATTGGACTCAGCCGTTGGTGTTCTCCAAAGCCGACAAAAGAAATCTTTACTACGCGAATCAGTTTCTGTTCAAGACGAGTGATGGAGCGAAGACCTGGACTCAGATAAGTCCCGATCTCACGCGGCCCGAAGTCTTCATTCCCCCGACGCTCGACGCGACAGCTGCCGCCGCAACCGACAGAAACGGCAAGCGCGGCGTGATCTACACGATCGCGCCATCGCCGCTGCGCGCGCCGCTCCTATGGATCGGCACCGACGACGGATTTCTCCAGCTCACTCAGGATGATGGCAAGAGCTGGCAGAACGTGACTCCCGCCGCGATCACACCGTGGAGCCGGATAACCATGCTCGAGGCTTCGCACTTCGATCCCGCCTCGGCGTACGCCTCCGTCGACCGTCACCAGCTCCAGGATTTCGAGCCGTACATCTTTCGCACGCGCGACATGGGGAAGAGCTGGCAGAAGATCACCAACGGGTTGCCGGCCGGCGTGTACGTGCATTCGGTAAAGGAAGATCCGTCGCGGCGAGGTCTGCTCGTCGCTGGTACCGAGCGTGGCGCCCATATTTCCTTTGACGACGGTGACACTTGGCAGTCGCTCCAGCTCAACTTGCCGGTGACGTCCATGCGCGACTTCGAGATCTACGGCAACGATCTCATCGTGGCGACGCACGGCCGCGGATTCTGGGTCATCGACGACATCAGCTCGCTCAGACAATTGAACGACGCGGTCGTGCGTGATGATGCGTACCTGTTCAAGCCATCCGACACGATTAACTTCATCGAGGGGACCGATAACGGCACCCCACTGCAGAAAGACGAGCCCCACGCCGAGAACCCGCCTAACGGTGTGATGATCGATTATTACCTGAAGCGAGCGGCGACTACGCCGGTAGTGATCGAGATTCTGGACGCGAGCGGCGCGGTCATCCAGAAGTTCAGCAGTGATCCCAACGCGCAGCCGCCCGCGACTGGACGCGGCGGTGGCGGACGCGCAGCAGCGGGAATTCCGAGGGTCTCTCCGCTCTGGCAGACGCCCCCTGTGCTTCCGTCGACGAGTGCCGGCATGCATCGCGCCACCTGGAATCCGGTGCGTCCACGACCGCGCGGCGCGCCGGCCGCTGACGAGGGTGGTCCGCTCGACCGGCACTACGTCGGCACCTTCTCTGCGAGGTTGACCGTGAATGGAAAGACTTTCACGCAGACATTCACCGTGAAGCCCGATCCTCGGCGCCCCTGATCCGGTTCCCGGTTCCCGGTTCCCGGTACGCGCAAGAACCCAGCTCACTGCCGGTCGCTCATAGCGGACAGCCCTAGGCGGACAGCTCTTAACTGGCAGTTACGGGTACCGGGCACCGGGTACCGGGTACCGGATTAATTCGCCCGCGAATCTCCATAGACTTTAAGCCCACACGCCGCGAAAAACTCGACGGGGTGGTACTGCTCGAATTCGTAACCGTTCCAGCCGAGCTCGATGTGGAGCATCTCGTGCTTGATCGTGGTCTCGTTCCAGACGCTCGTGTTGCCGACGTACACTTCGCCGACCTTTGCGTCTGAGGCCGCGACCAATGGCTCCGGGTTGAGATCGAGCGAGAACTTCGCGACGGGCACGACGAAGAAACGCACCTTCGCGATCGTCGCGCTGTCTGGCGGTTTCAGGCCTTCACAGCTCGCGATCTCCTTCCACCACTTCGCGTACGTCGCGTCCTGCGGATACTGGTTCGCGACCGTATGGTGTCGTACCTCGCCACTCGTCGCATCGAAAGGGACGTGGCTCTGTGCACTCGCCGGGATGGCGAACGCAAGGATAAGTACCATAAGGGACGGGTTCCTCATGGGCTCTCCGGTTCGGGTGGGCCGGTTGACTACGCCATAAAGGTCGCATCCCTGAAGAGTGGTGTCGAATCCGGTACCGGGTCTATCTACCGGTTACCTCGTACTTGTTGCCGATAGCACGGATAGTCCATCCGGGAGCCAGCTCCAAGCTCCATCCCTCACCTTTGATTTCCCTCGACGTCATCAACGGTGCCGCCGGCGCGGATACCGTGATCGCTGAGAAATCGTTTCGCACGAGCACGCCTCCATGCTCGATGCTGAGCTTCCCCCACGGCGCGGAGAAGTTGCCCGACGGGTAGATGGTCGAGGTCAGATCGAATCCGATCAGCTCCGTCGGATCGTAGCTCCAGGATAGAGAGTCCTTCGACTGCCTGAGGGTGAGGGTTGGCCCATCGGCCAATCGTGCCCGGTACTCGCGCATCGCCGGAGCTCGTGCCGAATCCCGTGCTGCTTCCGATCGATCTACTTCATCCCATCCGTATTCCTTGGCGCGGGTCAAAGCCGTCGCGGCAAGGTTGCGCGGAGGCTGGAAATGGATTGCCTGCGCCAGCAGAACGCCGATGTCCCGATTGGTGAGGACTGAATTACGCCAGCTTGGGGCGAAGCTGTCGAGAAGAATGCCGATGGCGGGGCCAGTTCCATACGCGAACGCGCGCACGAACGTCGGCGTGCTCTCGTAATCGCGCACATACTTCGCGACTCTTGTCGTTCCCTCGCCGGTTAGTTGCATCGCGAGGCGCTGGCCGGTGTACTCGGGGAGACCTTCCTGGATCTCGAGCGTTGCCTCGAGGCTGTCGCTCCCCGGATAGAGAGAGCGGCGCTGCGCGCGGAAGATCAGCGCCGATTCGACGTGGTGTCGCGCCACGGTCTGATTCGGCAGCGCATCAAGAGCGCTCGCGAGGGCACGGTACTCGAGGCGAAGCCACGTTCTGCCCGGACGCATGTCGAGCTGATTGTTGAGCGCGTCGGGTTGGCGGAGGCCGAGCGCCTCCTGCTCGCGATGAAAGACCTCGTGCATCACGAGATCGGCGCGCGCGAATCGATCGCGCGGAAGAGGCAGCGCGACCATTGTCCACGTCCGTCCGCCCCAGGGAAACGATGTGTTGGCCACGTATTGGTTGTCGGGCAGCGTCGTGACGTAGGCGTCGCCCAATCGCAGGAAATGCTTGCCGGCAACCGTATCGTTGGCGATGACGAGCCGACTCTGCCGGTCGACAAGGGCAATCGGTCCGCAGAGACTGCGTTTCCATAGTAGTCCCGCATCGGCCTCGCACGCGGTCTTCGCGTCGCGAAGCGCGGAGAGCGCGCGCGCGGTGTCAAGCTGTTGGCCGAATGCTGCGCCTGGGGCGAGCGGCAGAATAGCAGCGGCAATAATAGCTAATGGTGGCTTTGACACTGTTAGCTCCCAGCTAATAGCCCTTAGCTGACAGCGGGACGCTGGCAACTATGCAGTTACGGGCACCCGGTACCGGGTACCGGATGTCAGGGTATTGACATACTGTCAGTGCATTGACATAATGTCAAGGCGCACGTACTTTCGTGCTCACGGCTTCGATCCAACGTGGAGATTTGCCCGATGACGAATCGCGGACTTGACCAGCTCGGCCGCCGAGAGCGGCAGATCATGGAGATCATCTACCGGCGGGGGAGCGCGAACGCGGCGGAAGTGCTCGCCGATATTCCCGACCCGCCAACCTATACGGCCGTCCGTGGAATGCTCCGGCTCCTCGAGAGCAAAGGACATTTGCGCCACGAGCAGGACGGTCCGCGCTACGTCTACTTTCCCACCGCCGACCCGGACCGTGTGAGCAAGTCTGCGGTGAAGCACCTCGTTCGCACTTTCTTCGACAACTCCGCCAGCTCCGCCGTCGCCGCGATGGTCGGCCTCTATGAGGATCGCTGGAGCGATGAAGATCTCGACAATCTCGAAAAGCTCATCGAAAAGGCCCGCAGCAAAGGAGGCGCATCATGAATCCCTTCATCCCCGCACTTCTCGCGAAGCTGACGCTGATCCTCGCGCTCGGCCTCATCATCGCCGCCACGCTGCGCGCGTCGTCGCCATCGCTTCGCCATCTCGTTCTGTTCGCGACGCTCGCAAGCTGTCTCGTCCTTCCAGCTGCAATGCTTCTGTCGCCACAGTGGAATGTTCAGCTGTTACCATCATCGTCCGCCGAGAACGCAAGATCGGGAGGTGACGTCGGGCAGTCGGCGACAACCCCAGACACTCGCTCGGTTCAACTCACCGATCCAAGGTCGCCGATCTCGCTCACGGCTAACAGCGATCAGCTCACAACTGGGCAGTTACGGGCACCGGGTACCGGGCAACGGGCAACGGGTACGTACCGGGCACCGGATATCCTCGCCCTGCTTTGGGCTTTCGGCTTCACCGCCATTCTAGCTTGGCTAGCAATCGGGCGCTTCCGCCTCCGCCGCATCGGAACCATGGCCTGGCCGCTCGACGATCCCGAATGGGCGCGGATACTCGACGCGGAGCGTAGAGAGTCCGGCGTCACGAAGAACGTGCGCCTTTGCTCGAGCTCGGTTGTGAGCACGCCGCTCACCTGGGGATGGACCGCGCCAATCATCCTCCTGCCGGAGGACGCACTCGACTGGTCGGAAGAGCATCGTCGCATCGTCCTGCGACACGAGCTCGCGCACGTCGCCCGCGGTGATGCCCTCAATCAGCTTGTCGCCGGCGTCGCCTGCGCGCTCTACTGGTTCCATCCGCTGGTATGGGTTGCGGAGCGCCGGCTTCGCGCGGAATGCGAGCGTGCCTGCGACGACAGAGTGGTCTCGCTCGGGACTCCTGCCGCCGACTACGCCGCGCACCTGCTCGAAGTGGCGAGATCGGCGCGCGCGTTTGGCGCGCCGGGATTCTTGTCGGTGGCGATGGCGCGGCCGTCGCAGCTGGAGGGAAGACTGCTCGCAGTACTCAATGGATCGCGCCGCCGCGTGTCGCTGTCTCCTGGCGCGCGACGCCTGGCTATCGTTCTCTCGGCGATCGTTCTGCTTCCGCTCGCTGCATTTCGCGCCGTTCCAAAATCGACTGCGAGGAGCGCTGGAAGCGAAGTGACCCCTCTGCCGGCCCCTGTCGCATCATCGTCTTTTTCGATATCGACAGGCGCACCAGCCAGGAAGTCGAGTGCGAAAGGCGACGCGATCGTCTCCACGGCAGATCCGATTCCACCGGCCATCGTCGGCGCCAGCCCAACACTGGCGGACACCAGCTTTCAGCTCTCTGCGCCGGTAAAGAGCGGCGGCACCCTCAACATCGATCTCAAGACCGGTGGGAATATCGTCATCACCAGCTGGGATAGACCACAAGTTGTCGTTCGCGCCGCTCTTGGTGGCCGCGACTGGCGACAAACCGAAGTGCGGCTTCGTCCGGATGATGGGGACGCCACACTCGACAGCTACTTCACCGAGTCGTCCGGAAATCAGAGCTCGCGTCACGTCTTCGAGATTCAGGTCCCCAGGAACTTCAACGTTCGCGTCAAGTCGAGCGGTGGATCGGTCTCGATCACCGGAGTGGACGGACGATTCACCGGCAATACCGGCGGCGGCGAGATCAACATCCAGAAGTCAAATGGCGACGTGGATCTCCGTACCGGAGGCGGCGACATACGCGTGAGCGACTCCAATGTGAACGGCTCGGTATCCACCGGTGGCGGAATGGTGAGGATCGAGCGCGTCAACGGAAATCTCGAGGGCACTTCGGGTAGCGGGCCCGTCGTGTATGCGCAGTCCACCCGCAACCGCAGCGGATCTGGATACGGATACGGAACCGGTGATGGAAAAGATGGGGATGTAAGCGTGAGCACCAGTGCGTCCGGCGGGCATTCCACTACGACTTACGTCCGCGGCGGCAACAAATTGACGGGCTTCTCCTACAACGCAATCATGATGAGTTATGCGGGCGGCGATATCTCGCTTCCCAGCGCCCCCGATGGCGCGCGCGTCAACACGGGAGGCGGCCGGATTCGAATCGGTCCGTCTGGGGGAGTCGTCTACGCGGCGACAGGCGGCGGAGACATCGACATCGGTCCGGCAACCGGATCGGTAGAAGCACAGACAGGTGCCGGCCGCGTTGCGATCGAGCTCAAGGGCCCCGATTCGCATCAGGTGGAGGTGACGTCGGGCAAGGGTGATGTCGTGCTAGAGGTTCCCGCGAATCTCAACGCCACTCTGGAGCTCGAGACAGCCTACACCAACAACCTCGGCCACAAGACGCGCATCGTGAGCGACTGGCCGCTTACGACGACCGAGACGAGTAACTGGGATGCCACGGAGGGAACTCCACGCCGGTACATTCGCGCGCGCCAGAACATCGGGAAGGGAGGCGCGGTGATTCACGTCAAAACCGTGAACGGCGATATTGTGCTGCAAAAAGCGAAGTAAATCCGGTGCCCGGGGCCTGGTACCCGGTACCCGTAACGGCCCAGATCCCCGCCGAGAGCTGAGAACGGAAAGCTCGTAACTAGTAGTTGTCGAGTACCGGGTACCGGGTGCTGGTGAAACCATGGTGCTAGTCGCCTGCGTAAGATCATTGGCCTGCGCAGGCGCTAGCTTTCTCGCTCACAGCAAAGCCGCGCATCATTCCTTTCGAGCTTCGTCGATGACCGAAAATGTTCACCGCCCCCGCATGTTTCTCAGCGCTCTCTGCCTGGGAGTCGCCGCCTGCATGACGTCGCAACCCAATCCAGGCGCCGCACCTTCCCCAACAACCGCTCAATCCTCGAGCGTCGATGCGCGGGTAGCGAATCTTCACAAGCTCCTCGACGAACAGTGGGAGTACAACCTCCGCAATTCCCCCGAGTTTGCGTCGATCCTCGGGGACAAGCGCTACAACGACCGCCTCAGTGATTTCTCGCAGGCAGCGATCGATCGCGACAATGCGCAGACGAAGGTTTTTCTAAGGGAGTTCGAGGCGGTCGATGCGACGGGCTTCCCGGAGCAGGAGCGACTCAATCGCGATCTCATGGTTCGCAATCTTCGCGAATCGGTCGAGAGTCAGCGGTTCAAGGAGTGGGAGATGCCCGTCAACCAGATGAACGGGCTGCACATCGACCTCCCGCAGCTGATAACGTCGCTCTCCTTCGAGACCGTCAAGGACTACGACGACTACATCGCGCGCCTCAAGCAGTTCCCGCGCGCCTTTGGCGAGGCCGTCGTCCAGATGCGGAAGGGAATGGCCGATGGTCTGATGCCGCCGAAGATCCTTCTCGTGCAGGTCGTCTCGCAGGCAGGCAACATCGCGGCGCAAAAAGCTGAAGACACTCCGTTTGCGATTCCAACCACGCAGTTCCCGAAGGAATTCTCGGCTGCCGATCAGACGCGCCTCAGAAACGGCGTGCTCGCCGCGATCCGCGACAGCGTGCTCCCGACCTATGCGAAGTTCACGGCGTTCGTGCGCGACGAGTACGCGCCGCGGGGCCGGCTCGATATCGGGACATGGGCGCTTCCCGACGGCGCCGCTCGCTATGCATTCGATGTTCGGCGGTCGACGACCACCAACATGACGCCCGACGAGATCCACCAGCTCGGGCTCCGCGAGGTCGCGCGAATCGAGACGGAGCAGCTCGCGATCGCGAAGAAGCTGGGCTTCGCCGATCTCAAGTCGTTCCGCGACTCGATTCCGAAAATGCCGAGTCTGCATCCGAAGTCCCGCGAGCAGATTCTCGACGAGTACAGGCACTACATCGCTCAGATGACGGCGCGGCTGCCCGAGCTGTTCGGAAGACTTCCGAAGGCCAGGCTCGAGGTCCTGCCCATCGAGCCCTTCCGCGAGAAGGAAGCATCGACGTCGTACAACCAGGGCACGCCCGACGGCTCGCGCCCGGGCCACGTCTTCGTCAACACCTACGATTTCGCCAACCAGCTCATAATCAACAACGAGTCGACGGCGTACCACGAAGGCGTGCCGGGACACCACATGCAGATCTCGATCGCGCAGGAACTGCCGGCGCTTCCGCCGTTTCGTCAACAGGCCAACTATACCGCGTACGTCGAAGGGTGGGCCCTCTACGCGGAGCGACTGGGGAAGGAAATCGGATTCTACCAGAATCCATACATCGACTATGGTCGCCTCGACGACGAGATGCTCCGCGCAATCCGCCTCGTTGTGGACACCGGAATCCACGACAAGCACTGGACCCGCGAGCAGGTCGTCCAATACTTCCGCGACCACTCGAGCGAGAACGAAGCGGGGCTGCAATCGGAAACGGACCGCTACATCGCCTGGCCGGCACAGGCGCTGGCGTACAAGGTCGGGCAGCTGACCTTCCTCCGCCTCCGCGATCAAGCCCGCCAGGCCCTCGGCCCCAAGTTCGACATCAGGGCGTTTCACGACGAGCTGCTAGGCGCCGGTGCATTGCCGATGGATGTTCTGGAGCAGCGGATGTCAGCATGGATAGCGGCCCAGTC
>Ga0070679_100002889_pt1 | contig 15609 bp, 17 predicted proteins | sample KBSC63BmetaG_FD_65652 | JGI IMG/M metagenome (GOLD analysis project Ga0070679, IMG submission 65652) | Corn rhizosphere microbial communities from Kellogg Biological Station, Michigan, USA - KBS C6-3B metaG | ecosystem: Host-associated > Plants > Roots > Rhizosphere | place: USA: Michigan... | reverse complement strand
TACATCGCGGCCTGCCGGATCTTCACGTTGTCGAACGGCGGCTGGGTGTGGTTGAAGCGCATGATGATCTGGCTGCCCTGGACGTTCCAGGGATAGACCTCGATGTTCTTGTCGGCCTTGAGGAGCGGGAAGAGATCGGGCGGCGGCGCCTCGATCAGGTCGATCTCGCCGGTGATCAGCGCGTTCACGGCGGTGCTCGGGTCGGGCATCGCCAGCCACTCGACGCGGTCGACCTTGGCGACCTTGCCGCCGGCCAGCATCGAGGGCGGCTCGGCGCGCGGCTTGTACCTGGGGTTCTTCACGAACACCATCTTCTCGCCGGGCTTCCACTCGTCCTGCTTGAAGATGAAGGGACCGGAGCCGATGAACTCGGTGATCTGCTTGTTGGGGTCGGTCTCGGCCACGCGCTTGGGCATCATGAACGGCACGTTGGACGAGATCTTGCTCAGCGCCTCGAGCACCAGGCCGAACTCGCGCTTCAGCACGATCGAGAAGGTCTTGGCGTCGACCGGCTTGATCTCGGCGGTGTCCTTCATCAGGAGCTGGCCGAACGAGTCGCGGGCGCCCCAGCGCTTGATCGAGGCGACGCAGTCCTCGGACGTCACCGGCGTGCCGTCGCTCCACACCAGCCCGTCGCGCAAGGTGATGGTCCAGGTGAGCTTGTCGGCCGAGACGCTGTATTTCTCGGCCATCTCGGGCTGGATCTTGAGGTCGGCGTCGCGCGCGAACAGCACGTCGTAGACCATGTAGCCGAAGTTTCGCGTGATCAGCGCGGTGGTCCAGATCGGATCGAGGATCTTGATGTCGGCATGGCTGACCATGCGCAAGGTCGTCGTCTGCGCCATGGCGGGCGCGCCCAACGCTGCCCATATTGCGATGGCGATTGCCGCTAGTCTGCCTCGGCCGGTCATGCTGAACCTCTCCCCTTTTTCCGTTGCAGATGTTGTGTGAGGATTGAACAAATGTCGATGCCGACTGTCTTTGTGTCGCACGGATCGCCGATGCTCTACCTGGAGAAGGAGCTGCCGGCGCGGGCCTTCCTGGCGGGCCTGGGGAAAGCCGTGCCGCGGCCCAAGGCGATCGTGGCCGTGTCGGCGCACTGGAACACCGAGCGTCCGGCGGTGTCGGTCAGCGCCCGGCCCGAGACCATCCACGATTTCTACGGCTTTCCCGACGCGCTGTTCAAACTCCACTACGACGCGCCGGGTGCGCCCGAGCTGGCCCGCCGCGTGGCGGAAATGACCGGCGCGGTGCCGGCCGAGTACGGGCTCGACCACGGCGCCTGGGTGCCGGCGCTGCTGGCGTGGCCCGAGGCCGACATTCCGATCTTCCAGCTGTCGGTGCAGCCCTACATGAGCCCCGCGCACCATCTCGACATCGGCCGCAAGCTCGGCGCCCTGCGCGAGGAAGGCGTGCTGGTCATGGGATCGGGCAGCGCCACGCACAATCTCCGCCGCCTCGTGCGCGGCCAGCACGACGCGCCGCCCGAGCCGTGGGCGAAGGCGTTCGACGACTGGCTGGCCGACACGGTGGAGAAGGGCGACGCCGCGGCGCTGGCCGACTACCGCAGCGTCGCGCCCCATGCGCGCGACGCCCATCCGACCGACGAGCATTTCCTGCCGCTGCACGTGGCCTTCGGCGCCGCGGGCGAGGGCGCCCGAGGCAAGGCCCTGCACCGCAGCTTCACCTCGGGCAACCTGTCGATGGCGTCCTACGTGTTTGCGTAAGCAAACACGCGACAGCGCATATGAATGCGCCTAGGCGTCGAGGATCGGGGCGAAGCCGCCGTAGATGCGGCGCTGGGCGTCGAAGATCTTCTTGTCGGCGTCGCCGTGCAGGCGCGGATCGGCCATCAACTTCGGCCAGGCGGCGTTGCGGACGTCCTTCGACGGCCATTCGATGAAGGCGAGCACGACCGTTTCGTCGCCCTTGGCCTTCACGGCTTTCTTGAAGTCGGTGACCTTGCCGTCGGGCACGTCGTCACCCCACGCCTCGACCACGCGCGTGGCGCCATGCTCGCGGATCGCCGCCGCGGCCTTGGCCTGCATGGCGCGATAGGCCGCCTTGTTGGCCGCCGGCACGGCCACGATCGAGCCGTCGACATAGCCCGTCTTGCCGCCGGTGCTTTCTTCGACGATCGGCGCGAAGCCGGCGTAGATCATGCGCTTGCCGTCGAACGGCATGGCGGCGCCGACCGCCTTCATGCGCGGGTCGCCCATGATCTTCGGATGGGCCGCGTCACGCGCCTCCTTCGACGGGTACTCCATCCACGAGAAGACGACCACTTCGCCCGCCTTGGCCTGAACCGACCCCTTGAAGTCCGTCACCTTGCCGTCGGGAATTTCCTCGCCCCAGGTTTCGACCATGCGCGTCACGCCGAACTCCTTGAACAGCGGCGCCGCCTCGGCGACGTGCTTGCGATAGGCTTGCTCGTTCGCGGCCGGAACGGCGGCGACGAATCCCTCGATGTAGGCCATGGCGTTTCCCTCCGGTCGGTCTTGACGTAATGGGTTGATATCAACATATTAAGACGAATGAAAGGCGGTCGATGATTTCCTTCGAGACCACGCTGCACGTCCGCGACCATTGCCTGTGCCTGCACGCCCAGCGCACGGCGCGCGCCCTGGCGCGGCGCTTCGACGAGGCGCTGCGGCCGCTCGATCTCACGAACGGTCAATTCTCGCTGCTGATCTCGCTGAACCGGCCCGAGCCCGCCGCCATGGCGCCGGTCGCCCGGTTGCTGGGCATGGATCGCACGACGCTGACGGCGGCGCTGAAGCCGTTGCAACGGCGCGGCCTGGTGGAGACGGAGGTGGATGCCGACGACCGGCGCAGCCGGCTGCTGAAGCTCACGCGCGCGGGGCGGGCACTTCTGAAGAAGGCCGTGCCGGTGTGGGAGCGGACGCACGCCGTGATCGACCGTGCTCTCACGGGGCACGATCCCGACGGGCTGCGCGGGGCGTTGCGCAGCCTGTCCTGAGAGAATGCTTCTCTAGGCGGCCTTGGCCAGCGAGACGCCCTTTTCCTTGAAGAGCTGCTCGAGCTCGCCGGTCTCGAACATCTCGCGGACGATGTCGCAGCCGCCGACGAACTCACCCTTCACGTAGAGCTGGGGGATGGTCGGCCACTGGCTGAATTCCTTGATGCCCTGGCGGATTTCCGGGTCGACCAGGATATTGACGCTGCCGAACTTCACGCCGAGCTCGCTCAGGCATTCCACGGTGGCGGCCGAGAAGCCGCACTGCGGGAACACCGGGGTGCCCTTCATGAACAGCAGGACGTCGTTCTTGCCGATCTCTTCACGGATGCGGCCGAAAACTTCAGGTTCGCTCATAACAAGCTCCTCAGGGATTTGACCTAATATAGGGCGATCAGGGCTTCTGCGCCATGGTGGTCAACTTCAGCGCATGGAGCACGCCGCCCATGCGGCCGCCCAACGCGCCGTAGACCATCTGGTGCTGCTGGATCTTGGATTTGCCCGCGAACGCCGCCGAAATGACCGTGGCGGCCCAATGGTCGCCGTCGCCGGCGAGGTCCTGCATCTCGACGTCGGCACCGGGAATTCCCTGCTTGATCAGGTCGACGATCTCGTTGGCGGACATCGGCATAAGCTTGGATTCCCTGTTATTCCGTCGCGTTCATATAGGTGGGCAACCACGCCTCGTGGGCGGACTTGATGTCGCTGAGGGCCAGCGACACCAGCCCCTTCACGACCAGCGCGGGGCCGCCCGAGTGGCCGATCACGACCGCCGGGACGCCGGCCTTTTGGGCCGCGGCCAGCACTTCGTCGGCCACGCCGGTGGCGATGAGATAGCGGGCCTGATCCTCGCCATAGAAAAACGCGTGCGAGGGAACGGTGTTCCCGGCCGGCTGGGCGACTTCGACGCCGGTGCCGCCGGCGATGCACATCTCCGCCAGGCCGACCAGCAGGCCGCCGTCGGACAGGTCATGGCAGGCCGCCACGCGCCGGGCGTGGATCTGGGCGCGCACGAAATCGCCGTTGCGGCGCTCGGCCGCGAGATCGACCGGAGGAGGCGCCCCTTCTTCGCGGCGGCAAGCCTCCCGGAGATAGAGCGACTGGCCGAGCCAGCCCTTGGTTTCGCCGACCAGCACGATGCACAGGCCACCCTGCGTCAGGCGCGAGCCCACCGCCCTGGCGATGTCGTCGATCACGCCCACCGCGCCGATGGTCGGTGTCGGCAGGATCGGCCGGCCCTCGGTCTCGTTGTAGAGCGAGACGTTTCCCGAGACGACGGGGAAGTCGAGCGCCGTGCAGGCTTCCGCCATGCCCAGGATGGCGCCGGCAAATTGCCCCATGATCTCGGGCTTCTGAGGGTTGCCGAAGTTCATGTTGTCAGTGACGGCCAGCGGCAGCGCGCCGGTCGCGGTGATGTTGCGCCACGCCTCGGCCACGGCCTGGCGGCCGCCGGTCTCGGGATGGGCCTGCACATAGCGCGGCGTGCAGTCGGAGGTCATGGCCAGGCCCTTGTGGCCGCCGCCGCTCAGGCCGCCCGGCACGCGCACCACGGCGGCGTCGCCGTCCTGCGGCCGGATCGCGGTGTTGCCCAGGATGAGATGGTCGTACTGGTGCCAGATCCACGCCTTGCTCGCGAGGTCGGGGCAGCTCATCAGCGCGACCAGCGAGGCATTCCAGTCCTTGGGAACCGGGACCTTCGACGCGTCGAGCGTCGGCGGGAGCCCGGTCAACGTCCACGGCCGCTCGTAGACCGGCGCCTCGGTGACCAGCGGCGGGATCGGGATGTTGGCCACGATGTCGCCGTGCCAGCTCAGCACCATGCGCTCGGTGTCGGTGAGATGGCCGATCACCGCGAAGTCGAGTTCCCACTTCTCGAAGATCCTGCGTGCCTCGTCCTCGCGGCCGGGCTTGAGCACGATCAGCATGCGCTCCTGGCTCTCCGACAGCATGAGTTCGTAGGGGTTCATGCCGTCTTCGCGCATCGGCACCTTGTCGAGCGCCATCTCGAGGCCGAGGCCGCCCTTGGCCGCCATCTCGAACGACGACGAGGTGAGGCCGGCCGCGCCCATGTCCTGGATGGCCACGATCGCGTCGGTCGCCATCAGCTCGAGGCACGCCTCGAGCAGCAGCTTCTCGACGAACGGATCGCCGACCTGCACCGTCGGACGCTTGCTTTCGCTGTCCTCGTTGAACTCGGTCGACGACATGGTGGCGCCATGGATGCCGTCGCGGCCGGTCTTCGAGCCGACATAGACCATCGGATTGCCGAGGCCGGCAGCCGCGGCATAGAAAATCTTGTCGGTCGGCGCGATGCCCACGGTCATCGCGTTCACCAGGATGTTGCCGTTGTAGGCGGCATGGAAATTCGTCTCGCCGCCCACGGTCGGAATGCCCATGCAGTTGCCGTAGCCGCCGATGCCCGCCACCACGCCCGACACCAGGTGCCGCGTCTTGGGATGCGAGGGATCGCCGAAGCGCAGCGCGTTGAGGTTGGCAATCGGCCGCGCGCCCATGGTGAAGACGTCGCGCATGATGCCGCCCACGCCTGTCGCGGCGCCCTGGTACGGCTCGATGTAGGACGGGTGGTTGTGGCTCTCCATCTTGAAGATGGCGGCCTGGCCGTCGCCGATGTCGATGACGCCGGCATTCTCGCCCGGTCCCTGGATCACCCACGGCGCGCTGGTCGGCAGCTTCTTCAGCCACACCTTCGAGGATTTGTAGGAGCAGTGCTCGCTCCACATGGCCGAGAAGATGCCGAGCTCCACCATCGTGGGATCGCGGCCCATGATCTTGAGCAGGCGCTGGTACTCGTCGGGCGCGAGGCCGTGCTCGGCCACGACCTGGGGCGTGATCGCGGGCTCGTTGGGCAGCTTTACGGGCGGGTTCTTCTCAGCGGCAATGGTCACGACGAAATACTCACGTGAGGGCCTCGACGATGCCTTCGAACAGTGCCTTGCCATCGGTGCCGCCGAACATCGGCTCGGTGGCGTTCTCGGGATGCGGCATCAACCCCATCACCGTCTTGGTCTCGTTGAAGACGCCGGCGATGTTGCGGATCGAACCGTTGGGATTGCCGCTGCCATCCACGGTGCCGTCGGGCGCGCAGTAGCGGAACGCGATCTGGCCGCGATCCTCCAGGCGCTTCAGCGTGTCGTCGTCGGCGAAGTAGTTGCCTTCGGCATGGGCCACCGGGACCTTGATGACCTGGCCCGCCTGGTAGCGGTTGGTGAACAGGCTCTGGCTGGTCTCGACCTTGAGATGCACGTCGGAGCAGACGAACTTCAGGTGCGAGTTGCGCATCAGCGTGCCGGGCAGCAGGCCGGCCTCGGTCACGATCTGGAAGCCGTTGCAGATGCCCAGCACCGGCACGCCCCTGGCGGCGCGGCGCTTGACCTCGGCCATCACCGGCGACTGCGCGGCCATCGCGCCGCAGCGCAGATAATCGCCGTAGGAGAAGCCGCCGGGGACCACGATCAGGTCGGTCTTCTCGAAGTCGCCGTCGCCGTGCCACACCATCTGCGGCCGCTGGCCGGTCACCAGCTCGATCGCCTGGGCGACGTCGCCTTCGCGGTTGGAGCCGGGGAAGACGAGGACTGCTGCTTTCATTTCTGACCACCCTCGAACCAGCACACCTCACCCTGGGGAGCACGCCGAAGGCGTGCGTCTCGAAGGGTGGGAACAAGCACCTCGTGTGTTGCCCATCCTTCGAGACGCGCGCTGCGCGCGCTCCTCAGGATGAGGTGGTTTTTGCACATCAGCCGACCAGCTCGATGGAGAAGTTCTCGATCACGGTGTTGGCCAGCAGCTTGCGGCACATTTCCTCGAGGCGCGCCTTGGCCTTGGCCTTGTCGGTCTCGGCAAGCTCGAGCTCGATGAACTTGCCCTGGCGGACGTCGCCCACCTCGGGGAAGCCCAGGCGGTTGAGCGAGTGGCCGATGGCCTTGCCCTGGGGATCGAGCACGCCGTTCTTCAGCGTCACGTGAACTCTGGCTTTCATGTCGCCTCTTTACTGAATGGTGCTGGGGCCGCGGATGTCGCCGGGTCCCTGGTCGATCAGGATGCCGAGCCGCCGCGCCACCTCCTGGTAGGCCTCCTCGACCTTGCCGAGGTCGCGGCGGAAGCGGTCCTTGTCCATCTTCTCGTTCGTGCGCAGGTCCCACAGGCGGCAGGAGTCCGGGCTGATCTCGTCGGCCAGCACGATGCGGACCATCTCGTCCTCGTAGAGCCGGCCGAATTCGATCTTGAAGTCGATCAGCTTGATGCCGCAGCCGAGGAACAGGCCGAACAGGAAGTCGTTCACCCGCAAGGTCAGCGCCACGATGTCGTCGAGGTCCTGGGGCGTGGCCCAGCCGAAGGCGGTGATGTGCTCCTCGGTGACCATGGGGTCGCCGAGCTCGTCGTTCTTGTAGAAGAATTCCATGATCGAGCGCGGCAACTGGGTGCCTTCCTCGACGCCGAAGCGCTTGGCGAAGGAACCTGCGGCGACGTTGCGCACCACGATCTCGAGCGGGATGATCTCGAGCTGGCGGATCAGCTGCTCGCGCATGTTGAGCCGGCGGATGAAGTGGGTCGGCACGCCGATCTCGCCGAGCTTGGTCATCAGGAACTCGGAGATGCGGTTGTTGATCACGCCCTTGCCGGTGATCGTGCCCTTCTTCTGGTTGTTGAACGCGGTGGTGTCGTCCTTGAAGTACTGGACGATGGTCCCGGGCTCTGGCCCCTCGAACAAGGTCTTGGCCTTGCCCTCGTAGATGCGGCGGCGGCGGGACATATGTTACTCCTGTGCAGACGGCATCGTCGGCCGCCCACCCGGTTCAGCCGGAATACCCGGCCGGAATATGGCGGAAGTCCCATGCGCCGGGACTGGGGAAAAATCCATTGAAAAAGGTGACGCGCCAGTCATATTCGATGCCCCATTGGAGGCTCCAGATGGCCCAACAGATCACCTACGACAAGGCCTATGACGCTGTCGCCCCGGGAGACTTCCCGGCGATGCTGGAAGTGCCGCGTTATGGCCGTCGCAGCAATGCCTTCGACGCCATCATTTCGGCCACCCATGACCATTTCTGGGACCCGCTGGACGTCAATTACATCGACTACGACCTGCCGTTCGACATCGCCCGCCAGCCGATCATGCCGCTGGAAAACATCCTGGAGCTGAAAAGCGCCGTGGCCGACAAGCTCGATGACGGCCAGAAGATCGCGCTGGCCAACGACGTCACCCACTGGTCGATCTCCAATCTCCTGCACGGCGAGCAGGGTGCTTTGTCGCTGTCGGCCAGCCTGTGCCACATCCTGGTCGATCCGGGCGCCCAGGAATACGCCGCCAACCAGGCCCGCGAGGAGGCCCGGCACGTCACCGGCTTCACGCGCTACATCGCCAAGCGCTGGGGCGCACCGCTGCCCGTCGGCCAGACGATCGCATCCGTCCTCAGCGATCTGGTGAGCACGCCCGAGGTTTACAAGAAGATCGTCGGCATGCAGATGCTGATCGAGGGCATCGCCATGGGCGCCTTCGCCACCTTCAACGCCAAGACCAACGATCCCGTGCTGCGCCGCCTGGTGCAGCTGGTGATGAGCGACGAGGCCTTCCACCACCGTTTCGGCCGGCTGTGGGCGGCCAAGACGATCAAGCACCTCAGCGAGGAAGAGCACCGCAAGGTCGAGGACTGGACGGCGCAGACCTTCCAGATGCTGCTGTTCAACCTGATCAACGCCGAGCAGAAGCAGGTGATCTACGCCAAGTACGGCCTGCACTGGGAATGGGTGCGCGACTCGATGAAGGAGGTCTTCGGCGACGAGGACCGCCGCGCCCAGCTCAAGGACAGCACCAACATCTTCCGCGTGCTGATCAAGACGCTGCTCCACGCCGGCATCATCACCAAGCGCACCGCGCCGCTCTACGCGGTGTGGGTCGACATGAAGGAGCTCGAGGCCGAGGGCGACGGCATCCCGGGCGACATCGTGGCCGACGAGATGCTGATCACCTTGCGCGAGATCAACGCCCGCCGCCGCCGCATCGGCAGCAAGGACGTCGCCGCCGCCGCGTCTTAGTCTTTCAAGGGAGCGCGCCACTCCAGTGGCGCTCTGAGGCGCCACAGGAGTGGCGCGCTCCTCCGACTAAGGTTTTCTTGCCAGCACGAAGGCCGAGAGGCCGGCGAGGCGGTTGATCGGGAACAGCGGCAGCTCCGCCATACAGGCCAGGGTGAGCAGGCCGTTGGTCACTGCGCCGTGCCGGCTCAGGCTGCTTTTCGATTCGACGGAGCGCGTGGCCAGGCGCACGGCGGCGGCCAGCGGAAAAACGAAGCCGAAATAATACGCGCCGCGCACGACGACGAGGCCGGAGTCGCGCATGGTCCGCTCGATCTCCGCCAGCCGGTAGCGCCGCTTGTGCTCGAGGAACACGTCGTGGCCGCTCCACAGGAACCGGAAGGCCGGCACCGTCGCCAGGAAATGCGCGCCGGCCGGGACTTTGTTCGCGTAGTGCTTCACCAGTCCGCGGTCGTCGTCGACATGCTCCAGCACGTCCATCATCAGCACGAGGTCGCAGCCGGTGGGGCCGGTGTCGCGGCGGTAGAGCACCGGCTTGCCGGCCACGCTGTCGTCGCGGTCGGCGGGATAGCCGATGTCGACGCAGAGCGCCGATTGCGCGCCGCCCTCGGCCAGCAGGTGGCGCGAGAAGAAGCCGGAGCCCGCGCCGATATCGAGGATGTGCCGGGGACGAAGGCCGCCGACGGCGCGGCGCAGCGCGGCGGCCTTGGAGCGGTAGTACCAGTGGCGGCCGATGTCGGCGCCCAGGATGTCTTCTTCCTTGAGATCCATCAGGCGTTCGGAGGACGGGCTTCGCCTTCCTCGTAGACGCCCTCGACGACATAGATCGGGCGGCCCTTGACCTCGAGGAAGAGGCGGCCGAGGTATTCGCCGATCACGCCGATCGAGACCAGCTGGATGGCGCCCATCAGCAGCACGACGACCAGCAGCGAGGCGTAACCCGGCGTGTCGATGCCGAACAGCAGCACGCGGCCCAGGATGAAGAGGGCGTAGAACACGGCGACCGCCGCGATCGCGACGCCGCCGTAGAACGATGCGCGCAGCGGCACGGTCGAGAAGCTCACCACGCCATCGAGCGCGAAGTTCCAGAGCCGCCACAGGTTGAACTTGCTCGAGCCCGCGGCGCGGGCCGGGCGCTCGTAGGGCACGCCGACCGCGTTGAAGCCGACCCAGGCGAACAGGCCCTTCATGAAGCGGTTGCGCTCGGGCAGGCGGCGCAGCACCTCGACGGCGCGGCGGTCGACCAGCCGGAAGTCGCCGACGTTGGCCGGGATGCGGACCGGCGACATCGAGTTGAACGCCCAGTAGAACCAGCTGGCCGAGACGCGCTTGGCCATGGTGTCGGCGTCGCGCGCGCTGCGCACGCCGTAGACGATGTCGTAGCCCTCGCGCCAGCGCTCGATGAACGGCTTGAACAGGCTGGGCGGATCCTGGAGGTCGATGTCCATGGGGATCAGCATGTCGCCCCGGGCATGGTCGATGCCGGCGGTGAGGGCGGCTTCCTTGCCGAAGTTGCGCGACAGGTTCACGACCCTGACCCGCGGGTCGCGCGCGCCGCGCTCGAGAAGGTGGGCCAGCGTGTCGTCGCGCGAGCCGTCGTTCACGAACACGATCTCGAAGCGCAGGCCGGCGCCGTCCAGACAGGGCTCGACGGCGTCGAGGAACAGGCCGATCGATTCGGCCTCGTTGAACACCGGCACGACCAGCGACAGCAGCGGATCGGCCGGCCGGCGCGCCCGCTGGACGGCGAGCTGCCGGTCGAGCGCCGAGGCCGATTTCGCCGGCGGTGAAAAGGTCGAGTCGGGCACGGCCGGCAGTTTACACCATTGCCGCTCAGGTAACGACCGTCACCGCACCGTCGAGGGACATGATTCCGGTATCAACCGTAAGCGCAGGGTACCGCTTGGCCAGTTCGGCGCGGAAGGCGCGCAAGGCCTCGGTGTGCTTTTCCGTCTCGAACCCGAAGTCGTTCACGATCCGCTCGCCGTAGGCCACGGCGGCCGCGCCGCAGTCGCGGTGCGTGACGCCGACCACGCGCTTGATGTTGTGCAGTTTCACGGTGATCGCGAGGTTGTCCCAGAAGGTCTTGCGCCAATCCTTGAAGGCGTCGGCGACCACGCCGATCGGCCCGCCCGCGATCACGAACTGGCTGTACAAGTCCTTGAAGCCGCGGCCCGCCATGTAGGCGAACGAGGAGGTGGTGAAGCGCGGGTCGATGCAGTTCGTCAGCATGGCCTCATAGTTGCCGCTGGCGGCCAGCGCCGGGAAGGCCGCGATCATGGCGCCGGCGAAGCCCGCGCCCAGCACGCCGCGGCGGGTGAGGCCCGGGAAGGTCGCGGGCAGGCAGCCGCAGCCGCCATGGTGAAGATGCTGTGTCATCGGAAGAGAGCCTTTCCTTGCTGTACAAGACCGCCCTCGGCGTTGGCGATCCAGGTCGTAACGGCGCCGTCCGCCTCGCGCCGCGCGCCGACCGTCAGCGGATTGCCCGCGAAGGCCGGCGACAGGGCGCGAAACTCGAAGCTGCGGGCGATCTTGCCGGAATTGGAGCGGCGCGCCAGTTCGATCTGCAGCATGCCCATCAGCGGCCCGTGCACGATCAGGCCGGGATAGCCCTCCGTGCCCGTCACATAGGGCTGGTCGTAGTGGATGCGGTGGCCGTTGAAGGTCAGCGCCGAGAAGCGGAACAGCAGCACCGGATCGGGCATCACCGTGCGCGACCAGGTGGGGTTGGCGGGTGCGGGCCTGGCCGGCCGGGCCTGTTCGCCGGGGCTGGCCGCCTCGCGATAGACGATGTCGTGCTCCTCGACGAGCGAGACGCCGCGTGGGCCTGAAATCATGTGTTGCACGGTCACGAACACCATCGCTCCGGTCGAGCCGGTCTTGGACTCGACCGACTTGATGGTCGAGGCGCGCTTGATGGTGTCGCCGATGCGCAGAGGCTCGCCGTCGAACGAGAAGCGGCTGCCGGCCCACATGCGGCGCGGCAGCGGCACCGGCGGCAGGAAGTCGCCGCGCTCGGGATGGCCGTCGGGGCCGATCTTCGAGGCCCGCACGGCCTCGAGGAAATACAGCCAGTGCCACAGCGGCGGCAGCGGATCGCCGGTCCGGGGCTCGGGATCGTCCTCGTCGAGCGTGGGGCCCAGCGCACGCACCGGGAAGGCGGCGGCGAAGTCCTCGGCTGTCTGCGTCTTGCCGATCCAGGATTTGAGGTCGTCGATGGACATGGGCGGCTTACTTTCGGGCAAGCTCGCCGGCGAGGCCGGTGTAGGTCTCGGGACGAAGCGCCCTCAGCCGCGCCTTCACATCGGAGGCGACTTCGAGGCCGTCGATGAAGACGGCGAAGTCCTCCATGGTGACCTGCTTGCCGCGTGTGAGCGCTTTCAGCTTCTCATACGGCATCTCGACGTTGGCCACGCGGAGCACCGTCTGGATCGCTTCGGCCAGGACTTCCGGGTGCGTCGTGAGCGCCTCGCGAAGGGCCGCTTCGTTCACGCTTATCTTGCCGAAGCCGCGCAGGAGCGCGTGATCGCCGATCAGGGTGTGCGCGAAGGCGGTGCCGAAGGTGCGGGCCACGGTCGAGTCCGAAAGATCGCGCTGCAGGCGTGAAATCGGCAGCTTCCTCGAAAGATGCTCGAAAAGCGCATTGGCGACGCCGAAATTCCCCTCGGCATTCTCGAAGTCGATCGGATTGACCTTGTGCGGCATGGCCGAGGAGCCGATTTCGCCCTCTTTCGGCCTCTGGGTGACCCAACCATCGGAGATGTAGCGCCAGACATCCTGCGCCAGATCGATGAGGATCGTATTGATGCGGCGAAGATTGTCGAACATCTCCGCATAGGTGTCGTGCGGCTCGATCTGCGTCGTCACCTCGTTGAGCGCGAGAAGCACGGAACGCGTCTTGTCGCCGCCAACCGTGTTCAACCGCTCGGCAAAGGAATGCGCAAAGGCGAGCCAGTCGACCTGTGGAAGGGCCACGGTCTGGGCGTTGTAGTTGCCTGAAGGCCCGCCCCATTTCACGAGGACGGTATTGTTCTTGAGTGTCGCGACCTGTTTGTCGAGACGGCGCGCGAAGACGTTCATTTCCTTGCCGAAGGTCGTCGGTGTCGCGCTCTGGCCGTGGGTACGGGCGAGCATGGCCGTATCGGCATGTGCCCGCGCGAGACGGACGATCTCGTCCTGCACCCTGCCGAGCGCCGGCAGCATCACCGCTTCGAGCGCTCCACGAAGGGCAAGGGCGTGAGCCGTGCTGTTCACGTCCTCCGACGTGAGCGCGAAATGCACCCACTCGAGCACGTCGGCGAGGCTCGAGTCCTTGAGCTTGAGCTTGATGAAATATTCGACCGCTTTCACGTCGTGGTTGGTCGCCGGAACGCCGCCATGACCCTCGCGCTCGAACTTCCTGATGATCTGCGCGTCGTCGATCGATATCTGCGACAGCGTGCGAAGCAGTGTCTTCTCGCCCACCGTGAGGGGACGTATCCCGACGCCCTTGGTCTCCGAGAGAGCCGTGAGATATTCACACTCGACGATGACGCGCATTTTCATGAGCGCGTATTCGCTGAAATAGTCCGCGAGCGCTTCGGCCGTGCTGCGATAGCGGCCGTCGACGGGGCTAATGGCGGTCAGCGATTCGAGGATCATGAGCGGCTTTTAGCCCCGTTACCGGCCGATTGCCATGTTAAGAAGTGGCCCATCATGACCCCGCTTTCCGCCTGTCCCCGCACCACCCTGGCCGCCATCAAGGGCGTGCTGACCGACATCGACGAAACCGTCTCGACCGACGGCCGGCTCACGGCCGAGGCCTATGCCGCCCTGGCCGCGCTCAAGCAGGCGGGCCTGCTGGTCGTTCCCGTGACCGGCCGGCCGGCCGGCTGGTGCGATATGATCGCCCGCTTCTGGCCGGTCGACGCCGTGGTGGGCGAGAACGGCGCCTTCTGGATGTGGCACGACCTGAAGGCCCACAAGCTCCGCACCCGCTTCATCCAGTCCGACCCCCAGCGCGCCGATGGCCGCCGCCGCCTGGAACAGGTCCGCGCCGACGTGCTGCGCGAGGTGCCGGGCGCCGGCATCGCCTCGGACCAGCCCTATCGCCTGGCCGACCTCGCCGTCGACTTCTGCGAGGACGTGCCGGCGCTGCCGGCGGGCGACATCGACCGCATCGTGGCGATCTTCGAGCGCCATGGCGCCCACGCCAAGGTGAGCTCGATCCACGTCAACGGCTGGTTCGGCGACTACGACAAGCTCACGACCAGCAAGGCGATGATGGCCGAGCTGTTCGGCGTCGATCTGGTGAAGGACGCGAACGCCTGGGTGTTCGCCGGCGACTCGCCCAACGACGCGCCGATGTTCGGGCATTTTCCCAATTCCGTGGGCATGGCCAATGTCGCCGACTTCGCCGGCCGCCTGGCGCACGATCCCGCCTGGATCACCCAGGCGCGCTCGGGTGCGGGCTTCGTGGAACTCGCCCGCGCGCTGATCGACGCCCGGCACTGAGGGGGAGGGACCGCCCATGATGACGAGCTTTGCCAACGATTTCCTCTACGAGATCGTCACCCTGTTCGTGGTCCTCGATCCGATCGCGGCGGTGCCGATCTTCCTGCTCGCCACCGGCGGGCTGGCGCGCAAGGACGCGCTCAAGGTCGGCTTCTATGCCGTCCTCATCTCGTTCGCCGTGCTGTTCGTGGCCATCGCCGCCGGTCAGGCGCTCCTCCAGGCGCTGCACATCCCGATGCCGGCCTTCCAGCTCGCCGGTTCGCTGGTGCTGCTGCTGTTCGGCCTCAAGATGGTGATGGGCAGGATGAACGACGAGGCGCGCGCAATACCGGCCGACTACACGCTGTTCGAACGCGCGGTCTACCCGTTGGCCATCCCGGGGATCGCCGGCGCCGGCGCCATTCTCACCGTCGTGCTGCTGACCGACAACGACACACGCGCGATCGCCGAGCAGGCGATCACCACGGGCGAGGTGGCACTCTGCCTGCTGATCTTCTTCGGCCTGTTCCTGGCGGCGACGCAGCTCTACCGACTCCTCGGCCGCTCGGGCGTCGAGATCATCACCCGCGTGTTCGGCCTGGTGCTGGCCAGCATTGCCGTGAACGGACTGATCACCGCCATCAAGCTGTCGTTCGGTCTCGCCACCCTGGCGGTGCACTGACTGCTCACGGGGCGCCTCACGGCGCGTTGGCAACCACCAGCGACTCGAAATGGGTGACGCTGTCGGCCTGGCTCCAGACGCCGACCGCGCCGGGCTGCAGGATTCCGCCGTCGGTCACCGTGAACAGCGAGACGTCGTCGAGGAAGACCTCGAACTTGTCGCGCCTGGCCACCACGCGCAGCGCATGCTGCTCGCCCGTACTCACCGGCACCTGCTTGCCGCCGAGCTCGGCGCGCCGGCCGCCGGCCATGCGGTAGAACCGCACCGTGTTGTCGATCCCGCTCGCGCGGGCGACGTAGTAGTCGTTGGCGCTGAGCGCGCGCATCACCAGGCCGGCGGCGCGCTGGTGGGTGCCCGAGACCAGCTTGAAGCGCAGCGTGGCGTCGAAATCGAGCGCCGTGACCTGCGCGGAGACACAGAGCGGGAA
>Ga0070679_100002888_pt1 | contig 15614 bp, 16 predicted proteins | sample KBSC63BmetaG_FD_65652 | JGI IMG/M metagenome (GOLD analysis project Ga0070679, IMG submission 65652) | Corn rhizosphere microbial communities from Kellogg Biological Station, Michigan, USA - KBS C6-3B metaG | ecosystem: Host-associated > Plants > Roots > Rhizosphere | place: USA: Michigan... | reverse complement strand
ACTCTGGTAAGCGGTGTCACCTCGATCTCGACGGCCTTGATGTACTTGAGAACCTCAACCTGAACCTTGTCTCGAAGCTCCGAGCGCAGCACGCCCGCGAGCGAGAGCGAAGCTTTGGCGGGGAGCTCCAGAGTCGGCCCGGCGCGCACTACCAGCGTGTCGGTGTGCGGGATATCGGAGATGTACGAGAGCACAATTCGGTCGCCCGGAACGAAGTCGCCGGCCGAAAGCCGCTGACGGATCGCTGCGGCAACCATGCGGTTTCTCGTCTGGGCGGAGCCGCCGCTTGCCATCGCCGCGTTCTCTGCCTGTTGCGCGGCAGTCATCAGCTCGGCGCGCGTCGTGAGATTGTTTGGCGCTGTCTGAGCGCCGGCGGTGCCGGCGACCGTCAACAGCGCGCCTGCCGAAACGAGGCAGGTCAGTCTATTCCACAAAGCTTGGGATTTCAGCCAACGATTGCTCATGAATCTGCCCTCAGGAAACAGAATTACTTCGCGTGATTCTCACACTTCATCTAAGCTCGAAGGACGAGGCCGGCCGGGGTCGCCACATCACTCATCGGCTCCGTGGTTCCAGCGCCGGCGTAGTCGTAGTCATTGCCGTAATACCTGTATGCACCGTCGTCCGGCACCCCGTTGAGAACGGTTCCCAGGATCCGAATCGGCAGCCGATCGACTATTTCCAGCTTCGCCGCGGCGAGCTTTCGATCGGTGACGCCGGGGCGGAGAACGATCAACATTGCGCCTGCCGCCGCGGCGAGCGCGTAGGCATCGATGCCCGCCACCAGGGGCGGCGAATCGATGATCACCACATCGTACTGACGTCGCATCGCCAGAATGAGCGCCGTCATCAGGTCCGAGACGAGCAACTCCGGAGCGCGCACGTTTCGCGCGCCGCGGGGAATTACGAAGAGGTTCTCTGACGAAGTCGGCTTGACGATCGCATCGATCCCCGCGGCTCCGTGCAGGTATTCGACGAGTCCCGGCGTGACCGGAATTCCGAAGGTCGTGTGCAGTGCGCCACGCCGCACGTCACCGTCGATGAGCAGTGTGCGGGTTCCGGAGCTCGCGAACGCGAGCGCCAGGTTTGCGGATACCAGAGACTTACCATCGCCCGCCGACGGGCTCGATACACCCACTACCACCGGCGTGTCAGCAGGGAAGTTGTAACGCACCGCGAGGCGCAGCGTTCGAAACGATTCAACTGCCTGCGTCATCATCGCCAGCTGAAAATCGCCACGGCGATTTGGCTTGAACTTTGGAACGGTGCCGGCGATAAGCAATCCGAGCTCCCGCGTCGCGTGCTCGGGATAGCGGATACGGCGGTCGAGGCGGTCGCGAAGCAGCGATATGCCGACCGCGAAGCCGAGGCTCGCGAGCACCGCAAGCATTTGGAGCCGACGCCGATCGTTAGTCTCCGGGTATTGTGGCGGAGCCGCCAGGTCGAGGACGCTCAAGTCGGGCGTCGACTGCGCCTCGGCCATTGAGACTTCCTCGTATCGGGACTTGAGCGAGTTATACAGGTTCTCACTCGCAACGACCTGGCGCACCAGTCGCATTTCTTCGGTTGCGCGCGTCGGGATGGCGCGGAGCTCCTGCGATTGCTGGCTGATGCGGTTGTCGAGCTCCGGCTCGCGGGCGCGAAGCGCGCTCAGCACGCCTGCCGCAATGCGCGGAATGGTCTCCTGCTGTAGCACCCTCACCGCTTCAGCGAGCTGTTTCACCCGCGGATTCTGATCGGTTAGAAACTGCTGCTCGGTGCGCAGCGCGGCCTGACGCGATGAGAGCTCGTCGATTGCTGCGCGCAGCTGGGGGGTGTTATTGAGAATCGTCGGCATCTGAAGAAATGCCTGCGGGTCGAGCGGGCCGCCTTTGGCGGAAGCGAGCATGGCCTCCAGCGCCGCCCGCTCGCTTCTGACTTCGTCGAGCGCGACCTTCTGTTGGAAGTAGCTGGAGACGAGCGGATCGGTTGGCGATACGCCCGACGCCGGCGTCGGAGCGGCTGACGGAAGCGTAATGGTGTGGACGCGGAACTGCTCCAGGGCACTCTCGGAGCCGTGCAACTGCGTCGCGGCAACGGCGAGCTGGTCCTCGAGCGTCCTCTTGAACTCGAGAAGGTGCCGCGCCTTGAGCTCTCCCGACGACTGAACGAGCTGCTGCGCCCAGGCGTTGACGGTGCCTGCGACGCGGTTCGGATCAGATCCGCTGTACGTCATCCGGAGGAACTGCCCCTGATCCGGGAGCTGGGCGTGCATGTGACCGAGCAGAATCCCGGCAGTACCGCGCACCGTGCCAACGGAAAACTCCATCTTTTTCCCGGGAGTCAGATACTTCCGGTCGGGCAGCCAGCTGAATCCCAGAGTGCGGCCCACTGAATCACCGGTGATACCGCGCTCGACACTGGCGCCTTTGACATCCAGGATCGAATACCGCGCACCAGTGCTGTCGACTTTGAGCACATAGGCTCCAGAGCGCAGCTTTTCGGTTGACTCGAAGCCGCGGAACAGAACCGAATCGGAAGGGACTTTGGGGTTCACGTTAAGACGCAGGTCGCGGATGACAGGGTCGACGATCGCGAAGCTGCGGAGCAGCTCAACCCAGGATTGCGAGGGGAGAAGCTGCTGGGCGCGGATCGGTCCTGTCTGTTGGGCGTTCGAGCTGTTGATCCACACGGTTGCCTGTGCCTCGTACACCGGCTTGACCCGTTTCGACGCGACGTAGCCGGCGCCTGATCCGATCACGGTGACGGCGATGATGAAAAACGCGTGACGTTTTACGACGTCGAGGTATCGCGTCCAGGGTACACCTTCGGGCTCCTCAGGCGGCAGCCGGTTGGTGTTGTGATCCCATTCCGCTGCGGGCGCGATCGCTGCGGGTCTCGATGCCGTGAGCGTTACGCCAGGAGTATGGTCGGGGCTATACCGAGAGGGCATGATCTAGGGCGGAGGTTGCGGGCGTCCGGCACCACACCGAACGGCGCGCGTCAACGCAATTCACTGCCCACCCTAACTGCATTCCCTTACAACGACTTACGCCACTTTGCCCGGTACACGTGTTGCGATGGCGCCACATTCGAGTTGGACTGTCGAAACAGTTCTGTTTTTGACGGTCGCTGTACCGTAGATGCAAGAGAAGCCACCGGGAGTGCAATCAAGCATCCGCGGTGGCTTCTCGCCGACGTCCTTGCTAGAGCGCGGAAGCGTCGGCGATAAAAGGGAGCTCCACAACTTTCTCGATCGGTGCCCAGGATTCCGCCGGGCGGTCGGCGACAGCCGGCTCGTTCAGCTCGCGACGAAAGCCGTGGCGTTCGAGCAGGCGGTATAGCGTGGTGCGGTCGACGCTTGCCAACCGCGCGGCGCGAGACATGTTGCCGGACGCGCGTGCGACGAGCCGGGTGACGTAGTTTTTCTCAAAAGTGGCCAGCACCTGCTCCTTCGCGACGTGATATGCATCGCTGGTTGGCAGGGCGCCGACGCTTGCCGTACTGGACGCGGCAAGATCGACTTCCTGGTCGAGAGGCAGATGATGGATCTGAATCTTTGCTCCCGGCTGGGCGAGGATCGTGACGTGCTCGACGAAGTTCTGCAGCTCGCGGACGTTGCCACGCCATGGCCGTGAGGACAGGAAGTCCAGCGTATCCTCGCTGAACGTCGGCAGAGTGTCCTTGGGCGACCGATGCCTGCCCCAGAATACGCTCAGGAAATGGTTTGCCAGGAGTGGAATGTCTTCCACCCTGTCGCGGAGCGGCGGAATGGTGACCTGGACCACGTTCAAACGATAGTAGAGGTCTTCGCGGAGCTGTTTGTTGCGGATCGCATCGCGAGGATCCCGGTTGGTCGCCGACACGAAGCGGACGTCCACCACCGCATCCTCTTCCTCGCTGCCGACGCGGCGCACGATACCGTCCTGCAGCACGCGGAGCATCTTGGCCTGGAGCGCCATCGACATCTCGGTCAACTCGTCGAGGAATAGCGTTCCACCGTTGGCGAGCTCGAGCAGGCCCATCTTTTCGCGGTCGGCGCCCGTAAAGGCTCCTTTGCGATGACCAAACATCTCGGACTCGAGCAGCTGCTCGGGAATCGCAGCGCAGTTGATCGGGACGAGCCGTTTTCTGGCGCGGCGACTGTGGTGATGAATGTATTGGGCGATGACTTCTTTTCCGGTGCCGGTCTCGCCGACGATCATCACCGACGCGTTGGTCGGTGCGGCGCGCTTCGCCAGATCGGTTGCATTGCGAAAAGCAGTCGACGTTCCGAGCAGCAGGTTACCCGTGGATCCGAGCGAAACGGAACCGGAGCCGACCGGTGTCTCGCGCTCTCTGCGAGCGGTGACTGCATGCGCGGCGCGCCCGACGAGCAGCTGGAGCTGGGTGCCTGAATACGGCTTCGGCAGATAATCCCACGCGCCAATACGCATCGCTTCGATGCTGGAGTCGACGCTCGGGTTTCCCGTCATCAGCACCACGAGGGTGCTGGGCGAGGTCGCCATCACAGCCTTCAGAACGTCAATTCCTGAAACCGGCTCCAGGTAGACATCGACGAGCATGATGTCGTAGCGGGAGCGGTTGATCATCTGGATCGCTTCCTCGCCGCGCGCTGTCACTTCGACGATGATGCCTTCGGCGCGGAGGACACTGGCGCATCCTTCTCGGAGAGTGCGATCGTCATCGACGATCAACGCTCTCATTTTTTCGGTGGTTGGGTTGTACGGCGGGTTGGAGTCGGGTCCTACACGAAAATCCTTTCGAGCCAAGGCGCTGGTCATTGAGCTCCCGTCGTGTGGCGCATTGTGGACAATGTTGTGGCGCGAAACTTCGTGATCGAAGGCTCACAACCTAGCAAAACCGTGGACTTGAGCAATAGGCATTTTCGCGAGCATCCCCGATCGTAACATGTCTGTTTTCGGTCGTTGAGACGCGGTAGATCGACTTAACTCGTTTCCGCTTCACCGTGAGCTGAACGACTGATTCGGCGTCTCGACAAACCTGTTGCGCCGGCGCAACACGGTTAAGCCCTCCAAACAGGGGCTCACCTGCTGCAAGCCGGAGGCGATCTTGGGTGTTGCGGCGGAGTTGCAGGTGAGAGCGGATAGGGCGCCGAGTGGCGGAAATTGGCGCTGGCGGGCCCGGCGTGAGTTTGAATAGCTTGTTCTGCAAACAACTCGCGCAAAACGCCCGCCCTAAGTATGACAGCGCCTGCCCCCGATCCAAAGGAAACCATCCTACTCGTCGACGACGAACAGTCGGTCCGCGCGATCGTGCTCAAGATCCTTCGGCGCGCGCGCTACAACGTACTCGAGGCGGAAAGCGGGGAAGCGGCGCTGCGCATCGCCGAACAGCACGCCGGCAAGATCGACCTGGTGATTACGGACATGTTCATGCCCGGCCTTCGGGGCCCCGAGGTGGTCGAGCGATTGGCACCCCAGAGGCCCGGTCTTCGGGCACTTTTTATGTCTGGATACGCCGATCAGGACGCCCGCACGGGTGTTCCTGCGGGGGCGAATTTCCTGAACAAGCCATTTTCGGGTCAGGAGCTGGCGAAGGCGGTTGAAGCCGTGCTGCGAGGGCCCACGATTTCGTAGGGCCCGGTTGTCGCTATACCGGCACTCCTGCTCTCGCCAGTAGCTGCTTTAGACCCTCGAGCGGAAGCGCGCCCGACTGCCGGGCTACCTCTTTCCCTCCTTTGAAGACTATCGTCGTCGGGATGCCACGGATGTTGAATCCCGACGCGATTCTCGAGGAGTGGTCCGTATTGAGTTTTCCGATAAGGGCCTTGCCCTGGAGGTGGGCGGCGAGCGCATCGACCGCGGGTGCCATCATCCGACAGGGACCGCACCAGTCGGCGTAGAAATCGACCGCCACCGGAACATCACTCTCGTCAATGGTGCGGGCAAAGGTCTCGTCGTTGAGCAGCAACGGTCGCTCGAGAAGGATCGGCCGGCTGCACTTTCCGCACTTGGGCCCTGACGTCACCTTGTCCGCGTCGATCCGGTTCCACGTATTGCAAAACTGGCAGCGCACCGTGAGCTTCTGACTCGGCGCTGTCTGCTCAGTCGCTTTCGCCTCTGTATCCATCCAATCCCCAGGTTGTACGAGTCCGCAATGACAAGCACGCAACTGCAAAATTCGCCGCAGGTCGGTGATATCGCTCCCGAGTTTACCGCCGCTTCCACTTCTGGAAAAGACGTCACGCTCTCGTCCTTTCGCGGCAAGAGTAACGTCCTCGTCGCTTTTTTCCCGCTCGCATTCACGGGAACGTGTACGAAGGAGCTCGTCTGCTTTACGGAGGACTTCGACCAGTTTGCCCGAGAGGGCGTGGAGATCCTGCCGATCTCGGTCGACTCCGTTCCGGCGCTCCGCGAGTTCAGGAACAAGCTCGGGATCAAGACGGAACTGTTGAGTGATTTCAAAAGGGAGATTTCGCGCTCGTACGGCGTGCTCAATGAGGACCGTTTTTACTCCAACCGGGCCTACTTCCTGATCGATCGGGAAGGCCGCCTGAGATGGTCCCACGTTGAGTCGAATAATGGAGAACGGCGGGAGAACGCTGAGATTCTGGCCGCGATCGAACTGCTGAGCTAGCTCCTGGTTAGTTAGGTCGCCGTAGGGGGTTCTAACTCCCTTTTCGGACGTTTTGCGGGTTGCATGGTAACCTCCAACTCGTCCTACTTACGACAAGAATTGTGGTCCACCCGGGGCGCGCGGAGCAGCTTTTCGACGCCTCCGACGGAGGCTTTGATGATGGCCAAAAAAGCAGTCCAAAATCAGTTCGAAAACCGCCTGGGCTTCTCCATTCTGGAGCTCATGGTGGTTGTCGCAATCATAGGCATCCTCGCGACGATGGCTGGGCCCGCGATCTCCCGTATCGTGCGCCACCAGCGCGTCAACCGCGCCGCCACAGTTATCGCGTCCGACCTCCAAAACGCATTTGCGGTGGCCGCCCGTCAGCGCCAGCCGGTTCGAATCCAGGCTGATGCCGCGACGCGCAGCTACCAGTTCACCGATCGAAAGACCGGCGCCGTGTTGCGAATTCGAACCTTCTATGGCGATACCTCCGAGTACCGCCTCACCAAGCTTCAGTTCACTCCAACGACCATTGACGTCTTCCCGAGCGGTATCTCGTCGAACGCTGTGACGATCGATCTCGCGAACGGCGACTACTCGAAGCAGATCACCGCCAGCACGGCGGGATTCGTGAGGATCAAAAAATGATCACACCATCCGGACGTAGCCTGCATGCTGCTCGTTCCGCGGCTCGCCGCGGGCCCAGCCGAAAGGGTTTTGTGCTCGTCGAAGTCATCGTCGCGATGGTGCTGCTTGCCGTCGCGGTTTCTTCGCTTGCGGCACTGGTCTATTCGGTATCCCGCAGCGGGCTCGCTGCCACTGGTAGCGCGTACCGAAACGGTGTGTTGATGCAGGAAGTCAATCGACTCGAAACTCTCCCTTATGATTCGGTCAGAGTCGGAAGTGTTTCGACGACGATCACCGCGCAGCCGTATCCGCATACCCGCATCGTGACGGTGAACGAACCCGTCGCGAACGTCGTGAAGACGATAACCGTCGTTGTGACGCCGGCTAATTCGGCGTTCAAGCCGGACACCGTGAAGTTCACCAGGACCAAAGCACGCACGTCGAAGGTCCTGTGCACCGACTGCCCCCAGGGGTGACCTCATGACCAAGAACATGAAGAAGTCCCGTCGCGGCTTTACGCTCATCGAGCTGCTCGTCGGCATCGTGATTTTCGCGATAGTCGGGGCGCTGTTCACCAAGCTGCTGACGGTTCAGGGCAAATTCTTCGATCGCCAGGGAATGGGTAACGCCGCGCGCAACGTTTCGCGCGCTTCGCTCAACCGCGTTGTCTCCGATTTCCGCATGATCGAGGCGACTGCTGGCGTGGTCGCAGCTACCCCGACGTCGCTGACGCTTCGTATTCCATTTGCCATTGGCGTTGTCTGCAAACCGGCCAATGGTGGCACCGCATTGAGCCTGCTCCCCGTTGACTCGACCACCTACGTCAACGCGAGCTACTACGGATATGCGTGGAGAAACTTCCAGACCGGCGCGTACAACTATGTCGAAGCTGGATCTTCGAAGGAGACCGGCGACCCCGCCGATTGCGCCAGCGTCTTGATCACCACGGTTCCGGGCGGCAAGAACGTGGTCATCAAGCCCACTGTCCCCGCCGCGGCCGGGCTCGGGACACCAGTCTTCCTGTTCTCACGCATTCGTTACGAGTTCAAGGCGTCTACCGCCGTCCCGGGGAAACTCGGTTTGTGGCGGACGTCGATCTCCTCCAATGGAACCGAGTCCACCGAGGAGCTCGTTGCTCCGTTTGACAACACCGCCCATTGGGCATTCTTCACCATCAACGGTGGCGCTGTCGCACAGGCAAATCCGCCAGCTGCTTTGTCCGATATCCGCGGGCTGGAGCTCCACCTCGATGGTATGAGCGAAACGATCGCGCCAGGTCAGGTAACCAACGAAAAAGCCCCGTTCACAACCGCGGTGTACTTCAAAAACCGCATTAATTAGCCGAGAGGCTTCCCTATATGCCAAACCATTCCGAACGCCGCGGTTTTGCGATTCCGATTGCGATTCTCGTCATCCTCGTCCTGACGATCATGATCGCTGGTGGCTTTTCGCTGGTGAGCGCGGAGCGCAGATCGGTCGCAGACCAGAAATCCCAGATCTCAGCATTCAGAATTGCCGAGCAGGGCCTCGAGCTCTATCTCGTTCGTCGTGACTCGCTGATGTCTGGAACCCCGAATTACACCAGGGTACCGGGCGCGAAGGACAGCATTCGCATTGCGATGACGGGTGGGTACGCCGATGTCTCGCTGACCCGCCTCCGCGCGCCGAAGGGTTCGCAGTCGGGACTTTACGTCGTGCGCTCGAAGGGTGTCGAAACCGCCGGGGCTTATGCGGGAACGCCGCAAGGCGTTCGAACAGTTGCCCAGTACGTGCTGTGGGAGCCCGCCCCGATGCAGGTGCTCGCTGGCTGGACGGCTCTGTCCGGACTGCAGAAGAACGGTGGTGCAGGTACGCTCGGTGGCATCGACGTTTGCGGTGACTCGGCCGCGGTGGCCGGCGTCGCCGTTCCGGTGAATCCTGGCTACAGCGGTAAGACAGTCGCGGTCGGCGATCCGCCGGTCGACAGCATTGCGCCTGACTCGGTCGCCATCGATTGGAATGGTATCGTGAATCTCGGGGCCATCACACCGACCATTACGATGCCTGGAGGCAGCTGGCCTACCGCGGCGATGGAGGCTGCGTACGCGGACTCTACCTCAACGTACTATCCGATCATCCGCGTCAACGGTGACTTCAGCCTTCCGTCATCGGGAAAGGGAATGCTCATCATCACCGGCAACCTGGTGCTGAACGGTAGCGTCGGTTGGAAAGGAGTGATGCTGGTCGGCAACGACATCACGTCGAACGGTACGAACTCAGTTGAAGGCGCCACCATCAGCGGTCTGAACGTCAAGACGGGAACCTACGTCCCGGCGTCGACCGCAAACGGTACCAAGCAGTACAACTACAACTCGTGCGAAGTCGCGAAGGCGACCACCACGATGGGAGCGCTTGTCACCCTGCGTAACACCTGGGTCGACAACTGGGTGGAGTACTAATGCCGGGCGACGGACGGCCCGCGCTGGGGCACCGTCGGGGTTTCGTATTCGGTGAGCTGCTGATCGCGTTCTTGCTGCTCGCCGTGGCCGTTTCGTCACTCGCAGCTCTCATGTACTCGGTGTCGCGCCGGCCGGTGGTGAGCGCGGACGCCGCATGCGAGGCGAGCGCGGCGGCGGTCGGCAAATGTGTTCCGGAGAAACCGGTTTCGGCGGCGGCGCCGTCCAAGCTGTTACGGTCGGGATGTGAAACCAAGTCGGTGTTCGACCGCCGGCCCTGCAAGGACACTGTAGTAGCGTCGGATACGGGAAGCGAGGCAGTGATCAAAGCCAGGACCGACTCGGCCGCACTGGCACTCCTGGCCAAGAAACAAAAGACCGAACGGGAGCGTCCGGATCTGGGCTTCATTCGGTAGACCGCGACAGGCTGGCTGCAGCCTATACGTAAGTGGTTCAATGGATTAGCCGCGCCCCAGGGCGCGGCTATCTGCTAGGTAGAAACGTCTGGTGACGAATCCGGGGTTAGCCAAAGTCTTTAGTACAAGCTGAGCAGTAGTAACACTGACGAGAGGCGGGTCGAGCATGATCGGGTCCCAAAGACGCGGCGTCACCATGGTCGAGCTGCTCATGGTACTGTCCGTAATCGGCATCGTCGCCGCGACCGGCGGACCGAAACTCTCGGCCGCTCTGCAGCGCCGCACGACCGCCTCGGTCGCCGACCAGTTCGTGCTCACCCATTCGCTTACCCGGTCTACGGCGCTGCGCTATGGGCGGGTTGCCCAGCTCCACATCGACGCCCCGGGCAAGCGCTTCTGGATCGACGTCGACACCAGCGCGAACGGCATCGGGCAGAGAGCAACGATTGCGTTCGTCCGTGACGTCAGCGGGAACGGTCTCCAGATGACGAGCAGCAGGGCGCTCCTTTGCTTCGATGCGCGCGGCATCGCCTCTACCGTCGGATCCTGTGAGCCGGGCGACGCGCAGATTGTCTTCGCCGATGGCATGATGGCGGACACGGTCAAGACGACCGCGCTGGGCAAGGTTCTGCGGTGAGCCACCTGACCACCCTTCGGTCGCGCCAGGGATTCTCTCTCGTCGAAGTCATGATCGCCATGAGCTTGCTTGCCGTGGCGATGATGAGTCTGGCGGGTGCCGCCGCTCTCGGACTCAATCAAATGGGTCGCGCGCGTCAGGATCTTCAGTACACCGCGGATGTCCAGCAAGTCACCGACAGTCTGATCGGCGCCGGATGGAACCACGTCTCGAACGGCGCGGCTACGATCCGCGGACGTCCGGTGAACTGGGTGGTGACCTCGGTAGGCGCCAACTCCCAGAAAATCGATATCGTCGTCCAACGACGGGGTCAGGCCAACGCCAATCTGATTTACCGCGACACCGTTACGGTGTTCGTGTCGAAGAGCCAGATCCAGTGAGCGCCCGCCTGGCTGGCGCAGCGCGTGAGCGCCGTGGATTCTCTTTGATCGAGCTCCTCGTCGGGCTCGTCGTCGGCCTGATGGTGCTGGGCGGCGTGGTGCAGCTCATGGTCGTACAGGGAAAAGGTTATCGAAAGCAGCGCGAAGTGATCGACATTCGCGAGACCGCCCGCGAGGCCGCAGCGCTTCTAACCTGGGATCTGAGACAGTCGGTTTTTGGGGGTAGCGCGCCTTCGGTGATGACGGCGGGAACGATCGCGCTCCGGTCACCTCGCGGGCTCGGAACCGTGTGCGCGCGCCACCCGACACTTCCTCGATATGGTCTGTGGAAGAGCGGCGGCAACATCGCCGCGACGGTCGATGATAGCGCGCTCGTCTACCAGTTGGGGCGTGACAAGTGGACTGCGCTCAAGATCTCGGCGATCGGTACCCCGGCGGCGATGGGCGTGACCGCTTGCGCCTGGCCGGGAGCGAGGCCACCCGACGTAGTAGTCGAATTCGTGGTCAACACCAAGTCCGATACGTCCTATATAAAGGTAGGAGCTCCGTTCCGGGGCTTTCGGCGAGTGCTTTATACGGAGTTCCAGCAGAATGGCCGCTGGTGGCTCGGCCGCAAGGTAGGTGCTTCCGCTACCTACGATCAGCTTACGGGGCCTCTCATCGCGCCTGCGAATGGTCTCGCCTTCGCCTATTACGACACTCTTGGCGCAGTCACGGCCAATCCGGCCGCGCTGGGCAGCGTGTCGTTCACGCTTCGCACCGAGAGCTACAAAAACACTTACGTGGGGACCACCTTCGCCTATCAGCGTGATTCGCTGACGACGAGAGTGGCACTGAGACGCTAATGCAATCGCGACGCGGATTCGTGCTTCCGACGGTTATTCTGGCGATCACGGTGATGAGCCTCATCGCCGTCGCAGCTCTGTCGACCGCTTCCGACGAGCGGCGCGCCTCCCGCGCGACCAGAGAATCGACGCTGGCGATGTACGCGGCCGAGGCGGGATTGCGGCAGACTTATGGTGCCTGGCCGGCGGCGGTCAAGAACCTGGCTCCGGGCGACAGCCTCGATCTGGGTTGGCAAACCCTGCCGAACAGGGCGGCCTATCGTGCGGTGATTCACCGCGTCGACAAAGGCGGTTTGCAGGAGTACAACGTGGTGGTGCAGGGGAGGCGCACTGACCCAACTGCCGGCATCATAACCATCGTCGGCAATGCGGGCGGAGTTCCGATCTTCAAGTACGCGGTCCGAACCGACAGCGCACTCTACCTGGATAACGGTGGCGTGTTCGATTCCTACGACTCTGACGTGGGCTCCTACGCAGCGAGCGTGGATACGCTGTCAAATCTCTGGTCGAACAGCACGCTTTACGTTGCGAAGACGACGGTAAAGGGTTCGGGAAGCGCGGTCGGCGCCATCACTTACGGAACATCGGGAAACATCACTGGAGCGACAGCAACCGGGGTCGCACCACTTTCCACGCTCGACGTACTTCCGTGTCCTGCGGGCGGATTCTCTGCTAGCGCGAAGGTGCCGACAGGTCCGAACATCAACTACAACTCGCTGAGCGGCGTGCTGACGGTGACCGGTGGGACGCTCAACCTCACCGACACCTCCTATTACTTCAGCTCGCTCGTTCTGAACAACAACGCGAAGATCGTGTTCCCCGGCAATCCGCGGGCGAGCGTGGTGCTGCGCGACTCGATCAATGCATCGTCCGGAACGATCGTGAACAGCTCTCAGAACGCAGCCAATCTCGCTTTCTCGTCCTGCGGCACGTCGAGCACTCCGGCGTACTGGGCGCTGAGCTCTAACGGGACCGCATCGTACTATACGGTGTATGCGCCCAATCACATCGTCTACGAGCTCGGCGCGGGCGACTTCTACGGCGCCATCGTGGCGTACATCTACTACGCCAGCGGCGGTGGCAGATTCCACTACGACGCGGCGCTGGCGCGGCTCTCTTCTTTCAAGGTCGCAGTACAGCGCGGATCGTGGGCGCAGCTGCCGGGAAGTTGATAACGCTTCGTTGAAGGGCGTGACGCCGCGATGTACCTTTTTGCAGGGCGGACGAGGGCGTCCGCCCTTTGCGTTCCCACCAATGCAACGCCAATTGCCTCGATGAAGATCCTGGTAATCGAAGACGATCCCACCGTCGGTCAGTTCGTCAAGCGCGGTTTCGAGGAGCAGCGCTGGGGCGTTGACCTTGTCGCCAACGGAGACGACGGTGAGGCGCGCGCGATCGCGGAGGAGTACGACGTCGTGGTGCTCGACATGCGCTTGCCGGGGAAGTCGGGCGCGCAGGTGCTGCACGATCTGCGGGCGCGGGGCTTTGACCGACCGGTCCTGATTCTAACGGCACAGGACGCCGTCGATACAAAGGTCGAGACGCTGCGCGCGGGCGCGGACGACTATGTCACCAAGCCATTCGCCTTCGAGGAGCTGCTGGCGCGGGTGGAAGCCTTGTCGCGGCGTCCGCGAGCCCGGATCTCACCGGTACTCAAGATCGCGGACCTGACTCTCAACCTGGACACGCGCGAAGTCGCCCGCGCGGAACACTCGATCGAGCTGACTCCGAAAGAGTACACCGTGCTCGAGTACCTGATGCGGCACGCCGGGCGCGTGATGAGCCGCACTCTGATCACCGAATATGCATGGGGCTATCATTTCGACCCGGGGACCAACATCGTCGACGTGGTGATCAATCACCTCCGCAAGAAAATCGACAGCAACACGTCGAAGAAGCTGATTCACACCATTCGCGGCGTCGGGTACGTTATCCGCGAGGAAAGCGCCGCAGGCAAAGGCACGTAGGCTGAATGTTCTCGACGCGCGTGAAGCTCACCGCGGCGTTCGTGGCCGGTCTCGTCGCGATCACGATCACGCTTTTTCTGGCAGTCCTGGCGGCGCGCAACAACGCCGTTTACCACGACATCGCGCAGTACGCCGCGGCCCAGGGTGACCTGGCGGCACGGGTGATAAACGAAGCCGCGCAGTCCGGCGAGAAGGTGATGGGAAGCAGCGACACCGCGCTCGTCCTGGCGCTCTCCCCGAAACTTGTCGACCGACTCCAGTCGATCCCGGGTTATGTCGTCGTGGTCGATACTGCCGGGCGAGAGGTGTATCGCTCTGCTGATGTGATGAGGCTGCAGGGCACCGACCTGCAGACTCTCCAGAGTCAGCTACAGGATCTGCCCCAGTCGGGCGAGGCGCTCATCTTCGGGCTCGACTCGCTGCAGGAGAAGGTTCTGTTCGTTTCGCATGCTCTTCCGGGTGCGCCGGCCGGACTGAGCCGGATCGCGTCGGGCGCGCTGGCGACGCGTGCGAGCACGGTGCCGAGGGAATACATGATCGATGCGCTGGTGATCGTGCCCCTCATCATCGCGGCGGCCGGGGTTGGCGCGTTCCTCTACATGGGTCGCACCCAGCGGCAGCTCTCTGAGATTACCGCCGAGATGGCGGCGATTACCGACGGCCGCAGTCTGCACCGCCGGCTCTCGCTCTGGCCCGAGGCGTCTGATTTTTCTGACCTGGTCGCGACTCTCAACGCGATGATAGCGCGACTGGAGATGTCATTCGCCGGGCTGCGCCGCTTCACCGCTGACGCGAGCCACGAGCTCAAGACGCCGCTGGCGGTGCTGAGGGCGGATGTCGAGCGCGCGATGGGCGATACCTCGACGCAGACGGAGAGAATGGTGGCGCTCGAGGAGGCGTTGCAGGAAGTGCGGAGGATGAGCGATCTGGTCGAGAGCCTTCTGACTCTCGCGCGCGCCGACGAGGGCCGATTCGACCTGCACCGCGAGCCCGTTGAGCTGCAGCCGCTGGTCCAGGAAGTTTATGAGACGGCGCTGATACTCGGTGAGGCGCAGGGTGTTACCGTGAACCTGCCGTTCACCGCCGACGTTACCGTCATGGGCGATCGCACCCGATTGCGACAGCTCTTTCTCAACCTGGTGACCAACGCCATCAAGTACACCCCCGCCGGCGGCAAAGTGGAGCTCGGCGTCGGCCGGCATCCGGACAACGTGACTTTCGCGGTGCGCGATACGGGGATCGGGATCTCGGCCGCCGACTTTCCGCACATCTTCGAGCGGTTCTGGCGCGCTGACCGGGTGCGCTCGCGGATGTCGGAGCGTGGCGGATTCGGTCTCGGGCTCGCAATCAGCCAGTGGATCGCACAGGCCCACGGCGGCAGCCTGACGGCGTCGTCGCGACTCGGCCGCGGCAGTCTCTTTACGGTTACGCTGCCATTGGCCGGCGATAGTCAGCGCTCGTAGCGCGTCTCGTTAACGATCCGCTAACTAATCTGTAAGAACTGCTTCACGCAGTTATAACGCTCGCGCTATTGGATCGCGGGTACGCATCCGAAAGGTTTGTTGGCGACTTCTTTCGGAGCACTCGCATGCTCGAGACACTGCTCGAATCCCGATCGCCGGGACGCCGGTCCACCGGCGGCGCAATCGTCAGCGTCGCTGCTCACACAGCTCTGATCGCTGCCGCTGTTTACGCTACCGCGGAGGCGCGGGTGAAGCCGCGCAACGCGCCCGACTCGCTGAGGCC
>Ga0070679_100002886_pt1 | contig 15614 bp, 10 predicted proteins | sample KBSC63BmetaG_FD_65652 | JGI IMG/M metagenome (GOLD analysis project Ga0070679, IMG submission 65652) | Corn rhizosphere microbial communities from Kellogg Biological Station, Michigan, USA - KBS C6-3B metaG | ecosystem: Host-associated > Plants > Roots > Rhizosphere | place: USA: Michigan... | reverse complement strand
TCAGAAGATCAGAAGCTCATACAGAATACACTGAATGGCCGTTCACTTTCTGCTTGTCGCCCATTGCGGACGACACGGCCCCTCCGATCGGCCGAATCGGAGCGTTCAAGCCCTTCATCAGCCGCTCAAATTCATTCAGGTTGAGTGACTGCGCACCATCAGACAGCGCACGCTCCGGGCAGGGATGAACTTCAATGATCAGGCCATCGGCGCCAATGGCCAGTGCGGCCCGGCTTGCCGGCGCGATCAGATCGCGACGTCCGGTTCCATGGGATGGATCGGCAATCACCGGAAGATGCGAGAGCTCGCGGACCAATGCGACCGCGGCCAGATCAAGAGTGTTGCGTGTCATCTCGGTTTCAAAGGACTTGATGCCGCGCTCGCACAGCACCACATCCTGGTTTCCACCCGCGAGCAGATATTCCGCCGCCAGCAGCCATTCCTTTACGGTGGCAGAAGGACCACGCTTCAGCAGCACCGGCTTCTTTGCCTTCGCCAGTTGGCGCAGCAGGTCATAGTTTTGCATGTTGCGCGCCCCAACCTGCAGCATGTCAGCATGTTCGCTGATCAGTTCGATGTCCGCCGTGCTCATCACTTCAGTGACCACGGGCATACCCAGCTCTTTGCGAACTTGCCGAAGCAACTTGAGCGCCTCAATGCCCAGGCCTTGGAAGTCATAGGGCGATGTGCGTGGCTTGTAAGCACCGCCCCGCAGGATTGATGCGCCTGCCGCTTTCACCGCTTGCGCCGTCGTGAACAGCTGCTCACGCGATTCCACAGAGCACGGCCCGGCCATCACCACGGCTTCTTCGCCGCCAATGCATACGTCGCCCACCATCACGCGGGTGCGCTCGCCTCGCGTCTGCCGGCTCACCAGCTTGAACGGATGCGCAATCGGCACCACGGAATCCACCCCGGGCGCTGCGGCCAGCGCTTCCAGCGCCGTGCGCACACCGCCTGACCCCACCGCGGCTACAATCGCCCGCTCGGTTCCTCGCGTCACGTGCGGCTGGAACCCGCACTCCTTCACGCGATCGATGATGTGTTGCAGCTGCTCTTCGCTATATCCGGGCGCCATGTTGATGACCATGGAAATTACTCCTTCATTGCATGCAATTGGCCATTAGCAAATAGAAATTCGCCAAGAACGGTGCTGGTGACTCGTCCTTCGTGCTTTGCGTTTGCATCTTCTTAAAACTGCGGGCAATTGCCCGCTTACATCCTTCTATTTTTTGTTGCGCTCTGGCTAATTACTAATTGCTATTTGCGAATTACTATTTCTCACTCAGTTGCTGCATCTTCTTCGTGCCGAGCCTGCGTGTCTCATGGATAATGCTCTCGAAGATCGCGATCACGCTTGTCGCCTCAAGCGGTCCATGATTCTGTGCCGCGATTTTTGCCAGCACCTGCGTTTCGCGGGCAGGATCATACGCGGGAAGTCCTGACGCCACTTTCACGGCTGCAATCTCGCAGGCGATCGCAGCGCGCTGGTTCAGCAGGCGCAGCAGTTCAGCGTCGAGTTGATCAATGTGCCTGCGCCATCGCGCGAGTGAATCATTGCCGCCAGCCGCAGGTTCAGTAACCGCCTGCGCCGCTACGGGTCTTGCTGCCACGGGTTCGCTCATAAAAGAGCTCCTAAAGCAAAAACCGCGACCCCTCTGGGGAGTCGCGGCTTGCGGTAACTTATGATGCCTGAGATTACTTACGCATGATCAGCACACCATCCGCTTCGCCGCCACTCCCGAAGGAATAGCGGTAACTAAACGCGAAGCTAAATCGATTGGCGTGCATGCTGAATGGCATGGTAGCCCGGCTTCTCCAGCAGAGTCAAGGAAGTTAGAAAGATTAATGACCGTAATACGCGGCAGACCATTGCAGGGGAAGCCCTTAAATAAAGCAAGGATAAAGGCCACACCCGTCAGGCACCATTTATCCACAATGGCTGCGTTCAGGTATATTGGTGCGCGCCAAATCCACGCAGGAAAGGATATCTTCATGATCCGTACCCTGTTTCTCTGCCTCGCCCTGCTGCAGATCTCTCCCACCACAAAGATGCAGCCCGTGATTGACAACGAGCGCGTCAAGGTCTGGGACGTGACCGGCGCCGATCCACAGCCGCTCGACACCGTTGTAGTCTCGATGAACGGAAACGTCTCCTGGTCACCGAAAGGCTCCACTCCGAAACTCGACGGCCGCTCCGCGGTGATCAACCTGAAAGACCACGCGGTGGCGCCGCTCGAAAACAAGAGCGGCTATCCTCTCGGGTTCCCGCGGCCCGGGGCAAAGAAACTCTTGGAGAACGATCGGGTCATCATATGGGACTATACCTGGATTCCCGACGTGCCTACGCCCATGCACTTCCACGATAAAGATGTTGTCGCGGTGTTCCTGGAAGACGGCGACCTCAAATCCACCACGCCCGATGGCAAGTCGAGTGTCACCGAGTACAAGGCGCCGACAATCAAGTTCAACGCCCGTGACCGTACGCATGCGGAGACTTTGGTGAAAGGCAAACAGCGCGCCATCATTACCGAACTGAAATAGCCTGAACGGGCCGGGCCCCTCAGGCGTTTTCCGGCCTTCATTGGCAAGGCGCTCACGCCTATGCGACACTGAACTGGTTGGGGCCTGTAGCTCAACGGTTAGAGCAGCAGACTCATAATCTGTTGGTTGTAGGTTCGAATCCTACCGGGCCCACCAACTCCATTCTGTCGCTTCGCTCCAAACCGCTGAAGCGTGTTCTGCCCAGAAGAGCGTTTTATGCTCCTGCAGCAACCGGCTCGGCTCGCAAGCCGGCCTCGACGCATGATCTTTTCCGGGTACAGTTTACCCGGCTCAGGATTCCAGCTCGCGCTTCAGATGCTGCGAAAGGGCTCCCTTGATCGACAACTATTCCACCACTACAGACTTAGAGAGGTGGCGTGGGCGGTCAACATCGCGTCCGCAACGTACGGCAATGTGATATGCCAGCAGCTGCAACGGGATCACTTCGACAATCGGCTGCAGCAGAACCGGAACGTCAGGTACACGAATCACCTCCGGCGTGACATTTTCGATCTCATGGTCGCCCTCCGTCACCACGGATATTACCGGGATTCCCCTCTCCACGAATTCGCGAATATTCGAGACCGTCCGGCTGTACCTTAAGACGGAATCCTTGTCACGTCCGTCTTGTGTCGCGAGAACCACAATCGGTAGATGCTCATTCACCAGCGCCGTGGGGCCGTGTTTGAGTTCGCCCGTAGGATAGCCCTCGGCGTGGATGTACGAAACTTCTTTGAGCTTCAGCGCTCCTTCCAGCGCGATCGGGTAATCGATGTCGCGACCCAGAAAGATGAAGTCTTTCGAGCGGTAGAGCTGTTCAGCGTACCTGCTGCAGAGCTCATCAGCCTTGAGTGCATCCTCCATCCGCTCCGGCAGCTTGCGCAACGCGCTCAAGGCCGTCTGCACGGAGTCATTCAAGGTTCCCCGAATCTGTGCAAAGTACGCGGCCAGCAGGAACAACGCCGTCAGCTGCGTGGTAAAGCTTTTGGTAGCCGCGATAGCAATCTCGTCGCCGGCGTGGGTCAGAAACGTGGCGTCGGCAAGCTGCGTCAGTGGGGTCTCGGGTACATTGCAGATGGCCAGCGATCGCGCACGCTTGCGCCTCGCCACCTGCAATGCCGCAAGAGTATCAATGGTGGTGCCAGACTGGGACAAGAACACCGTCAGCTCTTGCTCTGCAACCAGAGGATCGCGATAGCAATACTGGCTGGCGAAATCGACCTCAACCTGGACCCCGGCCATCCGCTCCAGCATGAATTCGCCGACGAGACCTGCATGCCGGCTCGATCCGCTGGCGGTAATCGTGATTTTTGAAAAGGAGCGAATCTGCTCTGGCGTGAATGGGAGCTGCGGCAGCCGGACATGTCCGGCATCGTCCAGGTGATCTTTAAGGACCCGGCGGACCGCATCAGGCTGCTCGTAAATTTCCTTCAGCATGAAATGGGGAAAGCCATTCATCGATTTGGATTGGCTTTTGCTCATGCTCATCACCAACAGATCTTCCGCAGGTCACACGGGTTGAAAACGCGGGGGTTGCTGATTGCAACGGGGCTCGCAGGGGCCACCCCGATGCGTGGAACGATTGCCCCCGTCACATTGCGCTTGCGTTGATTCGGGGAAAGTCGCCTTCGATCATGGCCGGGCCACTGCGGGTGAGCAATGACCCAGCCTTGATCGGTTTTTCGACAGGACGAACCCGGGCCGCTAGAACGCGAGTTTCAATCCAAACTGCACCTGGCGACCGGGATTGGATGAGGTGATCAGACCAAATGTCGATCCCTGGCTTGTGTTGGGCGCCCCGAAGATCGGCGTGTTGGTCAGGTTAATGAACTGGGTCATGAACTGGAAGTTCGTTCTCTCGGAAATCTGGAACGCCTTCACAATGCTCAGGTCGGAAGTGGCCATCCCCGGTCCGCGGAACGAGCCTGCACCGCAAGTGCCAAAGGTGCCCGGCGCTGCCGGCGTGACCGCCAACGGGTTCAGGGACTGTATACCGATGATCCCGCCCGTGGTGTTGGGGTCAGTAAGCGCGCCGCTACCCGACTGCGAGACGCCCGCCACGCAGTTTGGACGGGGTGAAGCACTTCCTGTTCCTGAGTTGTCCGGGCCATGCGGATAGAGCGCGAAGCCGGTGTGCATCGTGAAGTTCGAAGCGATGCTCCAGCCCCCGATGATCGCATTGGCAATGCCTTCCGCACCGCTACCGAACATACGCCCCTTGCCGAACGGCAAGTCATACGTGAGATAGCCGTTGAAAAGGCTGGCTACGTCGGAGATACAACGCCCGTAGTCGCCCTTCGCGTTGTAGGCGTCCTGGAAGAAGAAGCCGAAGCCTGTCTGGCTAACCGCACCGGGCAGCTGCTCTTCGTCGCCGAATGGCCCGAAGTAACCCAGGCTGTTGGTCATGCACTTGGACCAGGTGTAATTCGCCTGGAATTGCACTCCCTGCCACGCCCGCTGCGCCACAGTCACCTGCAACGCGTTGTAGCGCTGGATGCCGCTCGAATCATTAAAGCGTATCGTCGGCGAATTGCCGGCTCCGCAACAGTTGATCAGCGCCTGAGCAAATGGCCCAGGCGATGTTGTTCCATTCGGATTCAACTGGAGCTGATTGAAAATGAAGATGTCCGACATGTGATCAATCTTGTTGCCCACATAGCCAACCGAAACGGATGTCCGGCTACCCAGCTGCCGCTGGATGGTCAGGTTCCACTGCTGGTCCATCGCGGGCCGCAAATCGGGGTTGGTGAGGTGTAGCGTAGCGCCTTGCAGGCACGCTGGTGAGAGTGCCTGCAGCGAGGCCACTGTACAGGCCGAGGCCGGGAATCCAGCAAACCCTTGACTCAATGTGCTGCTGGGCAGCGCCTGCGAAGGCTGATTGATAACTTCGTGCGCCTGCACAAACGGAGGATTCTGATACGGCAGGTTATTCACGCCGTTGGCTTCCATGAAGCTGGAAATGCCATAAGCGGCGCGTACGACTGTATTTCTGGCCCAGAATGCGTCCGATTTCGGCTGCCATGCCATGCCTATACGCGGCTGGAAGTTTCCAATTCCGTTGTAAGTGTTGTAGCCGAAACCAATTTTCGGCTGCCCTGTAATCAAGTCGAAATTCACGTCCTGCCCGTTGTTTGTAGCGCGCGCGGTTATGAGTTCCCAGCGCATGCCAAGGTTCAGCGTCAGGTTGTCCCTGAACCGCCAGTTATCCTGGGCAAAGCCGCTGAACAGGCTGTTGCGGAGATACTTGTTTCCTCCGCCACCGTTGCCCTGCTGCACGTCCTGTGGCAGACCCAGCATGAAGTCAGCCACCGCACTCCCGCTTGAGGTCCCGCCATTGCCCGTAAACTGGCCGTTGAAGAGGAACTGGCCGGCCAACCCCGCGTTGCCTGGATAGAGATCATTCATGATGTAGTGAAATGCCTGGAAGCCTCCATGAACCACGTGGCGTCCATGGGTCCAGGTGGCTGTGTCTTCAAACTGCCACGTGGTGTCATGGAATGACTGCACCAGGTCGTTGTTGCCGATGGTTCCCGGGAGCACTCCTGAGCCGCTGAACACGATACCGGGCAGAAAATCCGAGGTCACGCCCGCTATACCAAACACCGACGGAAGATTTTGTCCGGTGGGATTCGAGAAGCCCTCGGTAACGGGGAAGTACTGCACGCCGATGCGGGCGTCATTCAATAACGTCGCGGAAAAAGTATGGGTCTCATCCACTACCAGGTTCTTCAACGGGAAGGTACGGTCTGAGTCGCCCAGTAGTTGCAGGCTGTTGCCGGATGGCGCGGTGATGAACTGCTGTGACCATCGGCCCATCAATCGGTCTTTCTCTGAAGGCACATAGTCGATCTTAAGATCGCCCTGGTAGGAGTTGGTTTTGAATTGATTAATGTTGTTTGCAATCGCACCACCTGGATAGAACGGCGACGTTACGATCGCGCGTGCTGCAGCGTTCAGACTTCCCAGAGGAATCTGGTTGTTGGCGAAAGGAGTCCGACCGGCAACCGTCGGGCTCGACGCTGGATTGAACAACTGGTGGGCCGGGTTATTGCAGATGCCTCCCGTAAAACCTTCCGGGCACAAACCGGAAAAATCTCCGAGTCTCTGCCCATCGGGCACAAGGCTTACCTGACGCACTGTCGAGGGCTGCGAAAAGAGCGACTCTGCGTAGTCAGCGAAGAAGAAAAGTTTGTTCTGAAGGATCGGCCCGCCGAAAGTAAAGCCGAAATTGTCGTAGTGCAGAGCCGGCCGGGGAGCAATTTGATTCCCGGCTGCGTCTCTACCGCAAATGAATCCCGACCCGTTGGGGAGGCAAGCGGTGTTGTTCTGCCAGCTATTCGCGTTCAAGCCACCACGCCGGAGATAATCGAAAAGCGAACCGTGGTAGTCGTTGGTACCCGACTTGATGCTGACGTTCACTACGCCGCCGAGGTAATTGCCGAAATCGGCGGGAGCACTCCCCGTGATGAGGTTAAATTCCTGGACCGCCTCGGGAGAGGGGACATAACCTACGTCGTTGTTGTCCGGCTGGTTGTTGTCCATTCCGTCCAGCAGAAAGTTATTCTCCTGCTCGCGCGCACCGTTCACATAAGGACGGCCAGTGCCGAAACTGTTCTGGGCTGCCTGGAACCCGAACAGATTGGGAGTGATGACTCCGGCGTGCGTTATCAGCGTCAACTGGTTGGTGTTGTGGGTCGAAAGTGGAAGGGCCTCAATGGTTCTGCCTTCCAGAACGCTGCCGACCAGGCTCGTCTCAGTTTGCAGCAGAGGCGCAGCCGCAGAGACTTCAACTGTTTCTGTGCCTAACCCTACTTTCATTTCGAAATTCAAGCGCACTGTCTGATTCAGGGTGAGCGTAAAAACAGGGTTCTCGGCCACCCGGAACCCCTTGGCTTCGGCCTTTACGTCATACCTGCCCGCCGGAACGGCGGGGATGGTGAAAGAGCCGGTCTCATTGCTGGTGGCGGTACGAATGGTTCCTCGATCGAGATCTTTCGCGGTTACCGTAGCTCCCTGCACCGCAGCGCCGGTCGGATCCACCACAGTGCCCACAATCGATCCGGTTACTTCCTGGGCTGAGACCGGAGCGCCGGGAATGAGCACAGAAACCAGTACCAGAATCGAAAGGGCGCTCACGGTAAGCACCCTGTAGAAGTTGCTTCGTCCAAGACCTGCTGTCGGCAGGTAGCAGTTGGAATGGAGCCCCGATTGCGAAATGCCGAAACGCACCATACGATCCTCCAAAACAGTGCAGGTGTGACGACCACATCCCAGAGCACTGACCGACTTTTATTGAACATGTTGTCTGTTTATTGAAACGATTTCATAAACACGACCGGAAATGTTGTCAAAGGCCCTCCGGCATGTCAAGGGAAATGTTTCGGGCTGCTTTTAGTCACGAAGGAAAAGTGATAGACGGCTGGCGGGACAATCCTTGGGCTTGCCTATACCGCCAATGAACGGCGGCGATCGGCCTGCAGAATCATCGGCAACCGGGCCGCGCCTATGAGTCCGGCCCGATCTTCCAGTTCGGCAGGTCTTACTTCGGTGGAGCGATGGGCTGTTCTCTGTTCCTCACCTGCGCGGAACACGATGGAACGCTCCCTCAATTGCTCGAACATCGCAGGCGAGAACTGATCCCAGGCTCGGGACACACCGCCTCCGATGACGTACATGGGCAGGTTGAATGCATTGATCAGGTTGGCCAAGGCAAGGCCCAGCGCCGCGCCCACGCTCTCAAAAATACCTTTTGCCACCGGATCGCCGCCCTGTGCGCACGCGTGCACCGTCCGGGCACTTAAGGACGAGTCCTGCCGTCGAGCGGCGGAAATGCATACTGACTTTCCGGCTGCCGCTGCTTCGAGCGCGGAACGCCGAATAGCTGTAGCGGACGCATATTGCTCGAGGCAGCCATGATTTCCGCAAGCACAAGGCCTTCCATCCGGGATCACCGTCATGTGCCCCAGCTCGCCGGCCATTCCAAGTACGCCGTGCCACGGCTTCCCATTCACCACAAAGCCGCCTCCAACGCCGGTCCCGAGAGTAATCATGCAAAGATCCTGGACGTTTCTGCCGGCGCCCATCCATTTTTCGCCAAGCGCGGCACAGTTGGCATCATTTTCCAGAATCACCGCGGTCCCAAGCCGCGATTCAAGGTCTTCACGCGCTGCATAACCTTCCCAGCCGGGTAAATTCGCGGCTGAGTGCAGGGTACCCTTTTCCAGGTCGATGATTCCGGGGATTCCGATTCCTATGCCAATAAAGTCATAGGTCGAACAGTATTTGCGAATAAGGAACCGTGCTTGCTGGGCCAGCTCCGCGATGATGGTTTCGCGGCCCCGGCTCACTTCGCTCAGGGCAGAAACAACTTCGAGCTGCGCCCCGGTCTCTTCAATTGCCGCGACGCGCAGGTTGGTACCGCCAAGGTCAACGCCGATGGAGAACGCCGGAATTGGCCACCTCCGCCGAGAGACGCCATTATAACGAATCGTTTCAATAAAACAAGCTAAGAAATCCTGGCCGGGATTCACAAACTTTTAGTGAACATATACAGGAGAACGGTGCGACAATAAGGAAACTCTTCCGGTGACCTTGTCCAGACAACCAACTGAACGGAGAAGACATGAAGGGGCCGAGATCGAGGAAGGAATCCGTAACCATCCGAGACGTTGCCAGAGAGAGCGGCTTTGCTGCAAGTACGGTTTCGATTGTTCTCAATAACGCTCCGCTGGCCCGCTATATTCCTCCTACGACCAAGGCTCGCATCCAGAGGACTGCGAAAACCCTCGGCTATCATCCCAATATTTTTGCCAAGTCGCTGCGCAGCAAACGGAACCATACGGTCGGCGTTATCTTATTCGACATTACGGATCCATACTGCACGCTGATTCTGCGCGGAATTGAGAAATCGCTCTATCAGGAATCCTATCTCTCCATTCTGGCCGACGCTCATAATGAGCATGCCCGTTTTGAAAGATATCTGGAAATGATGCTGGAGAGAAGGGTGGAAGGCCTGCTGGTTCTTGCCAACTGGCTCTATCTGGATATCAATGTGCTCGCCGATTTGGAACGCGGCAAGGTGCCCACTGTCATTATCGGCCGCGAACTGGAGTCGAATGCAACCAGTTCTGTCACGGTAGATGATGAGGGTGGAGCATACGCCGCCATCGCGCACCTGTATTCCCTGGGACATAGGAAAATAGCATTTATACGTGGTCCCCGGGCGCTGTCCAGCAGCAAGGCGCGCTGGCGAGGCGTGCAGCGCTTCGCGCGAGACACTCGCCTGGACATTGATCCAAAACTCGTCATTGACTTGCCCGACCAGGGCAACCCCAACGCCGGAGTCGACGATGCGTCCCGGATAACCGAAGAGCTTCTGAAGCAAAAAAGAACCTTCACAGCTCTCATGGCTTACGATGACATGACTGCCTTCGGCGCCCTTCGCGGCCTCGCCAAAGCCGGTATCAAGGTCCCCCAGGAGTGCTCCGTGATAGGTTTCGACGACGTAAACCCCTCTCATCTGTTTGTGCCGGCACTGACGACGGTGCGGCAGCCAATGGAAGCCATGGGAGCGAGCGCGGTCAGCATTTTACTTCAGGGGATCAGCTCAGTAGCGGACAATCGGAGCCCTGTCGCGGTCCATCGCAAGCTTCCCGCCGAACTGGTTGTTCGCGAATCAACTGAGGTGATAACGCGATAACCAGGCGTCTTTCACTTGTTCCCGATGCTCGATTCTTTCCTGCGCCAGGACTTTCTTTGTGAGCGGCTGCCCGGATCAGAACGAGCGGGGGATTCTCACCGGTAGTTGACCGCGGAATGAGATTCGTCCAAAAAGCGCATCGGCCAATGCTTCCGTCGCCGGAGGAAGAATGCTGTACGTGCAGAGGTATGTAGGCGCCACGGGATAGGCGGCAAGATCGTAAGGCATGCGCAAAGCCACCGCAACCACCTTCTTTCCCTTCCTGAGCAGCGTATTGATTAATTCTGCCTGGCCGCGATGAGTGGTTGCGTCGATCGTTCCAAGAATTATCAGCTCGTAATTTGCCAGCGTCTGGACGATTTCCCGAACCTCCGCCGCTTTTGGGTCCATCGGAATCGAGAATTCATCACAGTGCTGGTGATAGCGGCGTACGTTAGCCGCCAATGCTGGCTGCACGTATGAGGACGTGTCCGCTGGCGTAAGGTCCTCCGGGCGAGGAAGTACAACCGCGATTCTCGCCTCTGCTGCCATCCGCAGCGGCAATTGGCCTGCCGTATCGCGTACGAGAGTAATGGAGCGCTCTGCCACCTCGCGCGCAAGCTTGAGGTGCTCCTCGCAGCCGATCGTATCCAAGGGAGCTTTCGATTTTTGCGAAATCCATCTTTTCAGTGCCATCACCCGCCGTGCAGAGGCTTGGATCTCATCCCGGGAGAGGAGCCCGCGGCGCGCCGCCTGTACAACGTTCGTATACGCAGGTTCCACGCGCGAGAGATCATGATTGAACAAAAGCAGATCGTTACCGGCCGCAATCGCGGCGAGTACTTCTGACACGTAGCCTGAGCCCTGGTCCAGTGCATGCATGTCCAGGGCATCAGAGACAATTGCGCCTTTGAAACGGAACTTCTGTCGCAGCAAGCCGCGTAGGATTTGTGGCGACAGCGTGGCTGGCAAATCATCAGCGCCACCATTCAAAGCTGGGACGGTAATGTGGGCCGTCATGATGAGACGTGCATTCGCATTCACAGCCGCGCGAAAAGGAACCAGCTCAAGCGAGTGGAGTCGTCGCGCCGAATGCTTTAGAAGCGGAGCGCCGCGATGTGAATCGCTGGAAGTGTCACCGTGCCCGGGAAAATGCTTGGCTGTAGCTGCCACGCCGCAGCTCTGGATGCCGCGGATCATCGCGGCACTCAGGGATGCTACCAACTCAGGATCGTCGCCAAACGAACGGGTTCCGATCACCGGGTTTCGCGGATTGTTGTTAACGTCGCAAACGGGAGCGAAGTCGACGTTGATTCCAACCGCGAAAAGTTCCGCAGCCAGTGCCTTCCCAACCCGGTAAGCCAGATTCTCGGATCGCGTCGCTCCCAGGGCCATGTTGCCGCAGAAGCAAGTGCCTTGGCCCATCGCCATCAGTTGCCCCCCTTCCTGGTCAGCGGCGATGAGTAGCGGAGGCTGGCCGGCCTTTTTTGCTGCCATTTGCAATGTACAAGTCAACTGTTGCAAATCGGACAAAGTTCCCATGTTCTTGTGACGAAAGAGGACTACACCACCTATGAGTCCCCGACGAAGCAGGTCGCAAAAGTTCGCTGGCGGCGCACTTGTGCCCACGAAGCTAACCAGGAACATTTGTCCAGCAGCGGCTTCCAGCGTTAAAGGCATATCGTGTTAAACGAATACTCTCTTTCGAGCGCACCTAGTGTGCTTCGGAGAACAAAGATTGAGCTCATGCTTCCGCCTGTCTTGCTAACTCTTCGCGGGCCGCAGCACCGATTGGGATAAAGCGAGCCATGAGCAGAGCGGGAACCGCGGCAATCAGTACCCCGATAAAAAATTTCCTGTAACCCAGCCACTTTGCGACATACCCGCTAATTGCTCCCGGCACAATCAGGCCCAGGTTCATCAATGAGTTCCCAAATGCGTAGTGGGCCGCCTGATACTTGCCTGGCGCGATTTCCTGCATCATAACCAGAATTACGCCCACAGAGCCAAAGCCGTAGCCAAACATTTCGATACATAATGCGGCTGTGATCACTGAGGGATTCGCGGGCAGAGCCGTGCTCAGGTAAACGTACGCAGCGTTGGGCAGGTTCATGATGATGATCAGAGGAATGATGGCCCGCTTCAGGCCCAGCCATGACGTGAAATAGCCGCCAAGAATAGTGCCGGCGATGAACGCGGCGGTACCAAAGGTCCCATAGATGGTGCCGAATTGCGCCGTGGTCAAACCGAGGCCGTGATCCACCCGCGCGGATTTCAAGAAAAGAGGGCCCATCTTTACCAGCTGGCCTTCACCGGCGCGATACAAAAAGATGAAAATCAGCAAAAGAATGATGTTGGGTTTCTTAAAGAACTGAACGATCACATCCCAGTACGTTCTGGCAACTTCCTTCGCATCGCGTACATGACGATCTGCACCGCCGCTGGGCAGCATTCGCGAGTGATACAGTCCGAGCAGCACCATGCAGAAACCTATGCCGCCGAAGATGATCATCCACGCGCGCAGGACGGGCATGCGCTCCTCCATCCTCCCAGCAGCAATGATGAGGCCGCCCTGAGCTAGAAAGCGGGCGACATTAAAGAACCCTCCCAGCCAGCCGGCGTAAGCTGACTGTTGTTTGCTGTTCAGGCTCGCAATGTAAAGTCCGTCCGCAACAATGTCGTGGGAGGAAGAACACATACCTACGATTGCAAACAGCGCAACGGAGTAGCGAAAGTAGCCGGGCAGGGGGAGAGATAAAGCGAGCAATCCCAGGCTGAGACCGGCGATCATCTCAAAACAGATCACGAAGAACTTCCTGGTTTTGTACATCTCCAGGAAGGGGCTCCACAGCGGTTTCAGGGACCAAGGGAGACCGAGCAGGCTGGTGGTAAGCGCAATCACTTCATTGCTTACGCCGATGCGCTGGTAAAAGATAAGTGCTATGAGGCCTACGGTGTAAAACGGCAATCCTTCAGCAAAGTAAAGCGTGGGCACCCACATTGCAGGTGAACGTTGTGGTATCGCACCATCGCGGCTGGTCACGGTACGCCTCCGCCAAAATTCGAAAGTACGATACACTCTTTGATGAAACGATTCAATAAAGTCCAACGGCAGCGTTGTTTTCGAGATTGGAATAGGGCAACGTCTGAATCCAAGAACGGGACCGCATGAAAACCACCATCACCGCCGGCTGCCTTTTTACGCCGCTGGAGCGAATTGAATCTCCGCTGGTGACCGTTGAGGACGGTCACATTACCGACGTGCAGCCAAGAAACGCCGCTGACGTTCCCAGCGGCAAGCATCTCGATTTTCCGGATCTCATCCTGGCCCCCGGTTTCATTGATATTCACATACACGGCGGAGCCGGTCATGACGTTATGGAAGCCGATGACAGGGCACTCCAGCAGATCGAACTTCAATTAGTAAAGCACGGAGTAACAGCCTATCTGCCGACGACCGTTACAGCCGGCCACTCCACCACGGTGGCTGCTCTGGAGGCTCTCGGCAAAGCAATCGCAGCACCCAGGGCTGACCACCGGCGCGCAGTTCCCGTCGGCATACATCTTGAAGGCCCGTTCATCAGTCACGCCAAACGCGGAGTCCACCCTCCCGCCGACCTCCTGAAGCCTTCTCCGCCAGAGCTGGACCGCTTCTGGCAGGCGTCTGGGGGAACGATTCGCATGATGACCATCGCTCCCGAATTGCCGGGCGCACTCGAGACAATAGAGCGTGCCAGAAGGCTGGGCGTGCACTCCAGTCTGGGACATTCAAATGCCACTTATGCAGAGACAAAGGCAGGAATTGCTGCAGGCGCGGATCACGCAACACATACATTCAACGCCATGCGTGCACTGGACCATCGCGATCCGGGCATTCTGGGCGCATTGCTCGAGGACGAGACAATCAGCGCGGACATCATTGCCGATGGCATTCACGTACACCCAAGCGTGCTGGCCCTCTTCCTGCGCGCCAAGGGAACAGAACGCGCGATCCTCATCACCGACGCGATCAGCGCCACGGGCATGCCCGACGGCCTGCATAAACTTGGGGATATTGAAGTGGAAGTAAAAGAAGGTCGCTGTGAATACCAGGGCAAACTGGCGGGTAGCGTACTAACCATGGACCGTGCGGTGCGGAATGTAACCGATTTTGCCGGATGGCACCTGCAACAGGCGGTACAACTGGCTACGCTGAATCCCGCGAAGCTGTTGTCGATTTCGCATGAGCGAGGGTTGTTGGCGCCGGGAAGACGTGCTGACCTTGTTGCCCTGACGCCCGAAGGTAAAGTGATCCACACAATCATCGGCGGCGAAATGTCCTGTTAATTGCTCGGGAAAGTGCTGAGCAGCTGGTTTGCTGAAAATCAGTACGACTCTGCTTCGCGCGAAAAGGATGAAAGGGGTGTTGCGGTGATTGGTGCTCGAGGAAGGTGCTACCTTGCTGTTTTCTTATCGATGATGACGCTTTCTCACTCCGTGTTGGCGAAGCAGAAGCCCCAGCAAAAAGTCGTGCTTGGCTACTTTACGGAAGGGGGTGCAGCCTCGGGAAAGTATCTTGTAAAGAACATTGTGACCAGCGGAGCCGCACCTTTGCTTACGCATGTGGCCTACGCTTTTGGAAAAGTAGAAGACAATCAGTGCCACATCGCGAACAGAGAATCAGCGCTCGAGCACGCATATGACGCGTCCACAAGCGTCAATGGCAGCGACGATCGGCCAGGGCCGAACCAGCTTCGTGGTACTTTCCACCAACTCCAGGAACTCAAGCAGCTCCACCCGAATCTGAAGCTCCTGATCTCGTTTGGCGGCTGGGGCCAATCACAGGGTTTTACCAGCGCGGCTGACCCAGATCACGTGCAGCAGTTTGTACGTTCCTGCGTGGACACGTTTATCGCAGGTCACTTTGCACCGGGAATCGAAGTGCCAGGAATCTTCGACGGGATCGATATCGATTGGGAGTATCCCGTTGAAGGCGGCGTGCATTCAGGCCGTCCCGAGGACAAGACGAATTTCACGAAGTTAGCCGCGGAATTTCGCCGGCAACTGGACGCCGTGCGTCCGGGACTGCTGCTCACGGCGGCGCTGCCGGCCGAGGAGGAGTATTACAAGAATTTTGAACTGGCAGAGATCAGCAAATCGCTGGACATGATCTCAATCATGGCTTATGACCTGCACTGGGATTCAGAACTGGTGACCAACCTGCATAGCGCTCTGTTTCATGACCGCTCTGACCCGTCCCGTCCTCCGCTCGACAAACGATATAGCGACTATGCGGTGCGCGGGTTTCTGAAGGCCGGCGTTCCGCCGGAAAAGATCATTCTGGGAGTTCCGTTCTACGGAAAAGGGTGGACGGGCGTGAAGGACACCAATGGCGGCCTCTACCAGTCGGCCA
>Ga0070679_100002885_pt1 | contig 15616 bp, 17 predicted proteins | sample KBSC63BmetaG_FD_65652 | JGI IMG/M metagenome (GOLD analysis project Ga0070679, IMG submission 65652) | Corn rhizosphere microbial communities from Kellogg Biological Station, Michigan, USA - KBS C6-3B metaG | ecosystem: Host-associated > Plants > Roots > Rhizosphere | place: USA: Michigan... | reverse complement strand
CCGCTGTCGGTGCCGTAGGCGATCCGGACGCCGGCCGCGACGCACTTCTCGAAGGCGTCGCGCTGGGTCAGCGTGGTCTCGTCGTTCTTGCGCAGCACGTCGGCCTTCCAGCCGTCGCGGCGGCCGATCTCGGCGATGTAGTCACCGCCGTAGATGTCGGCGACCAGCCAGGTGCCGGCCTCGGCCATCATCGCGACGCCCTCGTCGTCCATCAGGGACCCGTGCTCGACGGAGCGGACCCCGCCGCGGATCGCCCGCTTGATCCCCTCGGCGCCGTGCGCGTGCGCCGCGACGTGGGCGCCGTGCAGCGCCGCTTCCTCGACGGCCGCACGGATCTGGTCCTCGGTCAGCTCGGGGACCCCGGGGTTGCCGCCGTCGGACATCACCGCGCCGGTGGCGATCAGCTTGATCAGGTCGGCGCCGCCGTACAGGATCCGCCGGACCGCTCGCCGTACCTCGTCGACGGTGTCGGAGACACCCACGCGGAACTCCGGGGGAACCGTCGCGTCGGGCGCGAGGCCGCTCAGGTCGCCGCCGCCGTAGGTGCAGCTCACGTAGGCGCCGGCCACCATCATCCGCGGGCCCGGCGTCCAGCCCGCGTCGATCGCGTCCCGCAGCGCGACGTCGACGAAGGCGCGGTAGGTGCCGACGTCCCGCACACTGGTGAAGCCGGCCCGCAGGGTGTCGCGCGCGTTGCGGACGCCGCTCATCGCCTCCTGGGCGCCGGTGCGGGTCAACAGCTCGGTGTAGCCGTGGCCGCTGTCCTCGTCGCCGATCTGGTGGGAGTGGCAGTCGACGAGCCCGGGCAGCACGGTGTGGCCGGGGAGCTCGCGGACGGGGACGTCGCTGGGCACGTCGTACGCCGAGACGACGCCGGCGATGCGCTCGCCGTCGACGAGCAGCGCCCGGCCGGGCAGCAGCTCGCCGGTGGTGACGTCGAGGAGCAGGCCGGGCCGGAGTGCGTGGGTCACGACCCGGAATGTACTGGTGCTCCCTGGTCCGCCGGCACCGTCGTCGTCCCGCAGATCGCGAGCGGGGCGCCGTCGCAGCAGTTGGCCTTCATGTGGCAGTGGGGGCACAGCCAGCGCGTGGAGATCGGGTCGAACTCGACGCCGCAGAAGTCACAAGGCACGCCTCGCACCGTACGACGACGGGATGCGATCGGGCCCGGGGCTCGCCGGACGGGCGCGGAAGTCCCAGGTGCCTCACCACTTCCAGCACGTGGTGACTCCTGTCGCTTCTCGGGGGTTGCAGCGCCTGAGAAGCGCAGGGATACCCGGCCCACCGGGGATCGCTGCACCACCCTCAGTCCAGGTCCCCGACGAGGACCGCCTCCGCCTCGTCGGTGGCCGTCGCGTGGGAGCCCTCGAGCGCGCGGGTGAGCACGCGCGAGCCGCCGAGCATGATCGCCACCCCGATCGCCACCATCACCGCACCGAAGACGAACGGCGCGTGCACGTGGACGTCGGGGGGCAGACCGAACAGCTTCAGCGCCACGTAGGGCCCGATCGCGCCGCCGCAGAAGCGGACGAAGGAGTACGCCGCGGAGGCGACCGGGCGCTCCACCGGCGCAACGCCCATCACGGCCTCGGTGATGAGGGTGTTGTTGTTCCCGATGAAGGCGCCCGAGAGCACGATGCCGACGATCACGACGGCCTGGTGCTCGGCGAAGACCGCCATCATCAGCAGGTCGAGCATGAACAGCACCAGCGTCCCGATCACGGCCGGGACCGTGCCCACCAGCCGCTGGACGCGGGGCGCGACGAAGACCGAGACGATCGCGACCAGGAGTCCCCAGCCGAAGTAGATCCAGCCGATCTGGATGATCCCGGAGTCCGGCAGCGCGAAGGGGCCGGCAGCCAGGATCGTGAAGAACCCGATGTTGTAGAAGACCGCCGTCAGCGCGGTCAGCAGCAGCGGCTTGTGCCTCAGCGCCCGGAACGGGTCGGCCAGCGACGTACGGCGGCCGGTGGGCGGGGTGCTCGGCAGGAAGAACGCCGTCGCCACCAGCGCGATCGTCATCAGCACCGAGACCCCGAAGAACGGCGCCCGCCACGACTGCTCACCGAGCAGGCCGCCGACGAGGGGGCCGGACGCGATGCCGATCCCCAGCGCGGCCTCGAACAGGATGATCGCCTGGGCCGTCCCGCCCGTCGCGGACATCACGATGGTCGCGAGGGCCGTCGCGACGAAGAGTGCGTTGCCCAGGCCCCAGCCGGCCCGGAACCCGACGACGGCTCCGACACTGCCTGACGAGCCGGCCAGCGCGGCGAAGACGATGATCAGGACCAACCCGGACAGCAGCGTGCGCTTGGGTCCGATCCGGCTCGAGACCACGCCGGTGACCAGCATCGCCACACCCATGATCGCCATGTAGCTGGTGAACATCAGGGAGACCTGGCTCGGCGTCGCGTCGAGCTTCACCGCGATCGACTTCAGGATCGGGTCGACCAGCCCGATGCCCATGAAGGCGATCACGCAGGCGAACGCCACGGCCCAGACGGCTCGGGGCTGGGCGAAGAACGACCCGGAGCGGACCGGGGCCTCATGGGACTGATGGACGTGGCTGGACACGGGCTTCCTCTCGAGTGGCGCTCGTCGATTGTACATAGGGAACCTATCGAATTGGCAGCTTGTTCCCGTGACGTCCACCACCCGCCCCCTTGACCACGCTCCGGGGTGCACCGGTAGACATGTCCTTCCCTCACTCGGAAAGGCACCCCATGTCTGCCATTGCCACCCGCCGCGGAGTGCTCACCGGCGCCGCAGCTCTCGCCGCCGCCGGCTACACCGCCCCGGCCTTCGCCTCCCCGCAGGGGGGCAACAAGACGACCACCCTGACCATCCTCGGCACCACCGACCTGCACGGCAACGTCTTCAACTGGGACTACTACAAGAACGCGGAGTACGACGACGCGGCCGGCAACGACATCGGCATCGCCAAGGTCCAGACCCTGATCAAGGCCCAGCGCGAGCTGGTCGGCCGCAACCCGCTGCTGGTGCTCGATGCCGGGGACACCATCCAGGGCACGCCCCTGGCCTACTACTACGCCAAGGTCGAGCCGATCACCTCCGGCGGCATGCACCCGATGGCCAACGCCATGAACCTGATCGGGTACGACGCCGCCGCGCTCGGCAACCACGAGTTCAACTACGGCATCCCGCTGCTGCGCACCTTCGAGAAGCAGCTGACGTACCCGCTGCTCGGGGCCAACGCGGTCGACCCCGCCACCGGCCTGCCGGTCTTCCGGCCCTACATCACCAAGACCTTCACGATGCCCCAGGGTCCCGACCTGAAGGTGGGCATCCTCGGACTGACCAACCCGGGCATCGCGATCTGGGACCGCGCCAACGTCTCGGGCAAGATCGACTTCCCCGGTCTGGTCGAGCAGGCGAAGGTGTTCGTGCCCAAGCTGAAGAAGCTCGGCTGCGACGTCGTCGTGATCGCCGCGCACTCGGGCGCCGACACCTCCTCGTCGTACGGAGACGCGCTGCCCTACCCCGAGAACGCGTCGTCCCTCGTGGCCCAGCAGGTGCCGGACGTCGACGCGATCCTGGTGGGTCACGCGCACGTCGACATCCCGCAGCGCCTCGTCGCCAACGAGGCGACCGGACGGGAGGTGCTGCTGTGCGAGCCGGACTACTGGGGCATGCGGCTGGCGGTCATGCAGCTCCGGCTCGTGCGTCACGGCAACCGCTGGTCGGTGAAGGAGGCGACGTCGCAGACGCTCAACTCCAACGTCGCGAAGGAGGACCCGCAGGTCGCCGCGGCGGTCAGGGCTCAGCACGACAAGGTCGTCACCTACGTCAACTCCCCGGTCGGGACGTCGACGCAGGAGATGCTGGCCGCGCGCGCACCGGTCGAGGACGTGCCGATCATCGACTTCGTCAACTACGTGCAGGCCGACGCGGTCAAGAACGGGCTCACCGGCAGCGACGCGTCCCTGCCGGTGCTGTCGATCGCGGCGCCGTTCAACCGGCAGGCGTCCTTCCCCCAGGGGCCGGTCTCCATCCGGGACGTCGCGGGGCTCTACATCTACGACAACACGCTCCTCGGGGTGAGGGTCAGCGGCCAGGACGTGAAGGACTACCTGGAGTACTCCGCCCGCTACTTCCAGCAGGTCAGCGGGACGGGTCCGTTCACGATGGCCCAGGTGACCAACGCCTCCTACGGGACGGTCGGCCAACCCGGCTACGTCCCGCCGATCCCGGACTACAACTTCGACACGATCGCCGGGCTCGGCCCCGGCGGTCGGCTGACCTACGACATCGACATCTCCCAGCCCGTGGGGTCGAGGATCAAGAACCTGCAGTACGGCGGGAGCGATCTCCCCATGGGCATGCAGTTCGCGATGGCGGTCAACAACTACCGCCAGAGCGGTGGTGGCGGGTTCCCCGCCGTCAAGACGGCGCCGGTGGTCTACAACCGACAGATCGACATCCGACAGCTGCTGATCGACTGGGTGACGACCAACCACACCATCGACCCGGGGCAGTTCGCCACGGTGGACTGGAAGCTGGTGTCAGGCACCACCGTCATCACGGTGAACTGAGCCTGGATCGGGCTGAGCCTGGGACGGGCGGCTGTCGGCGACGGGCCTACAGCCGCTCGTCCATCGCGTCGCGCAGGACCGCGACCGCGCGGGCGACGTCCTCGACCGTGTGCCCCGTGCCGGCCAGTCGCTCGGCGACCGCCATGCCGTTGTCGCGCCGGAACTCGCGCAGACGCTCACGCCCGGGAGGTGTGAGCTCGACCAGCGCGCGGCGGGCGTCGTTGGGATCGGCCTCCTTGGCGACCCAGCCCTCCTCGACGAGCTGCTGCACGGCCCCGGAGACCGTGGGCTGCGAGGAGCGGTCGGCGTCGGCCAGCGCGGTCACGCCGAGCGGCCCGAGCTCGTCGAGCAGCGCCAGGATCCGGATGCCCGAGGGGTGACCCACGCGTCGACGTACGGCTCGGACCAGGCGCGCGGCCTGCACCACGAGCTCGCTGCTCTGGCGCTCGAGGTCGGTCGGCATTGGCGCAGACTACCGGGCGTCTCCGGCAGGATGGCCACATGCCGTCGTACGCCGCGTTCCTGCGGGCCGTCAACCTGGGCGCCACGCGCAAGTTCCCGAAGGCCGCGATCGTGCGTGCGTGCGAGGGGGCGGGGTTCACCGACGTCGAGACCTACATCAACTCCGGAAACGTGCGGGTGACCACGCCGATGCGCAGCGTCGCCAGGGTCGAGGCGGCGCTGGAGGCGGCGTTCGAGGCCGAGGCGGGCTTCGCGGTCCCGACCGTCGCGCTGACCCAGCAGGAGCTCGCGGACATCGCCGCGGACGCCGTCGAGCTGGGGGAGGGGCACGACGGGAGGTACTACGTGTCCCTGCTCAAGAAGGCGCCGTCCGCGTCGACGGCGAAGAAGCTGGACGCCGCGGGGAAGCAGGGCGAGCGGGCGATCGTGCGCGGTCGCGCTGCCCATCTGCTGCTCGGGGAGGACTACCACACGGCGAAGCTCTCCAACGCCGTGGTCGAGAAGCACCTCGGGGTCAGCACCAACCGCAACCTCACGGTGATCCGCACGCTGGCGGAGCGGTGGACGTGACCAGCGACGTGCTCCTCGTCGACCGCTCGGGCGGGGTGCTGACCCTGACGCTGAACCGTCCCGATCGCCTCAACGCGCTCTCCGGGGAGCTGGCCGACGCGTGTGCGACGCAGCTGGAGCAGGCCACGACGTACGACGACGTGCGGGTCGTCGTCCTGCGGGGGGCCGGACGCGCCTTCTGCGCCGGCGCCGACATCAGGGGCGACGACGGGCCGCTCGACCGGAGCGCCGTCGACCGGGCGAACCGGATCGTCCGCGCCGTGACGCGGCTCGACCGGCCGGTCGTCGCGGTCGTCCACGGCTCGGCCGCCGGCGTGGGCTGCTCGCTCGCGCTCGCGTGCGACCTCGCCGTGGTGTCCGAGTCGGCCTCGTTCCTGCTCGCGTTCGCCCGGCTCGGGCTGATGCCCGACGGCGGCTCGACCGCGACCGTGGCCGCCTCGATCGGTCGGGCGCGGGCCATGCGGATGGCGTTGCTGGCCGACCCGCTCACCGGACGCGAGGCGTACGACGCCGGGCTGGTCAGCCACCTGTGCGACGACGACGCGCTCGAGGCCGTGGTCGCCGACGTGGTCGGTCGACTGCTCTCGTCGGCGCCCCTGGGGCTGGCGGCGACGAAGCGGGCCGTCAACGCGGCGGCGTACGCCTCGCTCGATGCGGCTCTCGAGCGTGAGCGGACCGGGCAGGCGATGCTGCTGCGCACCGCCGACGCGGCCGAGGGGATGCGCGCGTTCGCCCAGCGACGGCGGCCCGAGTTCCGCGGGGAGTGACCCTCACGCGAGGGTGATGCCGGCGCCCCGCATCTCGGCCAGCGCCTGCTCGGTGGTCTCGGTTGCCACGCCGGCGCACAGCGCCTCGATCACCGTCGTGCGGAAGCCCGCCGCGGCGGCGTCGAGCGCGGTCGCCCGCACGCAGTGGTCGGTTGCGATCCCGCAGATGTCGACCTCGTCGACCCGATGCGACCTGAGCCACTCGGCGAGACCATCACCGTCGACCGTGGTGCCCTCGAAGGCGGAGTACGCCGCCTCGTGGTTGCCCTTGAGGAAGATCGCGTCGAAGGGTTGCGGGTCGAGGTTGGGGTGGAACGCCTCCCCGTCGGTGCCGACCTGGCAGTGGACCGGCCACGAGTCGACGTAGTCGGGCTCCCTGGACCAGTGGTGGCCCGGGTCGATGTGGTGGTCCTTGCTGGCCACGACGACGTCGTACGCCGGCGCCTGGTCGTCGCGGCGCACCCAGTGGTGCAGCAGCGCGCCGATCTCCGCCGCGACCCGCGCGCCACCCTCCACGGGCAGGGACCCGCCCTCGCAGAAGTCGTTCTGGACATCCACCACGATCAGCGCGCGGGTCATGCCGGGAACCTATCGGGGCGGCGGGCGGGTGGAAAACGCGGGCGCACGTCACTGGTGGATCGTCGCGATGACCGGCTCGCCCCGCGACATCTGCTGCGCCGCCTGCGGCAGCTCGCCGCGCGAGGAGAGATGGCGGGCGCGCGCGTCGTCGAGCGACTCGCGTCCCACGACCTCCCCGGACCGCACGAGGGGCACGAGCAGGGGACGGTCGTCGCCGTCGTCGACGGGCGGCTCGCCGATGCCGACGACCTCGGCCTCCGCGACGCCCTCGGCCGAACGCCGGCGCAAGGCGTACTTCCGGCCGCCGATCGAGATCTTGTCGGTGCTCCGCTTGGCGACCGAGACCATCTCACCGCCGTCGCCCTCGCGTGCGACGAGCTTGTAGACGAAGCCACAGGTCGGGTGACCCGACCCGGTGACGAGCTGAGTCCCGACGCCGTAGCCGTCGACGGGCGCCGATGCGAGCGCCGCGATCGCGAACTCGTCGAGGTCGCTGGTCACGATGATCCGGGTGTGCGTCGCACCCAGCGCGTCGAGCTGGGCGCGGACCTCGCCCGCCAGCACCCCGAGGTCGCCGGAGTCGAGGCGGACGGCACCGAGCTCGGTCCCGGCGATCTCGACGCCGGCCCGCACCGCCTCGGCGATGTCGTAGGTGTCGACCAGCAGGGTCGTGCCGCGCCCGAGGGAGCTGACCTGGGCGCGGAACGCATCCCTCTCGGTGTCGTGGAGCAGCGTGAAGCTGTGGGCGCTCGTGCCGGCGGTCGGCACGCCGTACCGGTGGCGCGCCATCAGGTTCGAGCTGGTCGCGAAGCCGGCGACGTACGCCGCTCGCGCGGCCGCGACCGCCGCCTCCTCGTGCGTCCGTCGCGACCCCATCTCGATGCACGGGCGGTCGCCCGCGACCTGGGTCATCCGCGACGCCGCCGACGCGATGGCCGAGTCGTGGTTGTAGATGGAGAGCAGCAGCGTCTCCAGCAGCACGGCCTCGGCGAACGTGCCCTCGACGATCAGCAGCGGGGAGTAGGGGAAGTAGGCCTCGCCCTCGGCGTACCCCCAGACGTCGCCGGCGAAGCGGTAGGACGCGAGCCACTCGCGGGTCGGCTCGTCCACGACACCCTCGAGGACGCCGAGGACCTCGTCGTCGAAGCGGAAGTCCTCGATGGCGTCCAGGGCCCGGCCCACGCCGGCCACCACGCCGTACCGGCGGCCCTCGGGGAGACGACGCGGGAAGAGCTCGAAGACGGAGCGACGGTGGGCGGTCCCGGAGCCCAGCGCGGCCTGGAGCATGGTCAGCTCGTAGTGGTCGGTGAGCAGGGCGGTGGACTCGCGCACGCGTTCAGCGTAGGGGGCACACGCGTCGTCCGGTGCGGCACGGGAGCGCGGTGCTCGTGTGCCACGATGGGCGGATGGCGACGACGAGCCCGGTCGAGGTCGAGCCGGACCTCACGCCGGACGAGGTCACGCTGACCGCCAAGCCCTGGGTCACGATCGTGTGGAACGACCCGGTGAACCTGATGAGCTACGTGACCTACGTGTTCCGCTCCTACTTCGGGTACGACGAGAAGGTGGCGCAGAAGCTGATGCTCGAGGTCCACCACGACGGAAGGTCCGCGGTCAGCTCCGGCAGCCGCGAGGAGATGGAGCGCGACGTGCAGGCGATGCACGAGTACGGGCTGTGGGCCACGTTGGAGAAGCAGTAGATGGGTGGGTTCACCCGGCACCGGCGCAGCGGTCGGGTCATCGCGACGTTCTCGGGGTTCGAGGCCGATCTGCTGCGGTCACTGGCGTCCCAGCTGGTCGAGCTGCTCCGCAACGAGGCCGCCGTACCCCAGGAGCACGTCGACCCGCTCGAGGCGATGCTCAGCTTCGACGGACCCACCACCGCGCCCGAGGACCCGGTGCTCGCCCGGCTGTTCCCCACGGCGTACGCCGGCGACGAGGAGGCGGCGGCCGAGTTCCGGCGCTTCACCGAGGGCACCCTCCGCGACGGGAAGGCCGCCGGCGCGGCCACCGTGATCGACACGCTGGAGGACGCGGGACTCCCCGCCGAGCTCGGGCAGGAGCGGCTGGTCATCGACGTGGAGCTCGACCCACCGACCGCCCAGGTGTGGGTGAAGACGTTCACCGATCTCCGGCTCGCCCTGGCCACGCGGCTCGAGGTCGAGGAGGACGACGAGGACTACTGGCGCGCGCTGCCCGACGACGATCCCCGGAAGCAGGCGCACGACATCTATGAATGGATCGGGGCGCTTCAGGAAACTCTGGTCGACGCCCTTCACTAGGGTCACGGGTCCCCTTGCGCGGAGACGGGCGTCATGTTCGGATACGCACTTCACCGTCATCTACTCGGAGGGAAACCCCGTGAAGTTCTCCCTGCACCACGTGCGCCGTACGCGCACCGCCACCGTCGCGGTCGCGTCAGCGGCCGTCGGCATGGCCCTCACCGTGCCCGGTCTCGCTCTGGCGACCAACAGTGGTCAGTCCGTCGCACCGCCGCCGGCCGTGCCGACCAGCGCCGACCAGATCCAGAACATCGACCAGGTCAAGACCGCCATCAAGGGCTACTACGGCGACACGACTACGTCCGCGGTCGACCCGGTCCCCAACGACATCGACGGTAAGGACTTCGCGCTGCACGCGTTCAGCGCGGACAGCAACTACGCCCACGAGGTCGAGGGCATCGCCGCCGACGCCGGCAAGTACCTCGGCAAGCAGGCCAAGCCGCACAAGAAGCACGATGGCACCAAGGCGATCCTGTTCGACATCGACGACACGACGCTGAACACCTACAACTACGAGATCTACAGCAACTTCGTCTACAACCCGACCACCAACGCGGCGTTCGTCAACGCGGCCGCGTTCCCGGCCGTGCCGGGCATGGTCGACCTGGAGCAGGAGGCGATCAAGGAGGGCTACACGGTCTTCTTCCTGACGGGCCGTCCAGCCGCCCAGCTGGCGGGCACGCTCACGAACCTGACGAACGTCGGCTACTCGGTGGACCAGGACAACGTCTACCTGAAGGACCAGACCAAGCCGTGGCTCGCGGACTGCGCGCCGAGCTGCACGACCATTCAGTACAAGTCGCTCACGCGCAAGTACATCGAGTCGCAGGGCTACGACATCGTCGCCAACTTCGGGGACCAGTTCTCCGACCTCACGGGTGGCTACGCGGACAAGACCTACAAGATCCCGAACCCGATGTACTACCTGCCCTGAGCAGGACGGCCTGACCGCAGCGCCCCGGGACCGACGTCCCGGGGCGCTGTGCTGTCCTGGGTACGCCTGCCGGGGCTGAACCCGGCTCGGATGAGCACTGCCCGTCCGCGGGCGTGGGTAGCGTGTCGACATGCGCCGACCGCATGCCAACGTCGCGACCGTCCTGGTCGACCCGGCGATGCTGCGTGAGCTCGAGCTCGACCTGGCCGGCCTGGACCTCTGGGTGTGGCCGATCGCGACGACACCCAACTGCCCGGACGGCCCGCGGATGGAGTTCCAGATCAGGCGGCGGCTCCTCGAGGCCAGACGGGGCGCGTGGGACTGCGCCGCGGACTGGGCCGCGGTGTGGATCTCCTTCGGCGACAGCTGGTACCGCGGCTCCGAGCCCCTGCCCTGGGCGGCCCACGCCGCGCTGTGGGACAAGCTCACCGAATACGCCGACCACACCCGCTACCGGCTCGGGCTCGGTGGGGTGCCGGTGGAAATGGTCCGGCGCCGCGCCGAGGCCTGACCCCCCGTACGCTGGCTCGGTGCTGACCCTGGACCGCGCGACGTACGACGCGATCGTCGCGCACGCCAAGCGCGACCACCCCGACGAGGCCTGCGGGATCGTCGCCGGCCCCGAGGGCAGCGACCGCCCCGAGCGACTGGTGGAGATGGTCAACGCCGCGAGCAGCCCGACGTTCTACGAGTTCGACTCCTCCGAGCTGCTGGCCCTCTACAAGCAGCTGTGGGCCAACGACGAGGAGCCGGTCGTCGTCTACCACTCCCACACCGCCACCGAGGCCTACCCGAGCCGCACCGACATCGGCCTGGCCAACGAGCCCGGCGCCCACTACGTGCTGGTCGGCACCAGTGAGCACGGGAATAACGAGGGCCCGGTGGAGTTCAGGTCTTATCGGATCGTCGACGGCGAGGTGACCGAGGAAGAGGTCAACGTCGTGGACGCACTGCCCGATCACGGGGCCCCGGCGGGGCCCACCCCCACCAAGAATCAAGGAGACCCCGATGGCCGTTGAGGTCCGGATCCCCACGATCCTGCGCACGTACACCGGTGACCAGAAGTCCGTCGAGGCCAGCGGCGCCAGTCTGAGCGCCCTGATCGACGACCTGGAGGCCAACCACCCCGGCATCAAGGACCGGTTGGTTGAGTCCAAGGACGGCGCGATCGACCTGCGCCGGTTCGTCAACGTCTACGTCAACGACGAGGACGTACGGTTCATCGGCGGTCTCGAGGCCCCGTTGACCGACGGCGACGAGGTCGTGGTGCTGCCCGCCGTCGCCGGCGGTTGACGGACCGGCCCGTGACGGCGTACGACGACCTGCTGAGCTCGGTCGGCGGCACCCCGCTGGTGCAGCTCCCGACGCTCTCGCCGAGCGCCGACGTACGCCTGTGGGCCAAGCTCGAGGACCGCAACCCGACCGGGTCGATCAAGGACCGGGCCGCGGTCGCGATGATCCAGGACGCCGAGAAGCAGGGTCTGCTGCGCCCCGGCTGCACGATCCTGGAGCCGACGAGCGGCAACACCGGGATCTCCTTGGCGATGGCAGCCAAGCTGCGCGGCTACCGCCTGGTCTGCGTGATGCCGGAGAACACCTCGCAGGAGCGCCGGCTCCTGCTCGGCATGTGGGGAGCCGAGGTCGTGTCCTCACCGGCCGCCGGCGGCTCCAACGAGGCCGTGCGGGTCGCCAAGCAGATGGCCCAGGAGCACCCCGACTGGGTGATGCTCTACCAGTACGGCAACCCCACCAACGCCCGCGCCCACTACGAGGGCACCGGCCCCGAGATCCTGCAGGACCTGCCGACCGTGACCCACTTCGTCGGTGGGCTCGGCACCACGGGGACCCTGATGGGCGTGGGCCGCTTCTTCCGCGAGCGGAAGCCGGACGTGCGCATCGTGGCCGCCGAGCCGAGGTACGGCGAGCTGGTCTACGGCCTGCGCAACCTCGACGAGGGCTTCGTCCCCGAGCTGTACGACGAGACGCTGATCGACGCGCGGTTCTCGGTGGGGCCGCGCGACGCCGTACGCCGCGTGCGCGAGCTGCTCGACGCCGAGGGCATCTTCGCCGGCATCTCCACCGGAGCGATCCTGCACGCCGCCCTGGCCCAGGCGGCCAGGGCGGTCAGGGCCAAGGATCGGGCGGACATCGCCTTCATCGTGGCCGACGGCGGGTGGAAGTACCTGTCCACGGGCGCCTACGAGGGGACCGTCGACGAGGCCGAGGCGCGCCTCGAGGGGCAGCTGTGGGCCTGAGCCTCAGTCCGAGGTGTTGGCGTTGACCTCGTCGCAGTTCTTCGAGATCACGTCCGCGGTGTCGATCGCCCCGAGGTAGTTCACGACGTCGTGCCCGGAGCCGCAGTCGATGAACGCCCGGACTCCGTCGTCGGTCAGGAAGCTCAACGAGTCGTCGCCGCGACCCATGTGGATCACGTCCTTGCCCTGGATCGTCTCGAGCTGGTCGTTGCCCGGACCGCCGCGAACGACGTCGGCACCACGACCTCCGCGGAAGAAGTCGCCACCGGTGCCGCCGACGAGGACGTCGGGACCCGCCCCGCCGTCGAGCAGGTCGCGGCCGCCGCGCCCCTCGAGCACATCGGCGCCCTTGCCGCCGTGGATCTGGTCGGCCGAGCCCGTGCCGACGAGGTGGTCCGGACCCGGTGTGCCGGGCAGGTTCTGCGCCAGGGCAGGCGCGCCGAACAGGACGAGCGCCGCGGCAGTGGCGGCGACGGACAGGATGGACGTGCGCATGATGGATCCCCTTGTCGATCTGCTCCCGAACGGCCCCGTCACGGGTCCTGGAGTGACCCGTGGTCCGATCGGTCTACGTGTGGTGACGAGGAGGGACCCGCTGCGGTTCAGATACCTGCCGGACGGCCCCTGCCGGGCCCGGGGGTGGCGGGTTAGTGTGAGCCCGACCGACCGGACCAGCTCCTGGAGTGCCCGTGCCCGACCCACGTGTCGTCGTCTTCAGCGGCTCCTCGCACCGTCCGCTCGCACGGGCCATCTGCGACGACCTGGGAGTCCCGTTGTCGCCGGTGGAGATGACCAGGTTCAGCAACGACTGCCTCCAGGCGCAGCTCCAGGAGAACTGCCGTCAGCGCGACGTCTACATCGTCCAGCCCCTGGTGCCACCCACGCAGGAGCACCTGATGGAGCTGCTGCTGATGATCGACGCCGCCCGCGGCGCCAGCGCGGCGTCGATCACCGCCGTCATCCCCTTCTACTCCTACGCCCGGTCGGACAAGAAGGACGCCTCCCGCATCTCGATCGGCGGCCGGCTGGTGGCCGACATGCTGAAGACGGCGGGTGTCCACCGGGTCATGACCATGACGCTGCACGCGCCGCAGGTCCACGGCTTCTTCTCGGTGCCGGTCGACCAGCTCACCGCGCTCGGCATCCTCGCCGACCACTTCCTCGGCGACGACCTCAGCGACGCGATCGTGGTCTCGCCCGACTTCGGCAACGCCAAGACCGCCACCCAGTTCTCGCGGCTGCTCGGCCTGAACGTCGCGGCCGGCTCCAAGCGCCGGCTGGCCGACGACCGGGTCGTGATCGACTCCATCGTCGGTGACGTCGCCGGCAAGCGGGCGATCGTGCTGGACGACGAGATCGCCACCGGTGGCTCGATCGTCGAGCTCCTCGACCGCCTCGCCGACCAGGGCTGCACCGGCGCAGCGGTGGCCTGCACCCACGGGCTGTTCGTCGGCAAGGCCGTCGAGCGGCTGCGCCACCACCCGATGATCACCGAGGTCGTCACCACCGACACCGTGCCGCCGCCTGCCGACTGGCCGGAGCTGAAGGTGCGCAGCGTCGCGGGGCTGTTCGCCGAGGCGATCGCGCGCGTGCACGCCGGGGAGTCGATCAGCAGCCTGTTCGACGGCGTCGACCCCCAGTTCGGGCCCCCGCAGGCCCGGCTGTTCGAGTGAGACGGGTCGCGTCCTGATGCGCCGGACACGGCCCAGCGCCTAGCCTGTGCGCTTGTGTCCGCCGCCCCGCTCGATGCCCCCATCGGCATCTTCGACTCCGGGTTCGGCGGGCTGACGGTCGCCCGGACCGTCATCGACCAGCTCCCGCACGAGTCGGTCACCTACCTCGGCGACACGGCCCGCCAGCCCTACGGTCCCAAGCCGATCGGCGAGGTGCGCGAGTACGCCCTGGAGTGCCTCGACCACCTCGTCGACGAGGGGGTGAAGGCCCTGGTGATCGCGTGCAACTCCGCCAGCGCCGCGATGCTCCGCGACGCCCGCGAGCGGTACGACGTACCGGTCGTGGAGGTGATCCTGCCCGCGACCAGGCGCGCGGTCGCGGCGACGCACACCGGCCGGATCGGCGTCATCTGCACACGAGCCACTGCCGAGTCGCTGGCGTACGACGACGCCTTCGCCGCTGCTCCGCACGTCGAGCTGGTGACGCGTGCCTGTCCGCGCTTCGTCGAGTTCGTCGAGGCTGGTGTCACCGGCGGCGACGAGCTCCTGGGCGTGGCGCACGAGTACCTCGACCCTCTCGTGGCTGCCGACGTCGACACGTTGATCCTCGGCTGTACCCACTACCCCCTGCTGACCGGCATCATCTCCTACGTGATGGGCGACGGAGTCACCCTCGTGAGCAGTGCCGAGGAGTGCGGCAAGGACGTCTACAAGCTCCTCGCCTCGCACGGCCTGATGAGCCCGGGCGGAGAGCCGGCGTACCGCTTCCTCACCACGGGCACACCCGACGAGTTCGAGTCGATCGGCCGCCGGTTCCTCGGGCCGGAGCTGGCGGTGGCGGCCCAGTTCGCAGGCGGGCTGGGCTGATGGGGCTCCGGCTGGTCGTCATCGGCTGCTCGGGCTCGTTCGCCGGACCCGACTCGGCCGCCAGCTGCTACCTGCTCGAGGCCGACGACCCCGGGGGCCGCACCTGGCGGGTGCTGCTCGACATGGGCAGCGGCGCGCTCGGCCCGTTGCAGCGGTTCGGCACCGCCGAGCACCTCGACGGCATCTTCTTCAGCCACCTCCACCCCGATCACTGCCTGGACCTGACCGGCCTCTACGTCTTCCGCCGGTACCACCCGGGCGGGGCCCTCCCGCGCATCCCCGTGTGGGGGCCCGACGGCGTCGGTGGCCGGATGGCCGAGGCCTACGGGCTGCCGGGCACGCCCGGCATGGGCGAGGAGTTCGACTTCCGGAGCCACGACGGCATCGTCGAGCTGGGCCCGTTCCGCGTGGAGCCGCTGCCGGTCGCCCATCCGGTCCCGGCGTTCGGCTTCCGGGTGAGCGCCGGCGGACGCACGCTGGCCTACACCGGTGACACCGGGCCCTGTCCGGCTCTCGACCGGCTCTCGGAGGGGGTCGACCTGCTGCTCGCCGAGGCGTCGTTCCGCGACGGCGAGGACAACCCGCCCGACCTCCACCTCACGGGCCGCCAGGCCGGCGAGCTCGCCACGCGCCACGGCGTACCCCGGCTCGTGCTCACGCACGTGCCGCCCTGG
>Ga0070679_100002880_pt1 | contig 15636 bp, 15 predicted proteins | sample KBSC63BmetaG_FD_65652 | JGI IMG/M metagenome (GOLD analysis project Ga0070679, IMG submission 65652) | Corn rhizosphere microbial communities from Kellogg Biological Station, Michigan, USA - KBS C6-3B metaG | ecosystem: Host-associated > Plants > Roots > Rhizosphere | place: USA: Michigan... | reverse complement strand
CACGCTCGACCGCGCGCTCGGCGCCGACGAGCTCCATGGTGCCGCCGGGAAAGTAGTCGTTCTGCAGGTCGATCAGGACGAGCGCTTCGGTCATGGTGGATGCAAGGGTGGACGGGTTTGCTGCAGGCGATCTTCGAGGCGGCCTCGATCAGCGCGCTGCCGGCGCGGCAACGAGCGCCCCGCGCATCGCGGCGAGCTTGGCCTTGACGCGCCGCTCGTTCGGGACGCCCATGCGCAGCAGGATCTTCTGCCCCGAGGAGAGCGATTCCAGCGCGGGGTCGTCGAACTCGTAGAACAGCCACGGGCGTTGCAGCGGCACGGGGCCCTGGACGGCGAGATGGACCTTCGGCGCCGCCGCGGGCTCGGGCGTCGCCAGCAGCAGATCGATGACGTCGACGAGGCGGTCGTTGAAGTAGCCGCGCGGGTATCCGAGGTCTTCGTACGCTTGCTGGAACTGCGGATACAGCCGCGTGTAGGCGGCGACCGCTCGCTGCACGTCGACAGCCTCGACCAGCGTCACGAACGGCGCATAGCGAGCAGCGTTGTCGCCACCGATCGTGCCGGCGCCGTCCGCGCCGTCGACGGCGAACCGTCCGCGCGTCGGCTGCACCGGCCACAGCCGCGAGGTCGCGTGCGCGCGGCCCAGGTTGTCGACGCTGGCGACGAAGCGGCGCGGAAATTCGTCGAGCAGGAACATCGACTGCACGGCGCGCGAACCGAAGAGATCCGCGAGCGTCGAGGCGACGTCGAGCGGCGCGGCGCTGCGCTCGGCAGTCGCCGGCTCGACCGGATAGCGGATGGCCGGCTCGGATGCTGCCGCCGGCGCTGGTGCTGCCGCAGGCGCTTGCGGACTGCTGCGCGCGACTTCCGGCGCGACGGATGCGGGCGGCCGCGATTGCAACCAGAGCGCCGCGGCGATCGCGACGACCGCAGCCGCGACGGCGATCGCTACCCACGTGCGCTTCCCGGAAGACATCGCCCGATTCTCACTCGCCAGCGCCGCGCCGGCGATCAGCCCGCCTCGCAGCAGGGTCGAACGGCATCGTCGGTTTCGATCCGCTCAGTCGTCGCGTTCGGGCAGTGCCTCCTCGCTCTGCCGCGGCATGCTCGCGTCCTCGTCGAAGTCGTCGGGCGTGTCCGGGTGCGGATCGGCAGGCTCGTGCTCGTCTTCGTCTTCGTTGACTTCCGGGCCGGGGCCCGAGATCGTGCTCATGCGCGAGCCGCGGCAATCGACGTTCCAGGCGCGCTGGGTCGCGCTCCTGGCTGACGGGAGCAGGAGAACGCATCCGACGCAGCGCGGCGCCGCTCCGTCGCACGATCCGCTCGATGCGCGCCCGTCTCGCGCGCGACGATCGATCGCCGACTTGAAAGCCGTCTTCGTCATCGACCGCGGCCAGGACTGGCCTTTCGAGCTGCCCGGCTCGACCATCGCGACCGCACGCAGTTACCTGGCCGACCCCGGCTCGGGCGCGGGCGGCGAGGCGCAGGTGATCAATCTGTGCCGCTCCGACCGCTACCAGGGACGCGGCTACTACGTCTCTCTGCTCGCCGAAGCGCGCGGGCAACGTCCGCTGCCGGACGTGAAGACGATCGAGGACCTGAAGTCCGAAGAGCAGGTGCATGCGATCGGCGCCAGGCTCGACGACCTCGCCAACGAGACGCTGCACCACGACGAGAGCGAGCGCTTCGAGCTCGATTGCTACTTCGGCCGCGACCCCGCCGAGCTGCACGCACCGCTTGCCGAGCAGCTGTTCGCGAACGTCCGGGCGCCGTTGCTGCGCTCGCGCTTTCGTCGCGAAGGCGGGCGCTGGGCGCTCGAGAAGATCGCCGCCATCGGCGTCGCCGACGTGCCGGCGCAGCACCGCGCTTTCCTGCTGCAGGCCGCCAAGGCGTACGTCACGCGCAGCGCCGATCCGTCGCGTGCGGCGCGTGCCGATGCCGGGCGCCCGAAGGTGGCGATCCTCTTCGACCCGGAGGAGGAGCACAAGCCGTCGAACGAGGAGGCGATCCGGCGCCTCGTCGAGGCCGCGCCGTCGGTGGGGCTCGCAGCCGAGGTGATCGGCGCCGACGCGCTCGAGCGCCTTGCCGAGTTCGAAGGCCTGCTGATCCGCGCCGGCACCGACGTCGCCGGCTACACGTACGAATTCGCGCGCCGCGCCGAGTCGCTCGGCATGCCCGTCGTCGACGACCCCGACTCGATCCTGAAGTGCACGAACAAGGTGTTCCTGCGCGAGCTGATGAGCCGGCACCAGATCCCCGAGCCGAAGACGATCGTCGTCCACCGCGACAACCTGGCCGAGGTCGTGCCGACGCTCGGCCTGCCGTGCGTGCTGAAGCTGCCCGACAGCGGCTTCGGGCTCGACGTCCTGAAGATCGAGGCCGAGGACCAGCTCGAGAGCCAGGCAGCGCGCTTCTTCGCGATCTCCGAGCTGCTGATCGCGCAGGAGTGGCTGCCGACCGGATTCGACTGGCGCGTCGGCGTCTACGACCGGCGGCCGCTCTTCGTCTGCAAGTACTTCATGGCGCCCGGGCACTGGAAGGTGAATCGCATCGAGCGTGGCGAGGAGGTGGTCGAGGGAGAGACGATCGCCGTCTCGGTCGGCGAGGCGCCCGAGGTCGTCGTCTCGACCGCGGTGCGGGCCGCCAATCTCATCGGCCGCGGGCTCTACGGCGTCGACCTGAAGCAGGTGGGCGATCGGTGCTACCTGATCGAGGTCAACGACAACCCGAACATCGACGCCGGCAACGAGGATCAGGTGCTCGGCGGCGCGCTCTACCGCGAGATCATGGGCGTGTACGCGCGGCGGATCGGCGAGCGGCGAAGCGTCGAGGGCGGCTGAGCCCGCGCGCGCAACGGCTCGGCGGCCGGGTCACGCGTCCTGGCCCGATCGGCGTTGCTGCTGCTGCGCACCCCGCGAACGCGGCCTTTGGTGCTGTCGACGCCAACGCGTGGCGCACTGCCCGCACACGGCCTGGGGTTCTCGCACCCGCGATCCACCCTTGCTCAGCGCAGCGCGCTCGCGACCGCGAGCCAGAGCGGGATGCCGATCGCGCCGAGGTTGAAGCGGTAAGCCGTCTGCGCGCCGGAAGCGTGCAGGCGCGCGTCGACGCCGGGCCAGCGGCCGAGCGCGAGCGCCAGCGCGATGCCGATCGCCAGCAGGCCGAGCGTCGCCGCCGCCAGGCTCGCGAGCTGCGCCGCGTCGAGGGGGCTCTTGACGATCGAAGTGAAGAGCAGGACCGGGAAGAGCAGGTTGTAGACGAGCCGCTCGACGCCGTCCCACACCGGACGGTGCAGCGCCGTGTAGCGGCAAAGCGCCCAGCCGAGCGCGATCAGGAGGAAATCGGGAAGCAGCAGCAGCGGGTTCGCCACCGCGTCAAGGTGCGAGCGTCGAGGCGATCGCTTCGCCGGCGCGTTCGATCTGCTCGGCCGAGACGTCGAGGTGCGTCACCGCCCGCACGGTGCGGGCATCGAACGCGTTGACGAGCACGCCGCGCTCGCGCGCACGCTGCACGAGCGTCGGCGCGTCGATCGCGCCGGGGCGGAGCTGGAAGACGACGATGTTGCTCTGCACCGTCGCGAGGTCGAGGCGCACGAGCGAGCTGGCGGCGAGGATCTCAGCGAGCCGGCGTGCGTTGGCGTGGTCGTCGGCAAGGCGCGCGCGGTGGTGCTCGACGCCGTGCAGCGCCGCCGCGGCGAAGAAGCCGGTCTGGCGCATCGCGCCGCCGAACATCCGGCGCTGCCGCGTCGCGGCGGCGATGAGCTCCTTCGAGCCGGCGAGGAGCGACCCGCCGGGCGCGCCGAGTCCCTTCGAGAAGGAGACGGCGACCAGGTCGAACGGGGCAGCGAGCTCCGCCTCCGGCCGGCCGCTCGCGACGCTCGCGTTCCAGAGCCGCGCGCCGTCGAGGAAGGTCGCGATGCCGCGCGCCTTCGCGCTCGCGCAGATGCGCACCACCTCGTCCTGCGGAAAGACGATGCCGCCGCTCCGGTTGTGCGTGTTCTCGATCTCGATCAGCGTGGTCGGCGGATAGACCGGCAGGCCGCGCGGCTTGATCGCGGCCTCGACCTGCTCGAGCGTGAACACGCCGCCGCTGCCGATCTCGACCAGCTGCACGCCGGCGTTGGCCGCCGAGCCGCCCGTCTCGTGCCAGCCGGCGTGGCATTCGCGGCTGACGATCGCCTCGTCGCCGGGACGCGTCAGCACCCGCAGCGCCACCTGGTTGGCCATCGTGCCCGACGGCAGCCAGAGTCCCTGCTCCTTGCCGAGCAGGGCGGCGACGCGCGCCTGCAGCTCGTTGGTGACCGGGTCCTCGCCGTACTGGTCGTCGCCGACCGGCACGGCATGCATCGCTGCGCGCATGGCGGCGGTCGGGCGGGTGACGGTGTCGGAGCGGAGGTCGATGGCGCTATCGTTCATGCCCCGATTGTGCGGCGCCGACAGAATGGTTCGACTGCTCGCCTTGGCGACGCTGCTGCTGCTGGAGACTTCTGCGATGGCGCTCGATGTCTCGTCGCTGTGGGACTACTCGAAGCCGGCCGCGAGCGAGCGCCGTTTCGAGCAGGCGCTCGCCGGCGCGTCGGCCGACGACGCGTTCGTTCTTCGAACGCAGATCGCGCGTACGTGGGGCCTGCGCGGGAACTTCGAGCGCGCGCGGGACATCCTCGCCGCGCTCGCGCCGGAGCTGCCCGAGCGATCGGCCGAGTGCAGGGTCCGTCACGCCCTCGAGCTCGGCCGCACGTACGTCTCTGCGGTGCATTCGCGCGAAAGCCTGACGCCGGAGAGTCGCGAGCGCGCGCGGGCTCTTTACCTGCAGGCATTCGAGACCGCCAGGGCGGCGGGGCTCGACGACCTGGCCATCGACGCCCTGCACATGATGCCGGTGGTCGACGACGATCCCGCCGACCAACTCGCCTGGAACTACAAGGCGCTTGCCTATCTGGAGAAGTCGGGCGCCCAGGGCCGCAAGTGGGAAGGACCACTGCGCAACAACGTCGGCCACGCCAACCGGCTGCGCGGCAATTACGACGAGGCGCTCGCGCAGTTTCGTCTGTCACTCGCGGCGTTCGACAGAGACGGGCGCGCCGCAGAAGCCCGGATCGCGCACTGGATGATCGCTCGCACCTTGCGCGACATGCAGCGCTTCGACGAGGCGATCGCGATCCAGCGTCGGCTCGAGCGCGAGTTCGAACAGGCGGGCGAGCCGGACCCGTACGTCTTCGAGGAGCTCGAGGCGCTCTATCGCGCGACCGGCGACACCGCCCAGGCCGAGCGGTACGCCGAGCGGTTGCGCGAGGCTCGTCAGCGCGAGCGCCAGTAGCGCCGCTGCAGCGCGACGATCGCCGGCTCGGCCGCTGCCACCGGGCCGATCACGCGCACGTCCTTGTGGCCGCGCGCGAAGACGTGGCGGCACGGCAGGTCGAGCGTCGGGTTCTCGGCGTGGTCGCCCGTGATCGCGAGCAGCGCGCGCTCCTCGATGCCGAACACCGTCCGGCCGATGTTCGCCCAGTACTGCGTGCCCGCGCACATCGCGCACGGCTCGACGGTCGTCACCAGCGTGCACGGCCAGAGCTCGGTCGGCGACCAGCGCCTCGCCGCCTCGCGCGCGAGCACCGCCTCGGCGTGGTTGACGGTGTCGACGTTGCCCTGCTCGAGCAGCACCGTCGCGTGGTCGGGCGCGACGAGCAGCGCGGCGAACGGATGGTGGCCGGCGTCCATCGTCCGACGCGAGAGCGCCTGCGCCCGCTCGAGCAGTGCGAGCACCTGCTCGGCGGTCGGCTCGTTGCGCCCGTCTGCCGGGCGCGAATCCGGTTGCGCTGCCATTGCGGTCACTCCTCTTCCTGCAGCAGTGTGCGCAGCGCGGTCTTCAGCACCTTGCCGTAGTTGTTCTTCGGCAGCGCGTCGACGAAGCGGTACTCGCGCGGACGCTTGAAGCGCGCGATGTGCGCGAGGCAGAGCGCGTCGAGCTCGGCCGGATCGACCGCGCCTTCGCAGGCGACGAAGGCGACGACCGCTTCGCCCCAGCGTGCGTCCTTCCTGCCGACCACCGACACCTCGCGCACACGCGGATGGCCGAGCAGCACTTCCTCGACTTCGCGCGGATAGATGTTCGAGCCGCCGCTGATGATGACGTCCTTCGAGCGGTCCTTCAGGGTCAGGAAGCCGTCCTCGTCGAGCGCGCCCATGTCGCCGGTCCAGAGCCAGCCGCCGCGAAGCGCCTGCGCGCTCGCTTCCGGGTTCTGCCAGTAGCCGGCCATCACCGTGTCGCCGCGCACGACCACCTCGCCGGTCGCGCCGGCCGGCAGATCCCGGCCTGCGGCATCGACGACGCGCACCTCGACCAGCGTCTGCGCGACGCCGACCGACTCGATGCGCTCGGCCCACTTCGGATGGCGCGCGTCGGCGAGCTCGGCGCGCGAGAGCGCCGTGATCGTCATCGGCGACTCGCCCTGGCCGTAGATCTGGACGAAGCGCGGCCCCATCGTCGCCAGGGCGCGGCGGATGTCGGCGCCGTACATCGGTCCGCCGCCGTAGACGATCGTCTTGAAGCCGTCGCACGGCGCCCCCGTCGCCGCGACGTGGTCGACCAGCCGCTGCACCATCGTCGGCGCCGCGAACAGGCACAAGCGGCCGACGCTGCGCGCGAGCGCCGTGAGCTCCTCGGGCTCGAAGCCGCCCGAGAGCGGAACGACGTGGCGTGCCGCGCGCGCCATGAAGGCGAGGTTGTAGAGCCCGGCGCCGTGCGACATCGGCGCGGCGTAGACGGTCGCGTCGTCGACGTCGACGTCGTCGACGTCCATGAAGTAGCACGCGAGCGCGGCCTGCAGGTTGCGGTGCGTGAGCATCACGCCCTTGGGCCGGCCGGTCGTCCCCGAGGTGTAGAAGAGCCAGGCGAGATCGGTCGGCGCGCGCGCTGCCGCCTCGATCGGCGCCGCGGCGAGCGCAGCGTCGTGGCCGGCGCTGCCGGGGACGAGCGTCGCGGCCAGGTGCGCTGCCTGCGGTCCGACGCTCTCGGCGAGCTCCGCGCCGACGAAGAGCGCCGACGTGCCCGAGTTCTCGAGGATGAAGCCGATCTCTTCCGGGTGGAGCTTCGCGTTGATCGGCACCGCCGCCAGCCCGGCCCACCAGACGGCGTAGAGCGCCTCGAGGTAGCACGGCTGGTTCTTCATCAGGAGCGCGACGCGGTCGCCGGGCGCGAGCCCGAGCGCGCGCAGGTGGCCGGCAAGGCGAGCGACGCGCGAACCCAGCTCGCCGTAGCGCCAGACGAGCCGGTCGCCGTGCAGCAGCGCCGGGCGCTCCGGGTGGACGCGCGCGGCGCGAACGAGCAGTTGGGCGAGGTTCAAGCCGGTGATGCTAAAGGCGCAGCGTCGTGCGCCGCCGGGGCCGACGCGCCATACTCAGGCGGCTCGCGCGCTCGCTCGCGCGCCGCCCATCGCACCTGTCAAGGAGACCAGACATGTCCCTGCGCATCAACGACACCGCGCCCGATTTCGAGGCCGACACCACCCAGGGCCGGATCCGCTTCCACGAGTGGATCGGCAACCAGTGGGCGGTGCTCTTCTCGCACCCGAAGGACTTCACGCCGGTGTGCACGACCGAGCTCGGCTACATGGCGCGCATCGAGCCCGAGTTCACCAAGAGAAACGCCAAGCTGATCGGCCTCTCGGCCGACCCGGTCGATCGCCACTCGGCGTGGAGCAAGGACATCGAGGAGACGCAGGGCGCGCGCGTCAACTATCCGATCATCGCCGACCACGGCCTGCAGATCGCCAAGGCCTACAACATGCTGCCGGCGGAAGAAGAGGCGCACGACGGCCGCACCGCGGCGACCAACGCGACGGTGCGCTCGGTGTTCGTGATCGGCCCCGACAAGAAGATCAAGATGACGCTCACCTACCCGATGTCGACCGGCCGCAACTTCGACGAGATCCTGCGCGCGCTCGACTCGATCCAGCTCACTGCCAGGCACGCCGTCGCGACGCCCGCCAACTGGAAGCCGGGCGAGGACGTGATCATCTCCGGCTCGGTGTCCGACGAGGAAGCGAAGAAGAAGTACCCGGAAGGCTTCAAGACGCTGAAGCCTTACCTGCGCACCGTCAAGCAGCCGGGCTGACGTTTCTCCCTCTCCCGCTTGCGGGAGGGGAGCGAAGCTCAGCTGCGCGGCGGCAGGGGCCTGCGCGCGAGCACCGGTCGGGCCGCTTCCGGGGCGCGCAGCGGCTTGCCGCGGTCGGCCGCGTCGAGCGCCGTCTGCAGCGCGACCTCGAGCTGGCGATCGCGCCCGGCCAGCGCGTCCTGCGGCGCGTTGTCGACCTCGATGTCGGGATCGGTGCCGTGGTTCTCGACGCCGAAGCCGACGTCGGTGAACCAGAAGGCGAACTCGGGCTGCGTGGTCTCGCTGCCGTCGACCAGCTTGTGCCGCGGCCAGATGCCGACGACGCCGCCCCACGTGCGCGTGCCGACGAGCGGGCCGATCTTCATCAGCTTGACGCAGTGCGAGAAGATGTCGCCGTCCGAGCCGGCGTGCTCGTTGGTGAGCGTCACCACGGGCCCGGCGACGGCTTCCTCGGGATACGTGCTGACGTCCATCCAGCGCGAGTGGGTGAACGCGATGCGGCGCCGTGCCACCTTCTCGAGCAGCAGCTGCGAGACGTGGCCGCCGCGGTTGTAGCGGACGTCGACGATCAGCGCGTCGCGCTCGCACTCGGCGCCGAAGTAGCGGTGGAACTCGGCGAAGCCCGCCGCCTGCATGTCGGGAACGTGGAAGTAGCCGACGCGGCCGCCCGAGCGCTCGTGCACCCAGGCGCGATTCTTCTCGACCCACTCGCGGTAGTGCACCGGCACGTCGTCGGCGATCGCCGTGACGACGACCTCGCGACGCCGCTCGCGGCCGTCGCCGCCGGCGCGCACCAGTGCAAGCTGCACCTTCTGGCCGGCGCGATGCACGAGCAGCGCTTCGGGTGGCAGCGTCGCCGAGAGCGGCTGGCCGTCGACGGCGACGATCCGCTCGCCGACGGCGGCCTCGACGCCGATCGCGTTCAGCGGCGAATCGGCCGCCGCGTCCCACGGGTCGCCGCGCGCGATGCGCGTGATCTCCCAGCCGCCGGCGCCTGAGTCCCAGCGCGTCGTGCAGGCGAGATGGCCGAGCGCGCCCGCGGGCGACTTGCGGTGATCGCCGCCCATCTCGTACGCGTGCGACGTGCCGAGCTCGCCTTGCATCTCCCAGACCAGGTCGGAGAAGTCGGCGCGCGTCGCGACGCGCTCGACGAGCGGGCGATAGAGCTGCCAGACCGCGTTCCAGTCGACGCCGGTGAGATCGGCAGACCAGAACTGGTCGCGCTGCAGGCGCCAGACCTCGCGCAGCATCTGCCGCCATTCACGCCGCGGCTCGACGGCGATGCGGATGCGGTCGAGATCGATGCGGCCGTTGCGGCGCGACGGCGGCCCTTCCAGGTCGGCCGCGTCGGGCTTCTCGGGCTTCGCCGCGGCGGCGAGCGCACGCAGCTGCTTGCCGTCGCGGAGCACGAGCGTCCGCGTGTCGGACGAGAGCGTGAAGTCGTCGCACTTCTCGGCGAGGGTCTCGACGCGGCCGCTCGCGAACTCGAACCGCTCGAGCTTGCCGGCCGGCTTGTGGCCGCCGCGCCCGTGCGCGCCGACGATGTTCTGCGCATGCCAGACGACCTGCGCGCCTGCGAGCCCGCCGACGCGTCCGTAGCGCCCCTCGGGAACCGGAAACGCGGCGATGCGCTGGGCGATGCCTTCGAGATCGACCCGGAGCGCAGCGAGCGTCGGCGGCTCACTCGCGTCGGTCGGGCTGTCGGTGGCCGCGCCGGCGCCGACACCGGCGCTGCGTTCGGCCGCACCGTTGCGCTCGTCGCCGAGCCCGCGCGGCTCGGGATCGAACGGCGGCCGGCCGCCTGCCTGCAACGCGATCAGATAGGGCCGTGCGCCGCGCGGGAAGCTGAGGTCGAAGCGGACGCTGTCGTAGACCGGATCGAACGTGCGCACCGAGACGAAGTAGAGATAGCGACCCTCGGGATCGAACGCCGGCGACGAATCGCGGAATTCGGGCTCCGTCAACCACGTGCTCGCGCCGCTCGCGCGCGAGAACAGCTTCAGCGCGACGTGCCGCGTGTCGGCGGCGAACGTGTAGGCGAGCCAGGCGCCGTCGGGCGACCACGCGAGGTCGTCGCTGCGACCGTGCGCGCTCGCGTCGACGGCGGTGAGCGTTCCGCTCTCGACGTCGCCGATCCAGACTTCGTTGCGGTGATTGGCGAACGCGACGACGGCGCCGGCGGGCGCCGCGACGAGAGCGGTGACGTGGCCGGTGTCCCACGGCATCGTGCGCGCCGCGCCGCTCGCGTCGAAGACGACCAGGCGCTCCTCGCCCGATGCGTCGCTCGCCGCGACCATGGTCGCGCCGTCGGCGAGCCACTGGCCGCGGCGCAGGCGCGCGGCCGCGGCGGACTCGTCGCTGGCCGCCGCGGCCGGAGCGCGCGCGGAATCGTCGATGCGACGCGTCGCCGCGCCCTCCCAGAGCGGCATCGCGAACAGCTGCCCGCGCGCGACGACGGCGAGCGAATGGCCGCGCGGATGGAGCTGGAACGACTCGAGGTGCTCGGTCGCCGGCACGAAGCGGCGTGCCGATTGCGTCCGGTGCGCCGGCGTCTCGATCGCCAGCGCGCGCGTCGTCTCCGTCGCCGGGTCGAACAGCCAGAGCTGCGCGCCGCACGCATAGACGATGCGCTCGCCGTCGCTTTGCGCCTGGCGCGCGTAGTGGTCGTCGTGGTCGGTGTGGCGGCGCACGTCGCTGCCGTCGACGCGGCACGAGTAGAGATTGCCGACGCCTTCGCCGTCGCCGAGAAAGAACAGCCGCTCGCCGATCCACATCGGCGCCGTGACGTTGCCGGCGAGCGCGACGAGCCGGCGGAACTCGCCGTCGCCGCGCGCGTCGACCCAGATCGCGCCGGCACGGCCGCCTCGATAGCGCTTCCAGCGCGCCGGGTCGTCGGTGTTGCGGCCGATCGCGACGCGGCCGGCGCTGCCGAAGGCGAGGTGGTTGACCTGCCCGAGGCCGAGCGCGCGCGACGGGCCGCCGGCCGGCGCGACCGCGAACGCCTGGTGGTTGCGAAAGAACGGCTGCCCTTGCGTCGTCACGTAGACGATCTCGCCCGCGGGCGTCCAGCCGCGCACCTGCACGTCGGCACCGAGCCACGTCAACCGGCGCGACTGGCCGCCCGCCGCGGGCATGACGTTGACTTCCGGATGCTGCTCGTCGCGACCGATGAACGCGAGCCAGCGTCCGTCGGGCGAGAGCGCCGGCGTCGACGGCTCGGCGAGCCCGGCGGTGAGGCGCCGCGCGACGCCACCCGAGGCCGCGACGCTCCACAGGTCGTCGTCGGCGACGAACACGATCTGCTCGCGACACAGCGTCGGCTGGCGCAGGTAGGCGCCCGCCGCGTCGTCGGCGCGCCCGGGCGGGGCGGGCGAGCGAGCCGTCATCGGCTTGCGCGCGCGAGCCGCGCCAGCAGCTCGGCGCGCGCGTCGGGCCATTCGCCGCTGGTCATGCTGTACATCACGGTGTCGCGCACGGTGCCGTCGCGACGCAGCGCATGGTGGCGCAGCACGCCGTCCTTCTTCGCGCCGAGGCGCTCGATCGCGCGCTGGCTCGCGAAGTTGAAGTTGTCGGTGCGCCAGCCGACGAGTCGGGCGCCGAGCGTCTCGAACGCGTGCCGCATCAACAGCAGCTTCGCGCTCGCGTTGACGTGCGTGCGCTGCCGGCTCCTCGCGTACCACGTGTAGCCGATCTCGAGCCGCTCGACCGCAGGCACGATGTCGTGGTAGCTCGACGAGCCGATCACGTCGCCGCTCGCGGCGTCGAGCACGGCGAACGCGAGCCGGTGGCCCTCGGCGAACCCTTGCAGCGCACGCTCGATGTAGCCGCGCGTGTCGTCGGGCTCGGGCACGCTCGTGACGCGGATCGTCCAGAGCTCGCCGTCGGCGGCCGCGCGGCGCAGGCCTTCCTCATGCTGCAGCCCGAGCGGCTCGAGCCGCAGCCGATCGTCTGCCAGCGTGACCGGAGCGACGGGCAACACGTCCGCGCCGCGTCTAGCGGTTGTGGCGCTGCATGAAGACGAGCTTCTCGAACAGCGACACGTCCTGCTCGTTCTTCAGCAGCGCGCCCACGAGCGGCGGCACCGCCACCTTCTCGTCCTTGCTCTGCAGCGCCTCGAGCGGGATGTCCTCGGCGACGAGCAGCTTCAGCCAGTCGAGCAGCTCCGACGTGCTGGGCTTCTTCTTCAGGCCCGGCAGGTTCCTCACCTCGTAGAAGCTCTTCAGCGCCGCGCCGAGCAGGTCCTTCTTCAGGTTCGGAAAGTGCACGGCGACGATCTGCTTCATCGTCTCCGCGTCGGGGAAGCGGATGTAGTGGAAGAAGCAGCGGCGCAGGAATGCGTCGGGCAGCTCCTTCTCGTTGTTCGAGGTGATGAAGACGAGCGGCCGGTGCTTCGCCTTGACGAGCTCGCGCGTCTCGTAGACGTAGAACTCCATGCGGTCGATCTCGCGCAGCAGGTCGTTCGGAAACTCGATGTCCGCCTTGTCGATCTCGTCGATCAGCAGCACGACCGGCTGGTCGGCGGTGAACGCCTGCCAGAGGACGCCGCGCACGATGTAGTTGTGGATGTTCCTGACGCGCTCGCCGCCGTCGACGTCGGCGAGCTGGCTGTCGCGCAGGCGGCTCACCGCGTCGTACTCGTAGAGACCCTGCTGCGCCTTGGTCGTCGACTTGATGTGCCACTGCAGCAGCGGCATGCCGAGCGCCTGCGCGACTTCCTCGGCGAGCATCGTCTTGCCGGTGCCGGGCTCGCCCTTGACGAGCAGGGGGCGCTTGAGCGTCGCCGCCGCGTTGACCGCCAGCATCAAGTCAGGCGTGGCGACGTACGTTTCGGAGCCTTGGAACTTCATGCGAGAGCCGCTGCTGCAGGAGCGAATCAGTATAGCGGCGCCCCTATAATTCGACGTTTTGCGCGTCGAGCCCGAGACTTTCGCCACCATGAAGAACAAGCCGCCGTTGCCGATTTTCGCGAACGTCGCCGTCGCACTTTCGATCGCTCTTTGCGCCGTCGCGAATGCACAGGAGGCGAAGCCCGGAGATCCGGCCGCCGGCCAGAAGAAGGCGGAGATGTGCAACGGCTGCCACGCCATCGACGGCTACCGCGGCAGCTTCCCCGAGGTCTACAAGGTGCCGAAGATCGCCGGGCAGAACGCCGAGTACATCGTCGCGGCGCTGACGGAATATCGCAAGGGCGAGCGCAAGCACCCGTCGATGCGCGCCATCGCCGGCAGCCTCTCCGACCAGGACATGGCCGATCTCGCGGCGTACTTCGCGCAGCTCGGCAAGGCAGGGCAGGACGGCGACAAGCACGCCGACGCAGCCGCCCATCCGGCGCCGGCGCACGTGGCGAGCCTGCTCGAGAAGGCGAACTGCGCGTCGTGCCACGGCGCGAACTTCTCGAAGCCCATCACGCCCGCGTATCCGAAGCTCGCGGGCCAGTACGCCGACTATCTCTACTACGCGCTGAAGGCGTACCAGACGGACCACAACGCGCTCATCGGCCGCAACAACGCGATCATGATGGGCATGGCGCGTCCGTTCACGCACGCGCAGATCCGCGACATCGCCGACTACCTCGCGTCGTTGCCGGGCGAGCTGAAGACCGTCCAGCAGCCGCGCTTCCGCTAGGCCGCCGTCGGCGCCGCCCGACGAGCGGCATGCCAGGCCGTGCCCGGCAAAAATTTGTCACGCCGCGGGGCGGTACGGTCCTTGCCTGCCGAGAGCCGATGGGCCCGCAACGGATCCGGCAGAAATCGACCACCGAGTGCTTCGCCTGGCAGTACGCGTTCTTCGCGCATCTGGCCAATCGGCGGGCGCCCGGCTCGTCGGAGCAATTGCTGCATCTGACGCAAGCCGTCCACGCCTTTCGCGGCCACCTCGATCCGATCCGCGTCGCCGACGAGGTCCTGGAGACCTGGCCGTTCGACTTGCCCGAGCTGGGCGCCTGAGGCTCACCCGGCCGACGGGGGCGCGCCGGCGCCGCACAATGCGCATCGTGAATGCTCCTACGCCGGCGATCGAAGTCCTCCCGCGTGACCTGTCCGCGTACCGGCGCGGCAACACCGGCATCGATTACGTGCACCGCTTCGACTCGGGGCGCGCCGGCCCGCACGTCATGGTCAACGCGCTCACGCACGGCAACGAGTTCTGCGGCATGGTCGCCGTCTGCGGGCTGCTCGACGCCGGCGTGCGGCCGAAGCTCGGCACGTTGACGCTCAGCTTCGCGAACGTCGCCGCTTACGAGACGTTCGATCCCGAGAAGCCGTTCGAGAGCCGCCAGATCACGCACAACTTCAACCGCATCTGGTCCGAGGCGTGGCTCGACGGCGGCGAGGACAGCGTCGAGCTGCGCCGCGCGCGCGAGATGCGCCCGGCAGTGGCCGCCGCCGATCACATCCTCGACATCCATTCGACGAGCCAGGACGTGCTGCCGTTCTGGGTCTACCCGTCGTTCGAGCGCAATGCGGCGGTCGCGCGGCAGATCGTTCCGCCCGCGGTGCACCTGGTGATGCCGGCCGGGCTCGGCTCCGGCACGCCGCTCGTGCAGTACGACGGCCACGGGCGCGCCGACGGCCACGGCGCCGCGCTCGTCGTCGAATGCGGCCAGCACTTCAAGCGGGCGACTGCAGATCTCGCGAGCGATGTCGCGTCGGAGTTCCTCGCCCACTTCGGCCTCGTCGACCGCCGCCCGCGCGAGAGCGCGCCGGCACCGCGCCGCTTCGAGCTGCTGCGCACGCACGTGATCCGCGATCCGGGTTTCGCGTTCGCGCGCCCGGTGATCGGCTTCGAGACGTTCGCCGAGGGCGAGCTCATCGCCACCGACGGCACGGAAGAGATCCGCGCGCCGTGCGACGACTGCACGATCTTCATGCCGGCGCGCACCGCGGTCGTCGGCCGCGAAGGCGTCTACCTCACCCGGCCGCTGCCCTGAGGCGCACGGCGCGAGCGGCCGCGCGCTGCGAGCGGCCGCGCGCTGCGTGCGGGCGCGCGCTCAGTTCCTCGCCTCGCGCTCGGGCGGCGGAATGCTGATCGGCTTCACCTCGACCTTGGCGACGCCGTCCTTCGGCGTGATGCCGATCTTGTCGGCGGTGGCCGGCGAGAGGTCGACGATGCGGCCCTTCACGTAGGGGCCGCGGTCCTGGATCGTCACGGTCGCGCTCCGGCCGGTCTCGAGGTTGGTGACCTCGGCCTTGGTGCCGAGCGGCAGGGTCTTGCTCGCGGCGTTGTCGTCGTGCGCCTGCATGCGCGTGCCGTCTGCCATCTTGCGGCCGACGAAGCGATGCGAATAGACGGATGCGGTGCCGACGCGCTTCTTGCCCGAGCGATCGAGCGCCGGCTTCGCGGCGGGAGCGGAGCGGACGCTGGCGTCTTCGTGCGTCGCACGGTCGCGCGCGAGCGCCGGCGCCGCGAGGCCGGCAGCGATCGCGAGCGCCAGAACGAAGGTCGAGCACGCCGGGAAGGAAAAGCGCTGCATGGCGCGCACTCTGCGACAGCCGGCGACGCCGCCGCTGTCGGCAGACGCCGACGCTT
>Ga0070679_100002879_pt1 | contig 15639 bp, 12 predicted proteins | sample KBSC63BmetaG_FD_65652 | JGI IMG/M metagenome (GOLD analysis project Ga0070679, IMG submission 65652) | Corn rhizosphere microbial communities from Kellogg Biological Station, Michigan, USA - KBS C6-3B metaG | ecosystem: Host-associated > Plants > Roots > Rhizosphere | place: USA: Michigan... | reverse complement strand
AGCGTCGCCGGCGAATGCATCCCCTTCGAGCGCGGCGAGAGCATCTGGACAGAATCATCCTACAAGTACACCTGGCGCGGCCTCGCCGACCTCGCGCGCGAGGCGGGTCTAGTCATCGCCGATCGGTGGTCGGATCCGCAGGACATGTTCGCTGTAATGCGGCTCGTGCGGCGCGGGTAGAATCCATCGAGGTGTCCGAGTCCCTCTCGGGAATAAATCGCGGAGAGCGCGGAGGACCGCGGAGAGCGCGGAGAAAGGCCGTAGGGCCGGGATCTCGAACAGTAGAGAAATGCTGTAGGGCCGAGATCTCGAAGAAGGAGTCTTTGGGAACTGCTCCCGCGTAGAGAGTCCTGCTCGCCTGGGCAGGACTCCGAGCCAGGAGCAGTTCCCCTTTTTTTTCTTCTCGGTCGCTTGCGGTTAGCAGCCTGACTCCTTGTGCAGTTCCCCTCCGCGCTCTCCGCGGTCCTCCGCGCTCTCCGCGATTTATTCCCGAGAGGGACTCGGACGCCGAGATTCGCCCGGAACGGCGCCTCACGAAATCCACGTCCCCAGACACAACCCGAATACGCCGAGCAGCAGGACTAGCAGCGAGATGAGCCCCACTAAACCGGCGATCACGCGCACGATCGCGACGAGCGGCGCGGGAAACTTCCGACCGCGGATGGAAGGGGGCTCGTGGCTTCTGTCCAGGATGCCCCACACGCTGGCACCGAGGAGCGCGCCGCATGCAGCGACGGCTGCCCAGGGCCAGCGGCGGAGAATGCCGAGCGCCAGCAGTCCAAGCACGCCGAGAGAAGCGGCTGCGACCAGGTGACCGTCCGACGCGGCGCGTACGCGCGCGCGGAGAATGTCGAAGATGTTCGGAGAGCGACGCTCGGCTGGTGCGTCCATGATGTGCCCTCTACATCACCGGGCCGCACTTCCCGGCGGCGTCGGGAACGGTGGGATAGCTGATGCCCAGCTGCTCCATGTACGTGGAGTAGCGCGAGGGGTCGAAGTAGTACTTCTTCATTTCGGGACGGTAGCGCTCCAGGATCTCGGCGTTGAGGAACGTTGCCGGCTGCTCGTCGGAGCGCATGAACGGCTCGTACTTCTCGTCCTTCGTCTGCACGTTCCGGAAGTACGCCCACGCGCTGTCCACGAGTGCGGGCTTCCCCAGAATGTCGAGCATCGTCAGTGCCATCGCCTTCGCACCAGCGGTGGCGCCCTTGTGCGCGATGGGCGTGGCCGAGGCGATCGCGCTCGACCAGTGGTGACCGGGAAGGCCCGGGATGTTCGACGGGTAGTTGAGCGTGATGGTCGGCACGTTCCAACTGACGTCGCCGATGTCATCCGAGCCGCCGCCCATGTTCGGAGTGTCGCGTGGCGCCACGGTGCTATCCACGGCCGTTGCGAGCCCACGCTCTTCCGCGCCCATCTCCTTCTGCACCGCCTTCGCCAGCGACTGGTCGGCCTCGCTCCACTCGGGGAGGCCGACCTTCTCGATGTTGGAGAGCATCGCCTCGGCGATCGGGCGGTTGAAGTGGCGTGGCCAGGCGGAGCCGAGCACGCGCTCGCCCACCAGCTTCGTTCCGGTCATGAGCGCGGCGCCGCGCGCCACGGAGTCTCCCACCGCCCAGAGCTCCTTGATCTTCGGATAGGTGAGCTCGCGGAAGTAGTACCAGACGCTCGCCGTGGTCGGCACCACGTTGGGCTGATCGCCGCCGTCGGGGATCACGTAGTGCGAGCGCTGCTGCAGACGCAGGTGCTCACGCCGATAATTCCATCCCACGTTCATCAGCTCCACCGCATCGAGCGCGCTGCGTCCGCGCCAGGGAGCGCCCGCGGAGTGCGCCGCCGAGCCCTCGAACGAGTACAGCACCGAGACGAGCCCCGAGCCGCCCCCGGGACCCCACGATGTGGCGAGGTTGCTCCCGACGTGCGAGAAGAGCGCAATGTCCACGTCCTTGAATACACCAGCGCGCACGAGGTACGCCTTGCTTCCCAGCTGCTCCTCGGCGACGCCCGGCCAGATCTTGATGGTGCCAGGCAGCTTCTCGCGCTCCATGATCCGCTTCACCGCCAGAGCTGCCGTGATGTTCACCGGCTGGCCGGTGTTATGCCCCTCGCCATGCCCGGGTGCGCCGGGAACTATCGGCGCGTGGCACGCCACGCCCGGTTTCTGCGACGCCTGCGGAATGCCATCGATGTCCGATCCGAGCGCTATCACCGGCCTGCCGCTTCCCCAGGTGGCGACCCACGCGGTCGGTATTCCGGCAATGCCCTCCTGCACCTGGAAGCCGTTCTGCTTCAGGACGTCCACCAGGTAGCGCGACGTCTCTACCTCCTGAAATCCGAGCTCGCCATAGCTGAAGATCTGGTCGATCATCTGCTGGGTGAATCGCGCTCGCGATTGGACATCGGCAATGGCTTCGCGCCCGAGCGCGTCGATGCGCCCTCGCGAGAGCGCCTTGCGCGACGAGCTCTCCTGGGCCGCGGCCGCGAGGTGGCGCGGGGCGGCGAAGGAGGCGGCAACAGGGAGCGCGGCGAGCGCGGATCCCGCCGCGATGCCGCTCAGGATGGTGCGGAGCGTCGAAGTATGCACGTGCTGGACTCCGAGATGGGGAAGGGCGGTATGGCCGCCGGGAGCGGCTCGGGGAGTGCGTGCTACCTACAGCGCGGGGGGTATCCCGCGACCCTCCCTGCACGAACGGGCCAGGAGGGCCGGGGACGGAGTGGCGAGTGTTCGAGCGCGATGCTACGCGCGGACCTCGCTTTCGGCACGGAGCCAGTCGTCGAGCTCGTGGCCCGCTCGAGCGCCCCGCTCGAGAAAGAGGTAATAGGCGCGAGTGCGGATCGCCTCTTCCTTCGTGTGCTCCGGTTCCGCGACGCGATCGCCGAGCGTGGCGATCTGCCCGGTCGGAGTCACGATTTCCGTTGCCTGGGCGTTCGCGCTCTTCACCCGCCGGCGCGCGGATCCACTGTTGGTGGCCCGCTGCTTCTTCTGTTGCATGCTGCACCTGCTTGTCATGTCCGCGGCCTTCATCTCTGGCGACACGATCGGCGTCACCGCGGAGTGGCGCCGGCGTATCATTACGAGTCGAACTTCGTAATCATACAACGTCCCGGGCCCGATATCGACCGCGGCGCGCCGGGCGATGTGGCCGGAAGGTTGGACCATGGTGAAACCGGTGCCTCGCCAGTGTCACATCCGGAACAGGTAGCTGATCTTGAGAAAGACGCCGTCCGACTCCCTGCGCAAGTCGTCGAAGCGGAATGCGCGCGGCTCCGAGAGGGCAGCGCCGTAGCCGAGGAGCAGCACCGTGCCCGGCGTGGGCTTGTACGAGAAGAGCACGTCGGACGTGAACTCGCGGATCACCGAGCCCACCGCGCCGGGAGCCAGAATCGAGTCCACGAGCAGGGGGAGTCCGGTGCGCGGGTCGAGCGGAGCAGCCTGCTCCTGCGCGAAGTACTGACCCACGTAGCGCACGAAGATGGAGCGCGAGAGCTGGTACTCGAGCTTGAGGCGCGGGATGTCGGCGGTGGCGAAGCGGCTGCCGTCGCGCGCCCGGTCGAGGATGCGGTGAGTCCAGAGCGCGTTCAGTCGCAGCGCCGTGGTCGGGCGCCAGTTGATTTCCGTCTCCAGCGAGAGCTGCCTCCCCTCCGCCGCCTCGGCGAAGATTGGCGCGGCACCGTAGTTCACGCTCACGTTCGCGGTGAGCGGGCGGCTCGGCGTGGTGACCTCGGCGCTCCCGGACCAGAGGTTGTACAGGCCGTGCGGCACCACGAATGCCACCGTGTCTGTGGGGCCGGGGACGCTGTAGCCTAAGTAGTCGGACGACTCGAAGACCTGCTGCTGATTGCTGCCGCTGAGCTGGACCTGCCACCCGCCGCGGAGCGTGGCGTTCCAGTTGTTGGAGATCTCCGTCTCGATCGTGCCGCGACCGTGCAGAAAGTCATCGTATCGCCAGAGCGGGTTCACGCTCACGAACGTCGTGAGCTGCTCGAGGAAAGCGCCGGGGGCACCGTACCAGCTGAAGCGGTTCATCAGTCGCCCCGTCACCACGTCCGTGCGGTTCACGAAGCCGCTGGCCGCCACGAAATCGGGGCTGATGCCGGTGAGCTCGAAGTGATTCCCGTACGCCCTGCCAGTCCTGTCGGCGAGGGTGATGTCCCAGAGCGTGCCGCTGTTAGTCGTGCTGGCGTTCCGCGTGCGCGATCCCACCACCTGCACCTGCGAGAACCACACCTTCCCCCACACCAGGCGCGCATCGCTGCCGAGCACGCGGTTGTAGTCGCTCGAGACGATCCTGTCCGTGTACACCAGACCGAGGGTGGAGCTCGGCCCCACATCGCGGCGGAGGCGGAGGACGTTGTACACCGGGTTGCTCCCGCTGACGTCGTCCTGGGCGTCAACGGCGCCGAGGTAGGCGATGCTGGTCGCACCGATCTTTCCGGTGAGCTTCGCACCCGCCACCGGCTGCGTGATGCGCCGCGTGTAGATCAGGCGGTTCGGCGTGTCGTACTGCTCGAGCGCCTCGAGGAAGAAGGGGCGCTTCTCCGGGAAGAAAAGTGCGAAGCGCTCGTTGGCCGTCACCTGGCCGACGTCGGCTTCCACCTGCGAGAAGTCGGGATGCGCAGTGCCTACAGCCGTGAGGTTAGGCGTGAGACCCCAGCGTAAGGTGCCCCCGATATCGGCGTCGCCCTTGTAGCCGTAGCCCGACGCCGTGGGTGCGCCATCGAGACGCGTGGTGAACTCCGGGGTGAAGTCCATGACCAGGCCGCGGCGCATCTCTTTCAATCCAACGAGGGTGCCCGACTGGATGAGGAAGCTCGCGTTGGCGCGCACGGCCGGAGTCCAGGTGTCCTCGTACCCCGAATGCTGGACGGTGCGAACGATCTGGAGCCCCCAGTTCTGCGGGTTCGCGCTCTGATAGCGGAGACTCTTGAAGGGGATCCTGACCTCCACCTCGTAGCCGTCCTCGAGCACGCGGCCGCGCGACTGGTATACGTAGTCCGGATTGAGATCGACGGAAGCATCGAAGCGGCCGCCGGAGCTGGCGCCGCCCGCGCCGCCGCTGAAGCCATCGCTCCAGACGCCGTCTTCCTGCACGCCGAGTGGATTCACCGAGAAGAGCAGCGCGCGCCGGTGATCGTCGTACGTGTCGAGGAGGATCTGGACCTTGTCGTCCGCGTCGATGTTGTCGCGGTCGGCGAGCGTGGCCCTAACAGTGCCGTGCGACTCGCTCGCGCGGATGCCGAAGTAGATCGCATCCGCCGCGTACCACACGAGCACCTCCGTCTTCTCCTCGGCTGGTCGCCCGTCGGAAGGGCGGTATTGGGAGAAGCCGGTAAGGCGCGCCGCACGTTGCCAGACCGGCTCATCGAGCCGCCCGTCGATCGCGACGGATGTGTCGATGCGGGGGATGGCCACGTCGAGCTGCCGCGCGCGGCCGTCGTAAACGAGCTGCGTATCGGCGGGCGCGGAGACCAGCGCGGCCGCCAGTAAGAGTGCGTCGAGCAAGCGTTGTTTGGTGGGTGAAGTTCGGGACCAGAATATACGTGGCGCAGGGGGCGAGCGCTGCGAGTGATCAATGTAAATGCTGCGCGCCAGGGCGTGACGGGGTGGCGTCGTGCCGGACCCGGGGTCATGTTGCGATGATAGGTCGTTCCGGGGTGCTCGCCCCTAGCCAGCGGGCGCCCCGGCAGTCGCGGACACTCAAAAGCTAGCTGCGCCAGTGCATCCCACTCTGATTCAGGCCCGGATGGGTCTCATCACCTCGCTCGCGACGGGTGCCTTTCTGGTCGCCACCCCCGCGAGTCCGCTCGTCGCGCAGAGCTCCGCCACCACCGATCCGACCGCGAGCTTCGCCGATGCGCTCGAGATCGCGAAGCGCTACAAGGTTGCTGGCCTCGACAGCCGGCGCTTCACGCACGACACGTTCTGGCGAGTAGTCGCCCCTTCGATGAAGTCGCCGTCTCTCCGCACGGAGGAGATCGGGAAGTCAATGCAGGGGCGCTCGATCAGGACGGTGACCTTCGGAGACGGGAAGACGAAGGTGCTGCTCTGGTCGCAGATGCACGGAGATGAATCCACGGCGACCATGGCATTGGCCGACATCTTCAACTACCTCGCTGCACCGGGGAGCGACCCGCTGCGCGATCGCCTGAGGAAGGGGCTCGAGATCGTCTTCATCCCGATGCTCAATCCCGACGGCGCTCAGCTCTTCCAGCGGAGAAACGCCGCCGCAATCGACATCAATCGCGATGCCCGGCGACTCTCGACCCCGGAGGCGCGCGCGCTGAAAGCCGAGCGCGACCGACTGCAGCCGGACTTCGGATTCAACCTGCACGATCAGAACGCCAGGACGCGCGTCGGTCCGAATGGCAAGCAGGCCGGGATAGCGCTGGAGGTTCCCGCCTACTCCGATGACCTATCGTACAACGATGTGAGGACTCGTGGCCGTCTGGTAGCGGCGACGCTCGCCGACATGTTTCAGTCGCAGATCCCCGGTCGGGTGGCGAAGTACGACGAGACGTTCAACCCGAGGGCGTTCGGTGAGAACATGCAGAAGTGGGGAGCGAGCACCGTGCTCATCGAGAGCGGGGCGCTCCCCGGTGATCCCGAGAAGCAGAAGCTCAGAACGCTCAACGCCGCAGCCATACTCGGCGTGCTCGATGCGATCGCCACAGGAAGCTACGCCAACGCGAAGCCATCTTCGTACGAGTCGCTCGAGAGCAACGAGGGCGGCGCGCACAACATCCTGGTGATGGGAGGGAAGCTCGTTCTCCCGGGCGAAGTGCCGATACTCATGGATCTCGCCATCGATTACGACGATGCCGTCGCACACCGCGGACCGCGCCTCCGTGACGCGGGCGACCTGAAGGAGGAGGTGGCGATAGACACCGTGGACGCCAGCGGTCTCTTCATCCATCCCCGGGGCTCCACGGTGGCGCGCGGAGCGGGCGGCGCGCGCCTGGTGCTCGGCGCGCCGGCATCGCTCGATATCCGTCGCGGCGCCGATCCTTCGAGCGCGCTCGTGCGACACATAGGCACGCCGGCCTCCGGCGCTGGTGGTACGCGGAAGTGAAGCTGGTGCAGTGGACGGCGGTGCAGCGCTTCTACGCGACCGTCGGAGCCGCAACCGTGGTCCTGGTTTTCGCCGCCCTCACGTACGCGGGCATCGCCAGGCAGCAGGAGATCCAGCAGCGAGCCGACAGGTCGGGGAAGATCATCCGGGCGCTCGAGCTCACCCTCGGCAGGGTTGCCGACGCGGAGACCGGGCAGCGGGGCTTCCTCCTCACCGGCGATGAGCGCTACCTCGAGCCGTACGAGGCGGCGGAACACGACGTCGAGCGCTACCTCGCCGTGCTCGACACCCTGACGCGGGACGACGCGTCGCAGCAGGCGCGTCTCGACACGCTCGTGACTCTCTCCCAGGCGAAGTTTGGGGAGCTGGACAGAACTCTTGCGTTGCGCCGCGACAAGGGACTTCAGGCGGCGCTGGCCGTCGTCAACAGCGACAGCGGCAAGGGGCTGATGGATGAGTCGCGACGCGTAACCGACCAGATGGAGGCGAGCGAGACCCGCCTGCTGCAGGCGCGGCTGGACAGAGAAGATCGATACTCGCGGCAGGTCCGCCTGATTCTCGTCGTAGGCTCGTTCCTGGCCGTTGCCGCATCGCTCCTCACCAACCTGTTGCTGACCCGTCACGCGCGCGAGCGCGAGGCGGCCGCACGCGAGCTCGATCAGCAGAACTCCCGGCTTCGCGCGCAATCGCTCGAGCTGGAGCTACAGAATCAGCAGTTGCACGAGCAAGCGCTCGAGATGGAGATGCAGCAGCAGCACCTGGAAGAGCAGGCGAGCGCGATGAGTGCGCAGACGGAGCAGCTCGAGGAGGCCAACTCCGCTCTGCAGTCGGCCGTGCACGATCTCGAGTCGGAGCGCAGCGCGGCGGACGCGGCACGCGCCCAGGCCGAGGCGGCCAACGAGGCGAAGAGTGAGTTCCTTGCCACGATGAGCCACGAGCTGCGTACGCCGCTCAACGCCATCGGCGGTTACGTGGACATCCTCGCGATGGGAATCAGAGGGCCGGTCACTGATTCGCAGCGCGAGGACCTCGATCGCATCCGCAAGAACGGTCGTTACCTCCTCTCTCTCATCAACGACATCCTGAACTTCGCGCGTCTCGAGGCGGGGCAGGTGCAGTTCAGTACGTCGGACGTGGACGTCCGCGATCTGCTCCTGGGGCTCGAGCCGATCGTCGCGCCGCAACTGGCCTCGGGCGGGGTGAGCTACTCCTGCGAGCTTCCGGAGCCGGGCCTGCGGGCGAAGGCGGACTACGAGCGTGTGCGCCAGATCCTCCTCAACCTGCTGACGAACGCCATCAAGTTCACGGATGCTGGTGGAAGCGTCACCACGAGCTGCGAACGCTCAGACGACACCGTCTGGCTGAGCGTGACCGATACGGGTCGCGGCATCGAGTCCGACAAACTGGAGCAGATCTTCGAGCCGTTCGTGCAGGTGGACCGCCACCTGACGAACGTGAGTCAGCAAGGGGTGGGGCTGGGTCTCGCCATATCTCGCGATCTGGCCAGACGGATGGGCGGTGATATCACCGCCCAGAGCGAGGTGGGAAGAGGCTCGACCTTCGTCCTGAGACTGCCGCTCGCCGGTGTCTCGGGCGGCGGGTCGTTCTCTCGCGACGGCGGCGAGCGGAAGGCTCAGGACACAATGGCCGGAGAAGTGCATGGTGCGGAGGGTATGGCGCGCTGACTTGGCCGTGCCGATGTGGCGGTGATGTAGCGGTGATGAAAATCTGACCGAGACCAGGAATCGCTCCCCCGAGGCGGGGACACGACTCTCCGCCCGCGAGATTCACGAGAACGTTCTCGACACGGCGGGTGACGAGCTGCGCAGACCGGCGCGCGCTCTCTTCTGGTCGTCTCTGGCGGCCGGACTCGTGATGGGTTGGAGCTTCGTCGCGAGTGCTTACGGCGCGAGCGTCGCATCGCCGGTGTGGGAAGGGGTCGCGGGCGCCATCGCCTACCCACTCGGCTTCGCGCTGGTGATCATCGGCCGCAACCAGCTCTTTACCGAAAACACTCTCGAACCGGTCATCCCTCTCCTGGAGGACCACGACCTGCGAACGCTCGGCCTGGTGCTCCGGCTCTGGGCGATCGTGCTCTTCGGGAATCTCGTCGGGGCGCTCATCTTCGCGCTGCTGGCGGCACTCACTCCGATGCTCCAGACGGAGCTCGAGCCTCAGCTTCTACATCTGAGCCGCGAAGCGATGGCCGGCGGCTTCGGCCGCGTGTTCTACCTCGCCATCTTCGCCGGCTGGCTCATCGCTCTCACCGCGTGGCTGGTGCAGGCCACCGAGCGGACCCTGGCGCAGATCGTGCTCATATGGCTCACGATTGCACCGATCAGTGCGTTTGGATTCCGCCACTCGATCGCAGGCGCCGTGGAGGTATTCTATCTCGCGGCCAACGGCGGAACGGGGTGGGGAGACGCCGTGGGTGGGTTCCTGGTTCCAGCGGTGCTGGGGAACATCGTAGGTGGAGTCCTCTTCGTTGCCCTCCTCAACCACGGGCAGGTCGCTGCCGAACGGGGGCAGGCGTGATGGTGACGCACCATCGCGGCCGGGAGAGATCACATGCGGGACGCATTTCGCAGGTTCGCTGCTTCAACTTCGCGCGTCGTGGGATCGCCGTGGATCTTCGTGCTGGCGGTCCTCCTGATCGTCGGGTGGGCGTTGAGCGGTCCGGTGTTCGGCTACTCCGATACCTGGCAGCTCGTGATCAACACGACCACGACGATAGTCACGTTCCTGATGGTGTTCCTCATCCAGAACACCCAGAACCGCGACTCGGAAGCAATCCACCTGAAGCTCGATGAGCTGATCCGGGCCGTTCACACCGCGCGCACGCGCCTGGTGGATCTGGAAGATCTCTCCGATGAGCAGCTCGAGGAGTTGCGCGAGGAGTTCCAGCACCTTCGCGAGCTGCACTGGCATGACGGAGACGAGGTCGCCATGCAGCCCGATGGTAATCCGCCGATGCGGCGCGTGACGGATCCTCCAACGAACGATGGCGATGAGGTGAGCGGTCTCGATGGCGCCGAGCGGGGGCGCCGGAAGATCGAGAGCTAGTCGGTCGCGGTGCTACCAGCTGGGCCGAGAGCGGAGCAGCGCGGTCATCGCGTCGGCATCGAGCGGGGCGGAGAAGAGGTAGCCCTGCGCGTAGCCGCAGTGGAGCGAGCGGAGCCGGCGCAGCTGCGCCATGGTCGTAACTCCCTCGGCGATCGCATCGAGACCGAGGTTGGCGCTCATCTGCAGGATAGTCTGCACGAGCTGGAATGCGCGCTCCGAGCTCTCGATCTGACTCACGAAGGCGCGATCGATCTTCAGCGCATCTAGCGGGAGCTGGTGCAGGTAGCTGAGTGAGGAGTAGCCGGTCCCGAAATCATCCAGGAAGATCTGGATGCCGCGCTCCTTGATATCGTGGAGCATCCGTACGACCGGCTCGGGTTTGTCGATGATCGCACTCTCGGTGATCTCGAGCCGGAGTCGGGTGGGGGGCACACCGTGCTGAACGAGCGTCCTCTCGACGGTGCGAAGGAGGTCCGGCTGGATGAGCTGACGGCCGGCGATGTTGACGGCCACCGTGAGCTCGCTGCCACTCGATCCGTCCTTCGCGCCCGCAGCCGACCCGTTCCTTCCCCGACCGGTCTGCAGCTCCGGGAGATCGTCCCAGCTCCTCAGCTGCCGGCACGCCTCCTCCAGAACCCAGAGGCCGATCGGGATTATCAGTCCGGTATCCTCTGCTTCCGCGATGAACGAACCGGGCTGGATCACCCCCCGCTGCGGGTGACGCCAGCGAATAAGTGCCTCGACGCCCGCGATCGTGCCCGACTCGAGGTCCACGACCGGCTGGTAGTGCAGCTCGAATTCCCTGCGCTCCACCGCGCGTCGCAGATCGGTCTCGAGCTGGAGTCTAATGAGCGCCGCGGCGTGCATGGCGGGATCGAAGATCTCGAAGCGCGCGCGCCCGCTCATCTTGGCGCGGTACATAGCCATGTCCGCGCTGCGAAGGAGGTGCTCGGGCTGCTCGTGCGCCGATGAGCTGAGAACGATCCCGAGACTCGCGGTCGTGAAGAGGTCGTATCCGCCAACGTTGACTGGCGCGGCCAGCGATGCCTGAATCCTTTCCGCCACGTGCGCCGCGTCGCTCCCGTCCTGCACGCGCTCGAGGAGGAGTGCGAACTCGTCGCCACCGAGCCGCGCGACCATGTCTCCACCGCGCAGGCAGCCCTCCAGGCGGCGCGCCACCGCCACCAGAAGCTCGTCGCCAGCGTGGTGCCCGACGCTGTCGTTGACCACCTTGAAGTGATCGAGATCGAGAAAGATGAGCGCGAACAGATAGCCCTGCGAGCCGCGGGCCCGCGACACCGCCTGGGCGAGGCGCTCGGTGAAGAAGCTCCGGTTCGGCAGGCCGGTAAGGGGATCGTGCCGCGATGCGTGGCGCAGCTGCCGCTCCACACGCTCCCTCTGGATGATCCGGTGCCGCAACGCCAACTCGGTGGATGCGCTGGCCGCGAGGTCGGTGAGGATGGCGATCTCTCGCGCGCCCCACGCGCGCGGTATCACATCGGTCACGCAGAAGATGCCGAGCAGCTCTCCATCGTCGCCGGTGAGAGGGGCCCCCATATAGCTCGCGATGCCGAGACGCTCGGCGATCTCCGCTTCGTGCCAGCTCCCGTTGTGCCGCACGGGCGAGCGTCCCCGTGCATCGGTCACCGTGATGACCTCATTCGCATCGCCGATGCGCGTGCCGAGGCCGGACCGAATGAGAACGCCGGGGTCGTGGAAGAACCAGGTCGGAAGGTCGGAGCCGCCGCCGAAGCAGCGGCGGTCGGAACCCACCAGCGCTACGAACGCCGCCGGCGCCTGGAGCACGGTCGCGGCAAGCCGCGCCGTTCGCTCGAGCGACGCGGCGAGGGTACCGTCGAGGGCTGTGCCTTCATCGGGCGCCGATGACCCGTCAACGTTGCGCCGGGCCGGCGTGGAGCTGGTTCGTGGCGGAGCTGCCATACACCCTAAGACTGGCTTCGCTCCTTTCGGTCACATTTTGCGCATCTCGCCACGAAACAGATAACGCGGGGCGACTGCGGGAGTTAAGCGACGCGCACCGCGAGCTGGGAGATCGCGTCCGCGCATGCGCCGAGGCATGCGCGCAGCGTGGTGAGGTCGTGGTCGCCCATGTGACCGATGCGAACCGTCCGTTCTTTCAGCTTCCCGTAGCCCGCCCCGATGGTGAAGCCACGCTCTGCCACCGCCGCCACTACATCCGGTCCGCGCAAGGACTCGGGGAGCACGATCGTGGAAACGGTCGGCGAGCGACTTCCGTTGGGTGCGAGAATCGAGAGCTCCACGCCATACTGCTCCGCGAATGTGTCCGCCCACTCCCACGTCTCGCGCGCCATCGCGGCGTGCCGCTCCCAGCGGCGCTCCAACCCTTCGGCGGCGAGCGATGCGAGCTGTACTTCGAGCGCGTAGAGGAGCGAGATGGCTGGCGTGTTGGGCGTCTCGTCCCGCTCCGCGTAACGGGCGAATTCCAGGACGTCGAAGTATTTGCCGCGTGCAGGAGCGGTGCTGACCCGTTCCATGTACGCCGCCGATGCGACCCCGAACGCCAGACCGGGCGGGAGCGCGAGTGCCTTCTGCGAGCCGGTCAGCACGAAATCGAGCTCCCAGTCGTCGGCGCGGAGCGGCGTGCCGCCCACTCCGGAAACGCTGTCCACCAAACAGAGGGCGCCGTGCCGACGCGCGATTTCGGCGACCGCGCGCACGTCGGTGAGCGCGCCAGTGGAAGTCTCCGAGTGAACGACCGTCAACGCGGAGTAGCGCTTCGTGGCGAGGTGGCGCTCGACTTCATCCAGTTCCACCGTGGAACCCCATGGCGCGTCCACGACGTCCGTCTCGTGGCCACAGCTTGCCGCAATGTCGGCGAAACGCGCCGAGAACGCCCCGTTCACCAGCGAGAGCACGGGGCCGCTCGGAGCGCAGCGCACCGCGGCTTCCATGAGGCCGGTCGCCGACGAGCTGCTAACGAACACCGGGCGGGTGGTGAGGAATACGCCGCGCAAGCCGCTCTGCAAGCGGGCGAACAGCTCCTCGAAATCCGCGCCGCGGTGCGGGATCATCGGGCGAAGCATCCCCGAGAGCACCTCGCGGCGCACCTCGGTGGGACCAGGGAGGAAGAAGCGGCCGAAGCCGGGCTCGACTCTCATTTGAGAACCAGTTGAAGGAGCTCGTCGAACGAACGCACGTCGTTGTCGGCCACGGCGACCACGGGCTCGCGGCGGACGAAGCCGGTGAATGCGGCGAAGGAATCGACCACCGGCAGCAACGCTGCGTCGGTAGATCCGTCGCCCACCGCGAGGAGCGGGCGGGGAAGGGAGAGCGCGCGGACGACGTCCGCCTTCCCGTGCTGCGTGGTGAGCGGAGAAGCGTAATCGAAGCCGGCGTATTCGCCGCGCGAGTCGAAGTCCACGCGAACGGCGTGAACCTCCGTGTCGGCGAAGCCGAGCAGGCGCGCGGCCGGGAGAAGCGCCTGAAGAATTCCACCGCTCACGATGACGAGCTTCACGCCTTCGGCGCGCAGCCGGGCGATGACGTCGGACGCGCCCGGCGCCAGCGAGCTCTCGTAGAGCAGCGCCAGCTCCGCTATCTCGAGCTCCGACGGGCGGATCAGAGCGAGCCGCTCGCCGTAGATGTCGTCGAGCGTCAGCTCGCCGTCCATGGCGCGCGCGGTGAGCGATGCGATCTCGCTCGCCACGCCTGGCTCACGTCTCTTCGCCAGCCAGTCGATTCCCTCCACCGATGCGATGGTGGAGTCCATGTCCAGTACCACGGCGGCATACGCGCTCACGGGAGCACGTTCCCCGGCGCGAGGATCCCGAGCGGATCGAGCTCCCGCTTGAGCGAGCGCATAGCGCGGATCTGCAGCTCACTCATCTGCAGCGGAAGCCACCGGCGCTTGAGCTTCCCGATTCCATGCTCCGCCGCTACCGTGCCGCCAACATTCAGCACGTGGCTCAGAGTCTCCGTCACCGCGCGCTCCACTGCCTCCAGCTCGGCCGCGTCGCGCGCGATGAAATTCTCGTGCGGGTGGCCGTTTCCGGCGTGCCCGTAGATGACCGGTTGCGCGATCTTCTGCCGGCCCGCCGCGGCGCGTGCGGCTACTATCGTCTCGTGCAGTACACGATACGGGACCGCCCAGTCCGTGGAAACCTTACGGCCGCCGTTCGCGCGGAACGACGAGCCGCGCTCGTTCATGCAGGCGGGGACCGCGTGGCGGAGCCGGCGCGCCTCGCGCAGCTCGGCTTCGCTTCCGAAGACCCGCGCGTCTGCCACGCGTGCTCCGTGGCGCTCCGCCAGCTCCACCCAGCGCTCGAGCGCGAGATCGTCGCCCTCGCCCGCCTCTTCGCCGTAGACGAGCGCCGATCCTGCGCCGCCGAGATTCCAGCCATCGGAACCGGCCGCGTCGCGCACGATCTCTACAGCGCCGTGGTCGAAGTACTCGAGACAGCGCGGACTGATCTCGCGCGATGCGCGCGCGGCCGCTACGAAGGCTAGTGCATCCGCTTCGCTCTCGAAGGGGATCGCCAGCCCTGTGACGGACGCCGGGAGCGGAAGGAGCGCGAACTCCGCTTCCACTATCACGCCGAGTGTCCCCTCGCTCCCTATGAACCAATCCATGGGCTGCTGCGCCATGGCGTAGCCCACGGTGTTCTTCTCCAGCGGGGTGCGGCGCAGCTCGATGAGCTCTCCGTTCGCCAGCGCCACGCGGAGCGCGATCGCGTGGTCGCGCGTGGTGCCGTAGCGGAGCGAGCGAGCGCCCGAGGCGTTGCACGCGAGTGCGCCGCCGATCGTCGCCTCCTCCTCGCTGGTGGGGTCGGGCGCGAAGAGGAGGCCATGCTCCGCGGCCGCCCGTCGAACGTCCGCGACGAAGACACCAGGCTGTACTCTCACCGTGCGCGAAGCGGCGTCGACGTCGATGATTCTGTCGAGCGCTCGGAGCGAGAGGAGAATGCCGCAATCGGTTATCGACGCGGCCGTGGTGCTCGACTGTCCCCCCGCCGCGGTCACGGGAGTGCGCGCGGCCGAGGCGGCGCGTAGTATCTCGGCGACTTCCTTCTCCGACTCGGGGCGCGCCACCCATTCAGGGAGGAGCTCGATTCCGGATGCATCGCGGGCGAAGGCGGCGCGAACCGCCTCGTCGCCGTTGGGGATCGTGCTCACCGGCGACCGCCCCTCGGCGAGCAAGGCGGCAGGAGCGTCATGAATCCTGGAAGCGTACGATGGTGGCCGAGAGCACGTCGGGGAGCTCGAGCAGCTGCTTGCGGAGCGTCTCGCCGATGTCGTCGTCCACCGAAATTGCCGCCAGCGCCTCGCCGCCCTGGAGGAGTCGCGCCTGATGGTATTCGGCGATGTTCACGCCGGCGCCGCCGAGCACGGTCCCCACTCGCCCGATCACACCGGGCACGTCGTGGTTGGTGAGGATCACCAGCGACCGGCGCGGGGTGATCTCGATGTGGAAGTCGCCGATGCGCGTGATGCGCGCGGGCGAGCCAGGAGCCGCTACTCCGGACAC
>Ga0070679_100002878_pt1 | contig 15647 bp, 9 predicted proteins | sample KBSC63BmetaG_FD_65652 | JGI IMG/M metagenome (GOLD analysis project Ga0070679, IMG submission 65652) | Corn rhizosphere microbial communities from Kellogg Biological Station, Michigan, USA - KBS C6-3B metaG | ecosystem: Host-associated > Plants > Roots > Rhizosphere | place: USA: Michigan... | reverse complement strand
ATCTGGTTCTTCAAGACCCTGCCCAGCCCCATGGGCAACCTGCTCGACATCACGCTCCGTGATCTCGAGAAGGTGATCTACTACTCGAACTACGTCGTCATCGAGCCGGGCAACCAGGACGTCACGGTCAACCAGCTCCTCGACGAGGACGAGTATCTCAACCTGCGCACCAAGGCGAGGGAAGAGAACGATGCCGCGTTCATGGCGGACATCGGCGCGCCGGCCGTGCGCGAGCTGCTCCGCCGTCTCGACGTCGACACGCTCGCCGACACGCTCCGCGCGCAGGTCACCACCGAGACGTCGCAGCATCGCAAGAAGATGCTGCTCAAGCGGCTCAAGATCGTCGACGCGTTCCGCAACTCCGGTGATTCGGGCGACACCCGCAATCGCCCGGAGTGGATGATTCTCGATGTCGTGCCGGTGATCCCGCCCGACCTGCGGCCGCTCGTGCCGCTCGACGGCGGACGCTTCGCCACGTCCGACCTGAACGATCTCTATCGCCGCGTCATCAACCGCAACAACCGCCTGCAGAAGCTCATCATGCATCGCGCGCCGGAAGTCATTCTCCGGAACGAGAAGCGCATGCTGCAGGAAGCGGTCGACGCGCTGTTCGACAACGGGCGTCGCTCGAAGGCGATTCGCGGCCGCGGCAAGCGTCCGCTCAAGTCGCTGTCGGATATGCTCAAGGGCAAGCAGGGCCGGTTCCGCCAGAACCTGCTCGGCAAGCGCGTCGACTACTCGGGCCGCTCGGTCATCGTCGTCGGCCCCGAGCTGCAGCTCCACCAGTGCGGTCTGCCCAAGCTGATGGCGCTCGAGCTGTTCAAGCCGTTCATCATCCACAAGCTCGTCGAGAAGGGCATCGCCGAGACGGTGAAGCGCGCCAAGAAGATCGTGGAACGCGAGAGCCCCGAGGTCTACGAGATCCTCGAAGAGATCATCCGCGATCACCCGGTGCTCCTCAACCGCGCGCCGACGCTTCACAGACTTGGTATTCAAGCCTTTGAACCGGTGCTCGTCGAAGGCAAGGCCATTCGTATCCATCCATTAGTCTGCGCTGCATTCAACGCCGACTTTGATGGAGATCAAATGGCAGTTCACGTTCCTCTGTCCTTTGAGGCACAGCTCGAGGCCAGGTTGCTGATGCTGTCCTCGAACAACATCCTCAAGCCGTCGGACGGCCGCCCGGTCGCGGAGCCCAGCCAGGACATCGTGCTCGGCTGCTATTTCGCGACGAAGGCGCCGGCCAACTTCACCACGGTCAAGGAATCGGAGCTGCGCCGCTTCACCGAAGTGGCGGAGATCGAGATGGAGCTCGCGCTGAATCGCCTCACGCGGCACAGCGCGGTCCTCTTCTACGTGCGCGACAACGTGACGGAGAAGGGCAACCGGTGGGAGAAGACGACGGCCGGCCGCGTGCTCTTCAACGCGATCGTGCCGAAGGAGCTCGGCTACAAGAACCACGACATGAAGAAGAAGGCGCTGTCCGAGCTCGTGTTCGAGTCCTACCGCATGGCAGGGCTCGCCTCGACCGTGCAGTTCCTCGATCGCTTGAAGGAATTCGGCTTCGCCAATGCCACGCGCGGCGGCGTGTCGATCGGTATTGAAGATCTCGAAATCCCGGGCGCGAAGGCGCAGCTCCTCCAGGAAGCGGAAGAGCGCGTCGAGCGGTTCCAGCGCGCCTACCAGACCGGCAACATCACGAACGGCGAGCGCTACAACAAAGTCATCGACACCTGGACCCACGCCAACTCCGACATCGCCGACGAGATGGTCAAGTCGATGCGCGAGTCGAAGCAGGGCTTCAATCCGGTGTTCATGATGTTCGACTCCGGCTCGCGCGGATCCCGCGACCAGATCCGTCAGCTCGCTGGAATGCGCGGACTCATGGCCAAGCCGCAGAAGAAGCTCACCGGCGGTATCGGCGAGATTATTGAGAGTCCGATTAAGTCGAATTTCAGAGAAGGCCTCTCGCCACTCGAGTACTTCACGTCGACGCACGGCGCTCGTAAGGGTCTGGCCGACACCGCACTGAAGACCGCGGACGCCGGCTACCTCACGCGCCGCCTCGTGGACGTCGCGCAGGACGTGACGATCACCGAGGAGGACTGCGGCACCATTCAGGGACTCGAAGTCTCCGCGCTGAAGGAAGGCGAGGACGTCATCGAGCCGCTGTCGGAGCGCATCGTCGGCAACTTCGCCGCCGAGGACGTGGAAGATCCGCACGAGCTCGACGAGTCGGGTCGTCGCACCTTGTTGGTCGAAGCCGGTCAGCTCATCGACGAGGAGAAGTCGGTCCAGATCGAGGAGAGCGGCATCGAGACGGTGAAGATTCGCTCGGTCCTCACGTGCGAAGCGAAGCGCGGTCTCTGCCGGATGTGCTACGGCCGCAACCTCGCGACGATGCAGGTCGTCGACCTGGGCGAAGCGGTCGGCATCATCGCCGCACAGTCCATCGGCGAGCCGGGCACGCAGCTCACGCTGCGTACGTTCCACATCGGTGGAACCGCGGCTCGTATCGCCGAGCAGACCGCGCGCAAGTCGAAGGTCGCAGGATCGATCGAGTACAGCGATCGCCTGGTGGTCGTGACGAACCCCGAGGGACAGAAGATCGTCACCTCGTACGAGGGCGAGATCATGATCAAGTCGTCGAGCGACAGGAACGCCAACGTCGCCGCGCGTCTCCAGGTGCCGCTCGGCGCGATCATGATGGTCGAGGACGGCAACGACGTGAAGCGTGACCAGGTGATCTTCACCTGGGACCCGTACACGAACCCGATTCTCGCGGACGTCGAAGGCACCGTGCGGTTCGTCGACATCGTCGAGGACGAGTCGGTGTCCGAGGAGCTCGACGAGCTCACCGGCCTCCGTCAGCGCGTCATCATCGAAGATCGCGAGAAGAAGCTCCACCCGCACATCGAGATCGTTCAGGAGAAGGGCGGCAAGGAGAAGCGCGTGCGCGACTTCATCATTCCGGCGGGCGCGCAGCTCACCGTGGACGACGGACAGCGCATCTTCCCCGGAACGATCATCGCCAAGGTCGGCCGCGAAGCGTACAAGACGCGCGACATCACCGGCGGTCTGCCGCGAGTCGCCGAGTTGTTCGAAGCGCGCAGGCCGAAGGATCCGGCGACGATCTCCGAAATTGATGGAGTCGTACGGTTCGGAGAAATCAAAAGGGGCAAGCGCGAGATCTACGTCGCGCCCATCAACCACGATGGCTCGCTCGACGAGACGCGCGAGGCGCAGTTGTACGAGGTGCCCGCCGGCAAGCACTTGCGCGTGCACGAGGGCGACCGCGTCCGCGCCGGTGACCGTCTGTCGGAAGGTCCGGTGAATCCGCACGACATCCTGCGCATCAAGGGGCCGCGCGCGGTGCAGGAGTATCTGCTCAACGAAGTGCAGGAGGTCTACCGCCTTCAAGGCGTGAAGATCAACGACAAGCACATCGGCGTGATCGTCAAGCAGATGCTGCAGAAAGTTCGCATCATGGAGCCGGGCGAAACGGAGTTCCTCGAAGGGGAGCATGTCGATCGCCAGGTCTTCCGCGACGAGAACGATCGGGCCAAGAAGAAGAAGGAGACGCCGGCCACGGCGGAGCCGCTCCTCCTTGGTATCACGAAGGCGAGCCTCACGACGCAGTCGTTCATCTCGGCGGCGTCGTTCCAGGAGACCACGCGCGTGCTCACCGATGCCTCGATCCGCGGTGCGAAGGACGACCTCCTTGGCCTCAAGGAGAACATCATCATCGGCCACCTGATTCCGGCGGGTACGGGTATGTACCGGTATCAGGAAGTCGACATCGAGCTCGCGCAGCCGGAAGGCTTCGAGCCGTTGCCGACGATGGCGGAGTCGCTGCCAAACGTGTTCTCGATGGCGGACGACGACGACTTCTCAGCGCTGCCTACGCGCCCGACAGTCCGAGCCGACGAGGAGTGATCTCGGCGGGATGAGTAAACGTGAAAAGGGGGAGCCATCGAATGGCTCCCCCTTTTCGTTGTGCGCGTGTTAGTTCAACGCGTCACGGGTGGCTTCTTTGCGGTGCTGTCGGTGGGCGTCGTCGGCGGCTTCTTTGCGGTGCTGTCCTTCGGCGCCATCGGCGGCTTCTTCGCGGCGCTGTCGGCCGGAGCCGGAGGCGTCGAGAGCTGTCCGGCCACGGCCTGCGCGCGTGCGAGATGGGCCTCGAGCGTCGCTGCGCTCTGTTCAATGTTCTTCTGCAGCTCGGGATCGGTCGTCGCGGCGCGCAGCGCCTTGAGCCGAGCGATCTCCTGCTTGTGCGAGTTGATCTCGTCGGTCACGAACGCGCGGTCGAAGGCGGAATCGGACGTCATGGCTTTGAGATCGGCTAGCTCGCGTGCGCCCTGCACTCCGACGGAGTCCGCGGCGCCCCTCGCGCGGCCGATGGCCGGCTTCGCCGCGATCTTCTGCAAACTGTCGAGGTCCTTGCGGTGATCGGCAACCAGCATGTTCGCGAATTCGCGGACGTTCGCGTTCTTGGTTCTCGACGCGGCGAGCTGCGCCGTCTCGATCTCGATCGAGTCCGCCGTGATCAGGTGGTCGACCACGTTCTTCTGTGACATGCCGGTGACTTCACCGCCCGAGGCGGTGACGACTTGCGCGTGCGCATACGGCGCGACGCTCGCGAGCAGCGCGGTCGAGGTTGCGAGGAAGAGATAGTGGGACGTGCGCATACAGCCTCCACGAGGTGTCGGGTACAACGGATTTTGCTGACACTGCACGAAAGGCAAGGCGTGCGCCATGTACCGAAGCAGTCTAAGTCGTTGTCTGAAGCGTATTTAGCGTTCTCTCAATCGCCCCGCCGGCGGGGTGATTTTCCCCAGTCCCCGAACCGGCGCTACCGGCGATATACGCACTGTCGTTGCGCGACGCGCGCTGTCGACCTCGCTGTCGCACGCGGGACCCGGGATACATGCGGGCCGCGAGGCTGTTATGAGAACGCTCATCGCGGTGCCGACGTGTTCGGTCGCTGGGGGTTCGTATGCGGCCAGATAGCGTGGCCCGCAATGAAATGATGATGGTCCGCGGTGAGTGCTCGCGCATCGTGCGCCACACACTCTCGCGAGGAGCGCGCAATGCCGTACACGCTGTGGAGTCACGGACGACTGGTTGGATACACCGAGCTGGACATTCCCTGCGTCCAATCGCACATCATGCAGGGATTCATCGAGCCCACCGAGGCCGGACGGCCGCTGCTCGCCGATGCCGCTGGCGTGCCCGCTGTCTGCGCGGCAAACAGGCGCGCCCAGAAACAGTCGGGTCGCGCCAAGAACGACGACGCGGAGATGGATGCTTTCCAGCGCGCCTGCGATCGGCGAGAGGCGCTGCACCTGGAGTTGCGCGACGGGGACGGGACACACGTCGAGGTGGAGTGGATCCAGGTGAACGACATTCAGTCCGATCCGTTCGCCGACATCACCGATGACGATGACGACGACGAGGAGCTGGAGGAGGAGCTCCAGGCCGAGATCGACGCCGCCATCGCGGAGTGGAAGTCGCGCTTCGATGGCGAGGAGTGGAAGGGCGAACCCGAGCCGGATCCACGCTGGGAGACAATGCAGTACCACTGCATGGTGTATCTGCCCGGCTCGATGAACAGGGAGGATTGGGGAAGTCAGGACTTCGAGGATGCGCGAGACGAGTGATTGAGCAGGGCGTCTGCGCGGTCGCGCCTCCCTGACGGATCGTTTCCTGGCTTCCAACCTTGACGCACTCGGTCCCGGCGACGATGGTCGTTCGGGTGAGACTCATCCTGCTTCTCGCGTTCGCGATCGCAGTCTGTGGGATTGCCGCAACCTGGTACGCGCGTCGGTCCGGCCGACGCGCGCTCCTCCGGTTTCGGGCTCGCATCAATCGATTCAAGCTCGCGAGCCGCGCCTCCGTCCGTGAGCGGCTCGTCTCCGATCCGGCGATTCACGCAGCAGTTTCAGAACACGCTCGCGCCACCGGGATCACCGAAGCACGGGCGTGGTCGGTCGTCGATGACTACATCCGAGAGATCGTCCCATTCTTCAACGTCGTCGCATACTATCAGATCGGATACCGCGCGGCTGAATGGATCCTGAATCTTTTCTACAAGGTCGTGGTGGAGCACGAGGACCAGCGCGCGCTGGATGCGCTGCCGCGCAATGCGGTGATCATCTACCTCATGAACCACCGCTCCAACGCCGACTACGTGCTGGTCAGCTACGCGCTCGCGGGTCGAGTCGCGATCTCGTACGCGGTGGGCGAATGGGCTCGCGCCTTTCCGCTCGAGCACATGTTCAAGGCATTCGGCTCCTACTTCGTGCGACGGAAGTACCGCGAGCCGTTGTACCACGCGGTGCTCGAGCGCTACGTGCAGCTCATCACGCGCGAAGGCGTCACGCAGGGAATCTTTCTCGAGGGCGGCCTCACGCGCGACGGCCACCTCAAGGCGCCCAAGATCGGTCTCCTCGACTACGTGCTCGGCATCGCGCGCGACCCGGCGTATCGCGAGCGGATGTACGTCGTGCCTGTGGCGATCAATTACGACCGGGTGATGGAAGATCGGTCGCTGCTGCGTGAGCTCGCGTCCCGCGAGGGTCGCAGACGTCCGTCGCGCCTCGCGCAACTCGGCGAGGTTGCCCGCTATGTCGGCTGGAATCTCACGCGCCTCGTGTCTCGGCGATGGAAGCGCTATGGCCGTGCGGCCGTCACCGTGGGCGCACCGGTGCCTCTCGCCGACTGGTTTGTACGCAATCACGACCTCTTCACCCTCGCGAAACCCGAGCGGCTGGGCCGAGTGCAGGCGTTGTGCGACGAGATCATGTCGCGGATTGGCGCGTTGGTGCCCGTGACGGCGGTGCCGCTCGCCTGTGCGGCGATTCAGAGCCTCGATCGGGATTTTATCCAACGCCGAGTGTTGCTCGAGCGGATGGAGGAGATGCGCGACGCGTTGGTGGAGCTCAATGGGCGCGTCGTTCGGCACGATGGCGGGATCGAGGAGACGTTCGATCGTGCGTGGCGCATGTTGCGCATGCGCCACATTCTTCACCAGGAGCGCGATGGCTACGTTTTGATGTCACGCCAGCGCGAGCTCGTGAGTTACTATGCTAACAGCATTGCTCACGTGCTCGGACCGTATGAGGTGTCCGTGCGCGCGCGCGACGCGCTGCCATCGGCGACAATCCCATCTCCGATAACAATTAGTTAACGCAACAACCGTTCGTCGTGGCCTTGCGCACTGTTACGCAAAGTGTCACGATTTCGGCCTCGCGTAGCCGTGCGATTCTGCCGATGCTCGGAAACCCCCTGGTACCTTCCCATCCAGCCCGGCGCAGATAAGTCGCTTCGAGCGACAAACGGCGAGGTAGCGGGGCCGCGCTCGTCGCGGCTCGTGCGCCGTTCTCAATCCGGATGTCAAGTGCTGCGACTCATTCCCTCGTGAGGATTCACAACTCTTGCTGACCATCCCCCAAATGCGCTCGAGCTGTCCGCACAACGCGCCCGTTCCACCGTTCACCAAAACCCGGTGCACCTTCCTATGATGAAACGAGTATTGATGGCGTTGTTCGGAATGTTCCTGTGTAGTACGCAGGCATTCGCGCAACAGAAAACGATCACTGGCAAGGTGACCGGCGACGCGGGAGCGCCGCTCTCCGGCGTGTCGGTGATCGTCAAGGGCACGACGACCGGCACCCAGACCACTGCGGACGGGACCTATTCCATTCGCGCGGCCGTCGGTCAGTCGCTCCAGTTCCGCTTCATTGGCACGGCGCCCGAAGAGCGCACCATCGGCTCGGCAAGCGTGATCAACGTGCAGTTGACTCGCGTGCCGACGAGCCTCGACGTGATGGTGGTGACTGCGCTCGGCCAGACGACGGCGCAGCGCGCGATCGGTACCGCGCAGCAGACGGTCTCCGGCAGCGACATCGCGGCCACGCAGCGTGACAACTTCATCAACTCCCTTCAGGGCCGCGTCGCCGGCGTGGACGTGACGCAGAGCTCCGGCGTGCCGGGCGCCTCGTCGAGCATCACGATCCGCGGCGTCAGCTCGATCTCGAGCAGCAATCAGCCGCTCATGATCGTCGACGGCCTGCCATACGACAACAGCACCACGAACACGTTGAACCTGGCGTCCGACGCACCGACGTCCGCGCTCGCGTTCAACAACCGCAACGTCGACTTCACGAACCGCGGCGCCGATATCAACCCCGAGGACATCGAGTCGATCACGGTGCTCAAGGGCCCCGAGGCCGCGGTGCTCTACGGCATCGATGCGGCGAACGGGGCGATCGTCATCACGACGAAGCGCGGCCGTGCGGGCGGCAGCCATTTCAACTACAGCAACAGCTTCCGCTTCGACCAGGTGCGTGCCAAGCCCCAGGTGCAGGACGAGTTTGGACCGAGCAGCGTCTGCACGGTCGGCACGGGTCTGTCGAGCTACTGCTATTTCGGAACGCCGTACCCGGCGGGCACGCAGTTCTACAACAACGTTGGCAACTTCTTCCAGACCGGCCTCACGCAGCGCCACAACCTGTCGGTCGACGGTGGAACGGACGCGCTGAGCTACTACGTCTCGGGCACGGATCAACGCACGAACTGGGTCGTCCCCGGCACGAATCTCAACCGCGTGAACCTCACGGGCCGCATGACGGGCGTCGCCACGAAGTGGCTCTCGTCGGACGTCACGATGATGTACGGCTATGAGTCGAACAACCAGCCGTACAAGGGTGACAACAGCCCGCTCATCGGCCTGCTCACCTGGCCCGATTCGAACAACGCGCAGAACTACCTCACGCCGGCAGGCACGCGCAACCGGATCACGAGTGCGTCCGCGGGCTCCGAGGTCGACAACCCGTACTTCACCGTCAACAAGAACAAGCTTCAGGCGAAGACGAATCGCTTCACCGTGAATGCTGCGTTCACCGTGACGCCGTTCTCGTGGGGCTACCTCAAGACCAATCTCGGCGCCGACGGCTACACGACGCAGAACCTCGCGGTTCGCCATCCCGAGAGCGCGCAGGGTTATAACTACGGCGGCATTCTCGACATCAACGACGACGTCCGCCGCAACGTCAACGCGCAGACGATCTTCAACGTGAATGCCTTCCAGCTCGGCAAGGGCTTGTCGGTCACGGGCTTCGTCGGCAACACGGTGCAGGACAACCACGACGTCGTCGACGGCGCCGAGGGCACGAAGTTCCTCGATCCGAACTTCGTCTCGATCAACAATACGGGCACGAAGTACAGCCGCACGATCATCACGCAGCGCCGCCTGGTCGGCGCCTACGGGCAGGCGACGCTCAACTTCCGCGACTACTTCTTCGTGAACGTGAAGGGGCGGAACGACTGGACGTCGACCATTCCCCAGGGCCGTAACTCGTTCTTCTATCCTGGCCTCGACGGCAGCTTCGTCTTCACCGACGCGTTCCCGTCGCTCCAGAAGTTCTTTTCGACCGGAAAGCTTCGCGCGGCGTACGCGGAAGTGGGCCGCGACGCGCAGCCCTATTCCTACGCGACCACGCTCGAGGCGAAGACCACGTCGTTCGGCGGGTATGGCTACGGCTTCTATGGCCCGAACCCGAATCTCGAGCCGGAGTTCGCGAAAGACTATGAGTTCGGCACGGAGCTGAGCTGGCTGAACGGCCGCCTCGGTCTCGATGCGACGGTGTACCGCAAGCGCACGGAGAATCAGATCGTGCAGAACATCCGTGAGAGCTACGCCACGGGGTACATCCTGTTCAACCTGAACGGCGCCACGACGCAGAATCAGGGCGTCGAGCTCGAGCTGACGGCCACGCCGGTCAGCCACCGCAACTTCTCGTGGGACATCACCGGCAACTTCACCAAGGCGAAGGGCACGACGCTGTCGCTCCCGAACTCGCTGCCGGAGTCGTACAACTCCGACACGTGGCTCTACGGCAACGTGCGCGCGGGCACGGAACCCGGCCTCTCGACCATGTCGCTGACGGGCTACTTCTATGCGCGCAACAAGGATTGCCAACTGCTCATCGATCCGACGACCGGACTGCCGATCCGCGACGTGTCGGTCTTCAGAGATGCGAAGTGTGTCGACTCGCAGGGGAACACGGTCGTGAAGGGCTATGATCGCCAGCCGAACTTCACGATGGGTATCAACAACGTCTTCCGCTACAAGCGGGTCAACCTGAGCGTGCTGTTCGACATCCGGAAGGGCGGCGACGTCTTCAACGCGACGCAGCACTATCTGACGATTCACGGCCTGGCGACGAACACCCTCGACCGCAACACGCCGCGGGTCATTCCGGGCGTCATTCGCGACGGCAAGGAGAACAGCGCGAATCCCACGCAGAACAACATCGTCGTGATCCCGGCGCTCAACACGAACTACTACACGGGCATGAGCGAGGAGCTCTTCATCGAGCGCAATATCAACTGGCTCCGCCTCAAGGACGTGACGATCAACTACGAGCTGCCGCCGACGCGGTTTGCGCAGCGCGCGAGCCTGTTCTTCACGGGCCAGGATCTCTTCCTGTGGACGAACTACACCGGCCTCGAGCCGATGGCCAACGGCACGGACGCCTCGTCGGGCGGTTCGGGCGGCGTCGGCATCGACTACGGCAACTTCCCGGTTCCGCGCGGAATCAACTTCGGTCTCCGCCTGGGCTTCTGATCATGAGCATCCTTTCATTCACATCGACTCGTCAGCCGATGAAACGCATGTATGCCGCGCTCGTGATCGGCGCACTGAGCCTCACGAGCTGCAAGCAATTCCTCGATGTCAACACCAACCCCAACGCGCCACAGAGCGTCGGCGCGAACCTGTACCTCGCGCCGATGATCCACTGGATGGTGACGTCGCCGCAGTACGACGGCCGCTTCATCGGGCGCTACACGCAGAACTGGATGCTGGCCAACGGGCAGACCTCGATCAGCACCTGGGATCGCATGGGCTATGATCCCGGCAGCGACAACGGCGCCGAGCAGTGGCGCGACGTGTACTGGTCGCTCGGCCAGGGTCTCGTGGACATGATCAACAAGTCCGAGGCGGAGCAGCGGTGGGACCTTGCCGGCGTCGGCTACTTCATGAAGGCGTGGGGCTGGCTCGTGCTGACAGACATGCACGGCGAGATCATCGTGAAGGAAGCGATCGATCCGACGCGCTCCACGTTCGACTACGACACGCAGGAATACGTATACGGCGAAGTCGCGCGGCTGCTCGACCTGTCGATCAAGGATCTGCAGCGGACGGACGGCGCAGTCGATCAGACGTATCTCGCGTTCGGCGACCATCTCTACAACGGTGATCGCACGAAGTGGCTGAAGATGGCGTATGGCCTCCAGGCCATCATGCTCAACCACTACTCGAACAAGAGCACGTACAAGCCGGCCGACGTGATTGCGGCGGTCGACAAGTCGTTCACGGGCAACGTGGACGATGCGCTCTTCCTCTATCCAGGCGTCGATCCGGCCTTCGGCGACTACAACTTCTGGGGCCGCTCGCGCAACAACATCACGAACTACCGCCAGACGCAGTTCGTGGTGCATCTGATGGACGGCACCGATTTCGGTGTGGTCGATCCGCGCATGAGCCGGATGCTCGCGCCATCGCAGGACGGACAGTTCCGCGGCGTCGATCCGGCCGTGGCGGGATACGGCGCCCTGAGCGCCACGCAGCAGCCGTACAACTTCTTCGGGTACGCGGGCACGGGCGGCCTCGGGCTGCCGAGCCGCTACATCTTCGACGACAAGTCGAAGTTCCCCTTCATGACGTACTCGCAGCTGCAGTTCGTGAAGGCGGAAGCCGCGTTCCGCGCGGGCGACAAGGCCACGGCGCTCACCGCCTACCGCAATGCCGTCTCGTCACACATCGACTTCGTGAACGCGCGCAACTCGGAAATCGCGTCACAGTCCGCCCCGCAGATCTCGGCCGCGGAAAAGGCTGCGTTCCTCGCGGACCCGCGCGTGATGCCGACCGATCCGAGCAAGCTCACGCTCACGATGATCATGTCGCAGAAGTACATCGCGCAATGGGCGTGGGGCCACAATGAAGAGTGGATGGACATGCGCCGGTATCACTACACGGATCTCGATCCGGCCACGGGCGCGGAGATCTTCCCGGGCTTCACGCCGCCGAGCACGACGATTCTCTATCCGGACAACAACGGCAAGGTCGCGCAGCGCATCCGTCCGCGATACAACTCGGAGTACGTGTGGAACATCCCGGCGCTGAACGCCATCGGCGGTCTCGCGCTGGACTACCACACGAAGCCGACCTGGATCACTCAACCGTAATCGGGCCCAACCGACATGACGAATAGATTCACTGCATTCGCTTCGCTTGCGCTCATGGCGTGCGTGACCGCCATCGCGGCGTGCGACAAGAACGGAATCCAGAACATCACGGCGCCGGAGAACGGCGCCATGGTGAAGTTCTTCAACTTCGGCGTCGGCGCGCCGGGCGTGAACTTCTTCTCCGGTTCGACGAAGGTGACGGCGATCAGCTCGACGTCGTGCCAGCCGCCCAACGACACCACGAGCACCTGTCGCTCGACCGGTGTCGAGTCGACGACGGGCACCGGCGTCGGCGCCGCGGCGAACGGCGCGCTCTACAATCAGATCGCGCCCGGCTCCGTGACGCTGACCGCCAACATCTCGGCGACGACGGACAAGAACCTCGCGATCTCGAGCGTCGCCGCGAACGTCGAGAACGGGAAGTTCTACTCGTACTTCGTGAGCGGCATCTACGACCCGGCGTCGAAGAAGGCCGACGCATTCCTCGTCGAGGATCCGATTCCCACGCAGCAGGATCAGACGAACGCGTATGTGCGTTTCGTGAACGCGGTGTCGAACGGGCAGCCGATGATCCTCTACGCGAAGAATCAGACGACCGGCGTCGAGACGGCCATCGGCGGCGCGATCGCCTACAAGGCGGCCGGCGCGTTCACCATGATCCCGGGTGCCGTGTACGATCTGAGCACGCGCGCCTCGGGCTCGACCACGAACATCGTCACGCGGGCGTCCGTCTCGTTCGTCCCCGGGCACGTTTACACGGTGACTGCCCGCGGCGACGCGGTCACCACCGTGACGGCGAACAAGCCCGCGCTGGACAACACGGCGAATCGGTAAGCCCGGTTCCGCGGTATTGGACCGATGGCCCAGCGCGCTGCTGGGCCATCGGTGTTTTCATGCGGGCTAACTGACGGTCGAATCAGGGATTAGGTGACGGCGGTCGCTTGACACCCGATAGCCGCTCGCCTACCTTCACCAGTCTCCCCCGACTACGCCTAGGCGGGGGAAGTGCATCCACGGGGCTATCCCGTCTCGCATTTCTCCGATCCTTCATGCCAACGATCAATCAGCTCGTCCGTCGCAGCCGTCGCGACGTTCTCAAGAAAGAGAAGTCCCCGGCGCTCAAGTCGAACCCGTTCCGCCGTGGCGTGTGCACCCGCGTGTACACCACCACCCCCAAGAAGCCGAACTCGGCGCTGCGTAAGGTCGCCAAGGTTCGCCTCACGAACGGTTTCGAAGTCATCGCCTACATCCCGGGCGAAGGCCACAACCTCCAGGAGCACTCGATCGTGCTCGTGCGTGGCGGCCGTGTGAAGGATCTCCCGGGCGTGCGTTACCATATCGTGCGCGGTTCGCTCGACGCTTCGGGCGTCAACGGCCGCAACCAGAGCCGCTCCAAGTACGGCACCAAGAAGCCCAAGGCCGGGGCGGGAGGTAAGAAGTGAGCCGCCGCAAAAGCTCCGTCAAGCGTCCCGTTCTTCCCGACGCGCGCTACGACAGCCAGACGGTCTCGAAGTTCATCAACGCGATGATGCTTCAGGGCAAGAAGTCCACCGCCGAGCGCATCTTCTACGGCGCGATGGATCTCGTCGAGAGCCGCACGAATCAGCCGGGCGTGAACGTCTTCAAGCAGGCGCTGGCCAACCTCAAGCCGGTCGTCGAAGTGAAGAGCCGCCGCGTCGGCGGTGCCACCTACCAGGTGCCCGTCGAAGTGCGCCCCGAGCGCCGCACCGCGCTCGCCATGCGCTGGCTCATCAGCTACTCGCGCGACCGCAACGAGAAGTCCATGCCCGAGAAGCTCGCCGCCGAGATCATCTCGGCGTCCAAGGGGGAAGGCAACGCGGTGAAGAAGAAGGAAGACACGCACCGCATGGCCGACGCCAATAAGGCGTTCGCGCACTACCGCTGGTAAGCGTCTTCAGAGTTCTCGAAACCCCCGCCGGATCGCTGATCCGGCGGGGGTTTCGTTTTTGGGCGCATCGCGATCGCAGTCATCAAGCAAGAGCCATCGGATTTCCTCATCGAGATCCCACTCGAGGACGTGGAGATCGTGGTCAGCCGGATCGAGATCGTGATCGAGCACGTGGAGATCGCACTCTACACTTTCCAGATCGTGCGCGAACTTGCGGAGATCGTGACCTTCGATACCGAGATCGTGTTCGGCGATGGCTAGATCGCGGTCATCCGAGGCGAGGCTCTGGCTGATCGAGGTGAGACTGCCGGCGACCTCCGTCACGTCGCATGGAGCGGTATTTACATGCGGCGCCGTCGTGGCGAGACCGGTGCGGTTCGCGAACAGCTCTCTCTGCTCCGCGTACCGACTGCCAGTGTTCGCACCGAGATCGCGTCGCCGTCGCACGCGACCGGACATCGTCGCGGTGTGATTCCCACGACCGGTGTTCGAATCACCTCGCGCGCAGTCGACATCTTATCGCGCGGCATGCCGGTTCGTCGTCTCCGCAGTGAGACCGCACCTGTCCGAATCGCGATTGCACGTGTCCGAATCGCGATTCCGCTTCACCAAGTTGCAATCGCCGTTCACCGCGTCGAGATCACGACCCACCACGGTGAGATTGGTCGTCGCCGAACAGAGATTGCATCTCACCGAACTGACGCCGTTCATCGCCGCACGGAGCTTACAAGCCATCGGGATGAGATCGTCCTTCGGCATGTCTGTGCTCGAGCGCGCTGCGGCGACAACGCGTCGCGGCGCGATGAGGTCGCGCTGCTCCGAAGACTACGGCCCCACTGGCGTCTGAATGTCGATCCGGCCGACGATCACGCGCGTCAGCGTGTTCGGCGTACCGATCGTCAGCGGCAAGTAGTACGAGGTCCACTCGTTTGGCACGATGTAGAACACGCGAAGCCCAGGCCGCTCGAAGTAGGTTTGCTTCCAAGTTTCGAGCATCGCGCTCGCTTCATCGTCGAAGAGACCGTGCGAGACGAGCGCGGCATGCATCGCCGTCCGAAGTTGCCCGAGAGCCTCGGCAGAGTAGTCGCGTTCGCTGAAGCCAGCAACATGCGCGAGCACCCGCGACGTGTCGCCGTGGTTGAGGGTCAGTGCACCGGTCGTACGGAACGCCGCTGTGTGATTCGGGCGAACGTCGACGACCCACGTTTCGCCGAGCGGGGCGGAAGTCGACGTCAGCCAGGGCATTGCCTTCGGTGCACGCAGTACGAGCTCGCGCTCTGTGAGTTGCGTCTGAAGCAGCGCCGGCAAATTCGCTGTCCCACGGTAGAAGATGTATTGCTCCGTTTCGCCGCCGATCTGCACGGGTGACGACGCCACCGCGCGCGGCGCGAGCCACACGCGACTCGCCGTTGTGGGGAGCGTCGCATGATCGCGAAGCGTCACGCCCGACCACTTGAGCGAGCTCACGACGCTGTCGCTCAGATGG
>Ga0070679_100002877_pt1 | contig 15649 bp, 19 predicted proteins | sample KBSC63BmetaG_FD_65652 | JGI IMG/M metagenome (GOLD analysis project Ga0070679, IMG submission 65652) | Corn rhizosphere microbial communities from Kellogg Biological Station, Michigan, USA - KBS C6-3B metaG | ecosystem: Host-associated > Plants > Roots > Rhizosphere | place: USA: Michigan... | reverse complement strand
AGAGATTTATCGCGCCGAGCGCGAATACGAATCTGCTTACGACGCCTATCGCGATGCCCTTGCACTGGACAACGGTCTTGAGATCGCGGCGAACGGCTTGGGCACCTGTTGCCTGCATTTGGGCCGCTACCCCGAGGCTGGAAAGATTTTTACCGGGCTCGTGAAGCGCGGAAATTGCTCGCTCGTCACGCTCAGGGCGCTCGCCAGTTTGCCCGCCGGATCGGTTGAAACAGACGTTCTCTCGGAGCTCGAGAAAATCAAGCCTGCCAAAGGCGATCATAAAACGAATTTTGAAAACTCCACCGCCATCGTCCGCGCGGCGGCGCTCGACCGGGTCGGCCGCCACGAAGAAGCCTGGCGTGAACTTATAGCGGCGAACCGGTCATTCCATCTCATCAAACAGGAAGAGTTGCGGGAGGTGAAGGAGACCGAACGCGCAAGCCTTGCTCACTCGCGAGAAAGACGGATCAAGATTCAAGCCGGCAATACGCGCACCATTTCGCTTTTCATTCTCGGGCCGTCACGTTCGGGCAAAACAATAATGGAGACCCTCGTGGGCACACTCGGCGGCGTCAAACGCGGCTACGAGAATCCGATTGTCGAGAATGCTATCCGGCGCGCATTTCAGTCGGCCGGAATGCTCACCGGGAATCTTTTCGAGTCGCTCCCGCCGACGCTCGATGCGGCATGCACGGAGATTTACCTCGAAGAGCTCAGCCGGCGGGCGGGAGCCGCAAAAGTTTTCACCAACACGCATCCCGCCCGGATCCACGACGCCGCCCGCATTGCTGCCGCCTTTCCGGGCGTGCGTTTCATCTTCGTCAAGCGCAATCTCGACGACAACATGCTGCGGATTTTTATGCGCCAATACGCCGTGGGCAATCCTTACGCCTATGATCTGAAGGCGACCCGAGAGCATCTCCTCTGGTATCAGGGGATGATCGACGCGCTTGCCGAAAAGCTGCCGTCGATCGCGCGTGTAATCCGCTATGAAGACATTATTGCCGATCCAGCGGCTGCGCTCAAAATCGCCGCCGAGTTATGCGGCCTCAAGCCGGCAGCGGGTCCGCTGCCCGAGCTTGGCGATGACCGCGGCTGTGCCGGGCCGTATCGCAAGCTGATGAAAGCAGCTCTTGATTCCTGAAACGGTTGCGCCTCCGCCATGCGCCTCTACTTCGCCTATGGCTCGAACATGGATCGCGCGCATATGGCCAAGCTCTGTCGCGGCGCGGAGGCGCTTGGCGTTGCCACCGCCGAAAACCAGCTCTATTTCATTGCGGCCGCGGGCTACGCGTCGATGACGCCGCGCCGAAACGCGCGCGTCTTTGGCGTGCTGTGGAAAATCAGCGCGCAGCACATCGCGAAGTTAGACGCCTATGAGAACGTCGGGAGCGGGCTTTATGCTTCGTCCGCGATTCCGGTGCGGCATAACGGCAAGTTACTTCGCGCGATGATCTATTACGCGCTTGAAGCGAAGCCCGGCTATCCGAAGCCGGGCTATCAGGAAAATGTCGTCGCGGCTGCGCGCGCATGGCAATTCCCGCCGGAGTATCTTGCGTATCTCGAGAAATTTCTTCCGCGCAAGCTCGCCTAGCGCTAGGTTTTTCCCATGAAGATCGTGCGGCTTGTCATCCACGGGCGCGTGCAGGGCGTCGGCTTTCGCTATTTCGTCGAGGGCGAAGCGGAAGTGAGCGGGTTAGAGGGCTGGGTGCGAAATCGCCGCGACGGTTCGGTCGAAGCCGTGATCGCCGGGGACGGCGCGTTCGTCGACAGCATGATCGAAGCGTTGCGGCGCGGTCCGCCCGTGTCGCGCGTCGACAAAATCGATGTTGAGGAAGCGAGCACGGACGATCTCAAGTTACGCAATGCGGGCGAGCGATTTTCCGTGTTGCGGACAACTTAAGCTTTTTGCGCGGCGGCGAGTTTTTCCTGCCTGCGGCCGAGCCACAAGCCATTCAAGAACCAGAGTGCGGCGAGCACGATCGCCACGAAAGCAATCGCCGATGTTCCAAGGCCAAGCGCCGCGAAGCCCGCGTATGTCCAGGCGCCGACCTGATCGCCGCCGCGATAGACCACGGTGTCGATGAAGCTCTTCGCCTTGTAGCGATCCTCGCGCGGCAGCACGGTGTAGAGCACTTCGCGCGTCGGGCGGGCGATGGCGTAGTCGCTGGAGCGGCGCAGGATTTGAAAAATCACCAGCGACGAAAGCGCGGGCACGAAAGCGAGCGCTGCGAAGCCGAAGAAAGTGAGCGCGGGCAATAGCGCGAGCGTGATGCCGACGCCGAGCCAGCGCACGATGCGGCCGGTGAAGAAAAGCTGCACGATCAAGGTCAGCACGTTCACCGCGAGATCGATGGAAGCAAAGAACGCCGTCTGCGCGCCGCGATCGGGGAAATTCGCTTTCGCGATGGCCGCTTGCTCGAAATAGAGAAACGTGGCGGTGATCGCAAACAAGAGAATGAACAGGCTGACGCCGCCGAGGTAGAGCGACTTGAACGGATGCGTGATGCCGGCCCAGATGCTGCCGCCGACCACGCGATCCTGCGACCGTTGTTTATGCAGCGAGCCGGAGAGCTTCGATAGACGACGGACGGCGAAGACGGCGACCTCAAGCAGGATCACCGAGCCGATCAAGAGAAGCGGCACCGGTACATAGCGCGCGAGCGAAGCGGTGATGCTGGACCCGGTGATCGCGCCGATGGTCGCGCCCGCGGCGATGAAACCGAACAGGCGCTTGCCCTGTTCGGACGAGAAGATGTCGACGATCAGCGCCCAGAACACCGAAACGACGAAAAGATTAAAAATCGAAATCCAGATGAAGAAGACACGCCCGATCCAGATCGTCTGCTCCGGGGTCGCATAATGCAGGACGACCGCGAACAACAAGATATTCGCCGCAAAGAAGCGATAGGCTATGGGGATAAAGCGCGAGCGCGGTAGCGTCTTCACGAGATACGCAAACGGCACGTTGAGGAGCAACATGCCAATGAGCGTGCCCGTGAACAGCCATTGCAGATTGTTGACGCCGCCCGCGACGCCCATCTGATCGCGGATCGGGCGCATGATGTAGTAAGAGGAGAGCACGGCGAAGATGTAGAGCCACGCCCAAACGACCACGCGCACCTCGTTGGCACGGATATCGGTCAGGCGGCGCAGTGTTGCGTAAAGAATGCCGCCGCGATCTTGGGCGGCGGCATTCGGATTTCGGGAGGTCACTGGCTAATTCCGAGCTCTTTTTTGAGTTGGCTCACGGGGAGCGCTCGGGTGAAGAGCGGGCCGGGCGGGGCGAATTCTCTGCCGCGCGCGAGCGAAACAGACACTGGCTCGAAGCCGACGTCGCGCACGAGCTTCTCGGCGATCTTCAAGGCTTCCTTATCGTCGCTCGCGAGCGGGACGCCAATTGGCTCGCCCGACCGGTGCCCTTCGGTCGCGAAAGTGCGGCCGCCGAACGAATTGAAAGCACGGACAAGGCGTACGCCGGGAAGATATTTCTGCGAAGTCTCGCCGACGCCATTTGCGTTCGCTTCTTTGACGATATCGCCGTCGCGAGCAGGAATGGGATTGCAGGCGTCGAGCACGATCTTGCCCTTCAACGCTGCGGCATTCTCGCGCCCGACATCGGGAAGCGCCTTGTAAGGCACGGCGAGAAGGATGACGTTGCCGAAAGCAATCGCCTGCTGCACGGTGCCGGCGCTTGCGTTCGGACCGGCATTCGCGGCGAGGTCTTTCAGTTCTTCCGGATGGCGCGAGGAAAACATCACTTTATAGCCCGCCTTCGCGAAGATCGTGCCGACCGCGCCGCCGAGGCGGCCGGAGCCGACGACGCCGATCTTGGTGTCAGCCGGTGTCTGCGCGAGCGCGTCGGAGAGCGAAAACAAGGGAAGTACCGCGAGCGTGCCGCCGGCGATCAGGATTTCCCGGCGGCGGGGATGCGTGAGGGTGAGGCTCTTCTTCATCGAGAACTCCCTGGCGTTTTTTGTATTCGGCGGGAGTCTAGCGGAAGGGGGAGGCGCGCCAACTAACGCTTTCGTGACGGGGCGCGGCAATCAGTTAGCGCGCTGCAGCAACAGCAGCCGCTTTCTCCGCCGGTTCCACGGTCGCGCCAAACAATTTCTCGAACGCCGTTTTCAACGCAGCATCGACATCCGCCATCGACGCTTTCACGCCGAGGTCTTCGAGGCTCGTCACGCCATAGCGCTGCTCGTTGATCCCGCAAGGCGTGATGCCCGAAAAGTGCGAGAGATCCGGCGCTACATTGATCGCGATGCCATGGAAACTCACCCAGCGTTTGATGCGGATGCCGAGCGCGGCGATCTTGTCTTCGAAGCCTTCGCCTTTGTCGGGCCGTTTTACCCAGACGCCGACGCGATCGGCGCGCCGCTCGCCTTTCACATCGAACGCTGCGAGCGTCGCGATGATCCATTCTTCGAGCGTGGCGACGTAGCGGCGCACATCCGCGCCGCGCTGCTTGAGATCGAGCATCGGATAGGCGACGCGCTGGCCCGGCCCGTGATAAGTGAGGCGGCCGCCGCGGCCGGTGACATGCAGCGGGAATCGGCCGGTGCCGGCCAAGTCTTCGCTCGTGGCGCTGGTGCCCGCGGTAAAGAGCGGCGGGTGTTCGACGAGCCAGACGAGTTCGGACGCGTTGCCGGCGGCGATCCTGGCCGCGTGCGATTCCATGAAAGCGACGGCTTCGTCGTAACCTATGATCGCGGGCGCCGCGCGCCACTCGACCGGACGTATAGCGGCAGCGGTAGCGGCGAGCGGCTCCAAGCTGAGCCGGTCCTGTTTTGCGGCCTGAGGCATGCCCGCTATGTAGCGCCGATATCCCCGAAGGGCCACGGGTGCTTGCCCCGTTAACCATTCGTTCACCATAACAGGGCAGGTTTTCACGGACTTTTCGGGGGATAGTGTGACGACCATCAATCAGGTGAGCTGCGATATATCGGTGGTGCTCGGCTCGACCACGATGCCGATCCACCAGATGCTGCGCATGGGCCGCGGCGCCATCATCGAGCTGGAGGCGACCGAGGACGACGAGGTGACGATCCTCGCCAACAACATGCCGGTCGCCAAGGGCACCGTCTCGATCAACGGGAACCGGATCGGCGTCACGGTGACGAACCTTTTGCCGAGGCCCGAAACCGCGCCGCGAGTCTAAAGGGCCCGGCCGGGAAATACGGCCCACAGCAAGAGCATTCAATGCACGTCATGGCCGGGCTCGTCCCGGCCATCCACGCCTTCTAGCAGCGGGCCGAAAAGTAAGACGTGGATGCCCGGCATAAAGCCGGGCATGACAGCTTCTCGCGGACGGTGCTTTGTTGGCGGCTCTCGCGGTTAAATTCAAGAAAAACAGGGCTTTTCGCCCTTGAGGCGGCGCGCCTGATTTGTTACATGCGCGCGTCTGATCGGCTATCCTTCAGACCATCCAATCAGCGGCCGTGGCGGAATTGGTAGACGCACTAGCTTGAGGTGCTAGCGGGGCAACCCTTGGAAGTTCGAGTCTTCTCGGCCGCACCAATCACCTGAACGTTCGATCCAAACAGCCAACAACGCAGATGTATTTTCTCCTCAAGCTGCTGCCGCCACGTCCTACCTTCATGCAGGACATGAGCCCGGAAGAGGCCGCGATCATGCAAAAGCATGCCGTTTATTGGCAGGGCATGATGCAGGAGGGAAAAATGCATGTCCTCGGCCCAGTGGCCGATCCGGATGGGCCGTGGGGGCTCGGCATTCTTGAGACGAAGGATCAGGCCGAGGCGGAAGCGCTTTGCGCCGCTGACCCCGCGATTACCTCCGGGCGCGGTTTCCAGGCCAAGATCTGCGTGATGCCGAGGGCCGTCCTGCGCCGCTGAGTGCGCGCTCAATTATCGTAGATGAAGTCGTTGTAGTTGCTCGAACGGTAGCGCCCGACGCGATGCGTGTAATGGCGCTTTGCATGGTGTCCGCGCGCGTAGTTGACGCGATGAACGCGGGCGACGTGACGCACGCGCCGCTCGCGGGGTTTTTCGGCGTTCGCAAGCTTCTGCTTCTCGGCTTTTTCCTTCGCCGCGATTTCCTCGGCCGTCGGGAGCGGGGGCGGGGGAATATCCGGATAGGCGCCTTCCTTCGCGACCATGTGCACGAGCTTGAAGCCGTGTGCCTTCAGCCGTTTGAACAACTCGGGCAGCAAGCCCGCGGTCACTTTCTTCACATCGTGCAACAGCAGAATGCCGGAGCCGCGCTCCTCAAGCCGCGATACCGCGCGCTGCATGATGCCTTCGGGATTGTGCTGCAGGCGGTGAAACCAGTCGCTCGCGAGCACGTCGATGCCGACGGTCGCGATGCCGTGCGAGTGCAGGTAGGCTTCGGTCTGCGGCGTATCCATGAGGCCGGGATAGCGGAAGAAAGGCGAGACCTTCTTGCCGATCGGGTCGAGCGCGGCTTGCGCGGAGCGGAATCCATCGTCAATCTGCTTCTGCGCTTTTTCGATGGGCAGGCGGCTGAGATAGGCATGCGTCTGCGTGTGCGTGCCGATGGTGTGGCCTTCCTCGGCGATCCGCCGGACGAGTTCGGGATTTTCGAGGGCGTTCACGCCGATCAGGAAGAAGGTCGCCTTGGCGCATTCCTTTTTCAGGAAGTCGAGCACTTCCGGCGTGGTTTTGCGCACCGGCCCGTCGTCGAAGGTCAGGATGAATTCCTTCGGCTCGAGCGGCAGGCGGCTGTTGTACTGATGACCGCCAAGGGTCGGCATTTCCTTCGGGTCGATCACGATGGTACGCGATACGCCCATCGCATCAGGATTGCCGGGGCAATCCTCCGCCATCGCCGGGCCCGCGAAGAGCCCTGCGGCCAAGGCGCCGCCAAGCAGAATCGATTTCAACCGCATAAGCTGGAATCCCTTACCCCGCATGAACTTAACCTGAATGGCAGGGGAAGAAAAAGGCGATCCAGCGCGATGTACCCACATGGTTGACGGCGACGGCGTGCCCTTAACCCTGGCGCGCAGGAACGACATGCACAACTTTCCAACCGCCCGCCTTCAACGCCGCCAGAAAAGCCGGCAACATGCGCGCGGTCTGCAACTCGGTGTCGTGGAAAAGCACGATGCCGCGGCCGGCGTGTTCGAGCCGCGCCATCACCAGCGACAATTCGTATTGCGGCGTCATCACATTCCAGTCGCTCGCCCAGAGATCCGCGCCGAATACGGCGTAACCTTTGCGATCCATATAGGCGAGCAACGCTGGCGACGAGCCAAAGCCGGGAAAGCGGAAGAAGGGCGCCGCGTGATAGGGCGCCGCGGCCTTTTCGACCGCCTTGATCCCGCGCTCGATATTATCGACGGCCGACGGATAAGAGATGCTCGCCAACGTCATCGGATGCGTCATGCTGTGATGCGCGACGGTGTGGCCTGCGGCGGCGATCTTCTTCACGAAGTCCGGATGCGCTTCGGCGTGGCGGCCGATCAGGAAGAAGGTCGCCTTCACGCAGTCCTTCGCGAGCGCTTTCAGCACCATCGAGGTCGTCGACGGGCTGGGGCCGTCGTCAAAGGTCAGCACGACTTCGCGCGGGCCGAGTGGCAGTGTTTGCGGGAAATGTTTGGTGCCATAGTGGCCGGGCACGACTTTCAGTACGCGCGCGGTGCCGAGCGTATTGGGATTTCCTGCACACGGCTCTGCCTGCGCGGCGCCGGTCATGAGCGCGAAGCCGATTGCAGCCAAAAAGATGCGGCGCTGGATGTTCATAGTGTTCAGAGTGAGCCGAGTCGGCGTTATTCGTGGGGCGGTTTTGCCTAAAACCAACTTGGCGGCCAATCAATGCCACGCATTGCTGTGCGGCATTTCGCGCGGCATTCGTTGACGGCTGCGAAAAGTATCTGTGCGTTGTACGCCCAAAGTCTGGGCCGATCCATTCTAAGCTATTGATATTATTAAATTTATATTTGATTCACCCTGCTTTTGATCGGGCCGAAACGGCCAGCAATGTTAAGGGCTTACCGACGCCTTTCTGGTGCAATCCGGCCGATTCAACGGGTGGCCGAGATATGCGGGAATTCTGGACTCGACATCAATGGGGGGATCGCTGGCTCATGGCCGTGGGGGCACTCATGGCCGCCGCTGCCATCGCGGTCGTCAGCATCGCCATTCTCGTTGCGCACCGCGTTGATAGCGAAAGCGCAGCGCGCGAAACCGAAACTGTCCGCAACGGGCTTAATGTTGTCGTTGCGCGCATGCAGCAAAACCTGCGCGCGTTCTCGCGTTGGGACGAGACCTCTCAGCAGAATCCGCTCGTGGACGAGATGTCCTGGATTCATCATCACTATGGCCGCCGCCTGCACGAAACCAGCGGTTACGACCAATCCTTCATTTTGAGCGGCGATGGAAAGCCGGTTTACGCTTCTATCAACGGCAAGCTCGTCGACAAAAACATCTACGAGGTCGTCAGCGAAAAGATCAGCCCGATCGTCGCCGAAGTGCGCGACGTGTATCAGTTGCGCAAGCTGAATGTGATTATTGAGGGAGACGACTCCCGGCCGGTCTCGGAGCCGGTTTCGAGGGTGGTGTTCCGGCGCATCGATCAGCGTCCGGCCATGATCGGCGCCGTCACCGTCGTTCCGTCGAGCGGCCGCACGCTCGGCAATAAGGATGCACCCGCTGTCGCTGTGAGCGTGACGTTTCTCGACGATCGCTTTATCGGGGAGTTTTCGAAAAACTACTCGCTCGGCGGATTGAGTTTGCAGGACGCGGAGGCGTCGGCCGGGCAGATTTCGATTCCGCTTCCGTTCTATACCGCTGATGCGCGGCCTGCGTGGCTCGCCTGGACGCCGAAGAAACCGGGCGGGGCGATGTTGCGCCAGATCTTGCCGGCGCTCGTCGGCATGGTGCTTCTCCTCGGCTTTATCGGTGCGCTGGTGCTGCGGCAGGCGCGGCGGGCGACCGAAGAACTCAAGAACAGCGAGCGGCGGGCGACCGAGCTTGCGTTCCGTGACGCACTCACCGGGCTCGGCAACCGTGCACAGCTGATCGAAGTGCTCAACCAACGGATGGAGATGCTGAAGCCGGAAGAGAAGCTCGCGCTTCTCTTTATCGATATCGACGGCTTCAAGGACATCAACGATACGCTCGGCCACCACGTCGGTGACGAACTGCTCACGGTCGCGGCATGGCGGCTCGCGTCGATCAAGGACAATCTCGCGGCGGTGCGGCTTGGTGGCGACGAATTCGCGGTGCTTCTGCCGTTCGACAACCAGGACGAGATCGGGGTCATTTCCCGCCACATTCTCGAAAACTTGCGGCAGCAGACGCCCGCGGGCGACCACGTGCTCACGGTCTCGGCGTCGATTGGCGTTGCGATCGCGCCCGAGCACGCGACCGATCCCGAAACGCTGCTGCGGCGCGCAGATATCGCGCTCTATCGCTCGCGCACCGAAGGCCGCGGCACCTTGCGCATGTTCGATCCGGGGTACGAAGACGCCTTGCACAAGCGCGGCAAGATCGAGCGCGAGCTCGCAGCGGCGCTTGCGAACGAAGAGCTCGTGGTGCGGTTTCAGCCGCAGCTTTCGGTGGATGGCGAGCGGCTCGTCGGCGTCGAAGCACTAGTGCGCTGGAATCATCCCGAGCGCGGAATTGTCTCGCCAATGGAATTCGTGCCGACCGCGGAGCATTCGGGCCTGATCGTACGGCTCGACGAGTGGGTGCTGAAGCGCGCTTGCGAGGAAGCGGCGAAGTGGCCCGATCTTTCGCTCGCGGTGAATCTCTCGCCGTCGAACTTCCATCACTCCGACATGGTCGCGCGGCTCGTGCGCGTGCTGGAAGAGACGGGGTTCAATCCGCGGCGGCTGGAGCTCGAAATTACCGAAGGTATGCTGCTCAACGCGACGCCGGAAGTGCTCGGCCAGCTCGCCGAGATGCGGCAAATGGGCATTCGCATCGTGCTGGACGATTTCGGCACCGGCTATTCTTCGCTCGGCTATCTGCGAAGCTTCCCGGTCGACAAGATCAAGATCGACAAATCCTTCGTGCAGAACCTGGGCGTCACCGAGGAATCCGCCGCGATCATCGAATGCGTGGCGCGGCTCGGACGTGCGCTCGGGCTTACGATCACCGCCGAAGGCGTCGAGACGAAGGAGCAGCATCGTTTCGTGCGCGCGGCGGGCTGCCATCAGTTGCAGGGCTTCCTGTTCTCGAAAGCCGTCTCGGCCGAGAAAATCCGCGAGATGCTTAATCCCACGAAGCGCGAAAGCCCGATTAGGCTCGCTTCCTCTAGCGCCTAAACCGGCACGCCGGCGGGGCGGTTACCGCTGCGATTGACGATTGCTTGGCTCCGTCTAGTTTAGCCGGATGCGACAGGAAACCATCACGAAGAAGCCGTTCGAGCCGCGCGATCCGGACTGGAATGCGAAAGTACGGGCGAGCTTCACCCGTCAGACCTTCATGCAGACGATCGGCGCGAAGCTCGTTTCGCTGTCGCCCGGCCGCTGCGAGGTGGAGCTGCCGTTCCGCGCGGATCTTTGCCAGCAGAACGGCTACTTGCATGGCGGGCTTGTCACGACCATCGCGGCGAATGCGACGGGCTATGCGGCGTTCTCGCTGATGCCGGCGAACTCGTCAGTGCTCGGAACGGAATACAAGATCAATCTCCTGAACCCGGCGGCGGGCGAGCGTTTTGTCGCGGTCGGGCAGGTGCTGAAGCCCGGTAAGGTGCTCTCTGTTGTCGAATGTGACGTGGAAGCGATCAAGGCCGGACAGAAAAAGCTGATCGCGAAAATGCTTGCCACCATGATGTGCCTCGAAGGCGTTCCCGACGAGATCCGGAATAAGCGATGAGGAATAGCTGGCAGGGACTGAATTTCGATCTCGGCGAAACGGCCGCGATGCTGCGTGATACGGTGCGCTCGTTTTCCGATGCGGAAATTGCGCCGCGCGCGGCCGAAATCGATCACAGCAACAAGTTCCCGCGCGATCTCTGGCCGAAGTTCGGCAAGCTTGGCCTCTTGGGCATTACAGTCGAAGAGGAATATGGCGGGACGGGGCTCGGCTATCTCGAACATTGCGTGGCAATGGAAGAGGTGAGCCGCGGCTCGGCAGCGGTCGGACTTTCCTACGGCGCGCATTCCAATCTCGCGGTCAATCAAATTCGCAGGAACGGCTCCGAAGCGCAGAAGAAGAAATATCTGCCGAAGCTGATTTCCGGCGAGCATGTCGGCGCGCTCGCGATGTCAGAGCCCGGCGCGGGCTCCGACGTCGTCGGCATGAAGACGCGCGCCGAAAAGAAAGGCGATCGCTACATCCTCAACGGCTCGAAGATGTGGATCACCAACGGGCCGGAAGCCGAGACGCTGATCGTCTACGCAAAGACCGACGCGAAAGCAGGCCCGAAAGGGATTTCCGCTTTCATCATCGAAAAAGGAATGAAGGGATTTTCCACCGCGCAAAAACTCGACAAGCTTGGGATGCGCGGCTCTGACACTTGCGAGCTGGTGTTTCAGGATTGCGAGGTGCCGGAGGAAAACATCATCGGCAAGCCGAACGATGGCGTAAAGGTTCTGATGTCCGGCCTCGACTACGAGCGCGCGGTGCTGGCGGCGGGGCCGCTCGGCATCATGCAGGCCTGCCTCGATGTGGTGCTGCCCTACGTGCACGACCGCAAGCAGTTCGGCGAGCCGATCGGCACGTTCCAGCTCGTGCAGGCGAAGGTAGCGGATATGTATGTGCTGATGAACGCCGCGCGCGCTTACGTTTACACTGTCGCGCGCGCCTGTGACCGCGGCGAGACCACGCGTGAGGACGCAGCCGGTGCGATTCTATTCGCGGCGGAGAACGCTACGAAGATCGCGCTCGATGCCGTGCAGCTCCTGGGCGGCAATGGCTATATCAACGAATTTCCGACCGGGCGGTTGCTGCGCGACGCGAAATTGTACGAGATCGGCGCGGGCACGAGCGAAATCCGAAGGCTTTTGATCGGGCGCGAGATTTTCGAGAAGACGAAGTAAATGGATTCAATGCGATGAAACGTATTGGATTGCTTTTCAGCCTTATTTTCGCCGCCTGGATTTTCTGCGCGCCTTTCGCCCACGCCCAAACGCGCGAAGCGACGGCGGGGGAAACGAAGCTCATCCGCGATTGCGCCGCGAAGCACGTCGACGACGGGGAGGGCGAGGCGGAGTGCGCGTTCAAGCTTGTCGCCGATCCTTGCATCGAAAAGGATGGGTCCAATCTCGGCACGGCGAATTGTTACCGCCTGGAGGCCGCGATCTGGGACAAGCTGCTCAACGAGAATTACAAGACGCTGATGGAAGAGATCGACGACGGCAAGGTGCAGGACAAACTGAAGGAAATGCAGCGCGCCTGGATCAAATATCGCGAGACGACCTGCGATTTCTATTGGCACAAAATCCAGGGCTCGATGTCGGTGCCGATGACAGCGGCATGCCAGCTGCGCGAAAACGCACGGCGCGCGCTTTTGCTCGCGTTCTGGCGGAACGTGTAATGCGTATCTTCATTTTCGCGGCGGCGTTGTTCCTGGCGGTTATGTCCGCCCGCGCGGCAGGCGATCCGCCAAGACCGGAGGTGAAGGCCGCTGTCGAAAAGTGTCTCGCCGAAAAAGAAAAGGCGAATAAGCCGGCGGAAGAATGCATAGGCGCGATTGCCGACGCATGTCTTGAGAAGGGCGAGGATGACTCAACCTCGGGCATGATCGCGTGCCACGGCAACGAAGCTGACGTTTGGGACGAGCGCCTCGATCGCGACTATCAGACCCTGATGAGAACGACGAAGGGTCCGGAAAAGAAACGAGTGCAGGATATCGAGCGGGCGTGGCTCGCTTTTCGCGATAAAAAATGCGGCTATCACCAGCCTGAGGATGACGGGCAAGTGGGCGTGATCACGAACGTACATTGCTATATGGAAGAGACCGCTCGGCAGGCGCTCTTCCTGGACGATATCGTCGATACGCAAAACAGCAGAAAATGAATCGAACCGATACCGCGCTCGTTCTTTTTTCCGGCGGGCAGGATTCCACGGTTTGCCTAGCCTGGGCGCTCGACCGTTTCGCGCGCGTCGAAACAATCGGCTTCGATTACAGCCAGCGCCACAGCGTCGAGCTCGATCAGCGTCCGAAAATTCGCGCCAAGATCATCGCGATCAAGCCGGAATGGAAATCCCGCCTCGGGCACGATCACATGGTGCGGCTCGATGCACTCGCCGCGATTTCCGAGACGGCGCTTACACGCGAGGTTGCAATCGAAGTGGGCGAAACCGGATTGCCCACAACCTTCGTGCCGGCGCGTAACCTGATTTTCCTCGCTTTCGCGGGCGCGCTCGCCTACCGGCGCGGGATTTCGCATCTCGTCGCGGGCATGTGCGAGACGGATTACTCGGGCTATCCCGATTGCCGCGACGAGACCGTGCAGGCGATGGCGCGCGCGCTCAAGCTCGGCATGGATAAGGAACTGTTAATCGAAACGCCGCTCATGCGAATTGATAAGGCGCAAACGCTCGCCATGGCGCAGAAGATAGGCGGGGATGCGCTTATTCGTCTGGTGGTCGAGGACACCCATAGCTGTTATCTCGGGGACCGCTCTCACCGTCACGATTGGGGGTATGGCTGCGGGGAATGCCCCGCCTGTCAATTGCGCGCGCGGGGTTGGGAAACGTGGATCGCTTCGAGACAGAAATAGCGAATGACGGGCGGCGGCTCATCGAGGGGCTGGTGTTTCTGATCCTCTACTGCTTCACCATTCCCGCAGCAATTTATCTCACCTGGAATATCGGCATGGACTGCGGCGATAACGGCCCATGCAAATTGCCGGCGGCGCCAGGACTTTGGGCGACCTCGGGATCGTTCGTAATCGGCGCCGTTTTCGTGCTGCGCGACTACATTCAGCGCCGGATCGGAATCGCGATTTCGATTTGCGCGGTCATCATGGGCGCGGCGCTCGGCGGCTACTTGGTGTCGCCTTCGCTCGCCGTCGCTTCGACGGCCGCGTTTATGGTGTCGGGATTTATCGATTTGTTGATTTACACGGCGATCGCGAAAAAGCGTTTCGTGCGGGCCGTCGTCTTTTCGAGCATTGTCAGCGCCGTAATCGATTCCGGCATCTTTCTATGGCTCGGCTTTGGCTCGCTCGAATTGTTTCCGGGACAGGTGCTAGCCAAGGTATGGGTCATTCTGCTCGCGATTCCGTTCACCATGTGGCTGCTGAAACGCGATCAGCGGATCGGGCTAGCACCCGTCTAGAACATCACTCGGCGATCAGGACTCCTTTCGCCGTCGATTCGTGGAATTCGCCGAAGAATTTGTAGCGGCCGGGCTTCAGCGGGGCGATGTTGATGGTCGCCGAAGATTTGCCGGCGATCACTTTTTCGGCTTTGAATTCCTTCGATTCGAATTCCTCCGAGGTCGGGTCATCGTTCACCACCTTGAGCATGATCCGCTTGTTCGCAGGCACCTTCAATTCGGCGGGCTCGAAGCGATGGTTGCGGATCGTGATCGTGGCGCTGTGAGATTCCTGCGCCTGTGCGGCGCCAGCGACACAGAGAAACGCAACGGCAAAAGCTGAGGCGAAGGCATGACGCATCATATTTTTCTTCCTTTGTGTTTAAGTAGCTCCCTTGCGAAGCAAGCGAGCAAACAAAGGCTGCCAAGCCAAGTCAATGATTGGCGCCAAGATCAGAATTGCTCTAATTAAAAGGTACGAAAGATCCGCCGATGAAAATGCAATATGTCGAAGCAAACGGCGCGCGCATCCCGCAGATCGGCTTCGGCACTTGGGAATTGCGTGACGGCGTCTGCGTGAAGATGGTTGCCGAGGCGCTGCGGCTCGGCTACCGGCACATCGACACTGCCGAGATGTATGGCAACGAGGAAGCGGTGGGCGAGGGCGTCCGCCGTTCGGGGGTCGCGCGCAGCGAGATTTTCGTCACCACCAAGGTCTGGCACACGCATTTAGAGCGCGCTTCGCTCCTTCAGGCTTTGAAGGAAAGCCTTTCGAAGCTGAAGCTCGACTACGCCGATCTTTATCTCATTCATTGGCCGAATCCGGCGGTGCCGCTTGCGGAAACCATCGGCGCGTTGAACGAGGCGAAAGAGTTGGGGCTCACGAAATATATTGGCGTTGCGAATTTCACGGCCGCGCTGGTGCGGCAGGCGGCGAAGCTTTCAACAGCGAAGCTCGTGAACAACCAGATCGAGATGCATCCTTATCTCGACCAGTCGAAAGTGGCCGCCGAGTGCGAACGGCAAGGGATGTCGGTCACGGCCTATAGCCCGATCGTGAAAGGCGCAGCGGCAAAGGACGAGACGCTGCAGAAGATCGGCGCCGCGCATAAAAAAAGCGCCGCGCAAGTTTCGCTGCGCTTCCTTGTGCAGCAGGGCATCGTCGTTATCCCGCGCACCAGCAAGCCGGAGCGGCTTTCCGAAAACGCCGCGATTTTCGACTTTGAACTTACGGACCCGGAAATGAAGGCAATCCACGGCCTCGCCGATCCGAACGGCCGCCGTATCAAACCGTCCTGGTCGCCGGACTGGGATTAGCTGCGGTGCTGGCAGGAATATAGACGAATGAGTTCGCGCGGCTCCGTCGGAAAATAGCGCCATCCCTTCGCGTTGCGCGTCGCGGTCTTGCAGGATAGCCAGAAATAATTGTCGTCGGGATCGACGACGAGCCGGT